>Ga0256843_1000144_pt1 | contig 61992 bp, 65 predicted proteins | sample AlvinellametaG_FD_191572 | JGI IMG/M metagenome (GOLD analysis project Ga0256843, IMG submission 191572) | Pompeii worm associated microbial communities from hydrothermal vent at the East Pacific Rise, Pacific Ocean - Alvinella | ecosystem: Host-associated > Annelida > Integument > Unclassified ...
CCGGCATCTTTATAAGAGATTTGACTCATGACTATTCCTGATTTTGAGGTAGATCACATTTTTTTGTGATCATACAGAGTGGACAGAAGTTAGCAATCCCTGCAATAAGAGGAATAACACCGAGATAGAACCAAACTATACCTGTAAAAAAGCCAGCCGCAATAAGGCCTAGACCCATAATAATACGAAAAACTCTACAGAAAGATCTGATTTTATTGAAATTCATTGGATACCTTTATGTTTTTATAAATATTTTGTAATTATAGCGATATTAAGTAAAATTAATCCAAAAGTGGATAAAATCGCGCTAACTTAAATAACTTATTAAGCAACTCTAAACTTCTTAGGATTGCTTAATCAGTTTACAAACAAAAGGAAATAGATTAATGAAAGATTTTATATATAACGAGATGATGGTTCATGTACCGCTTTGTACACATAAAGAGCCACAAAATGTACTTATAATCAGTACAAATGCAGCAGGTTTTGTAGCAGAAGTACAAAAACATACAGATATTGACTGTGATGTAATATCTACAAATATGGATCTGCTTCGTGAAGCAAAAGATAATGCTTATGATGTAGTAATCTCTGAGATGGATAATGATGCAGCTGTTGTTGCACATATTAACCGTGTACTTAAAGATGATGGTCTTTTAGTAACGAAACACCCATCTTTAGATGATGTAGAGGCAAATAAAAACCTAATGGAGATTTTAGGTAAATATGCAAAGATTGTAATGCCATATAATCTTGGTAACTGTTCAACTGCACTACTAGCTTCAAAAGAGTATCACCCAACTGCTGATATTATCTTACAGCGTGCGGATCTTCTTGATGGTTTAGAGTACTATAACTCTGATGTTCATCCGGCAGCATTTGCAATGGGTAATAACATCCGTAAAGCATATTTAGGTATCATTAAAAACTAATGGCTTATGAGTATGCTATAGCCCTGACTGGAAGTATTGCTACTGGTAAGAGTACTGTAGCATCTCTCTTGGCTCTCAATGGTATGAGAGTTATCGATGCCGATACAATCTCACATGAGATTTTAGATGCCTCTGTAGAGTGGGTAGGTGAAGTGTTTGGAGATGAGTATATCTCAAACAGCAGAGTCAATCGTACAAAACTTGGAGAGTACATATTTTCCAATGCAGAGGCAAAAAAAACTCTTGAAGAGTTTTTACATCCTAAAATAAAAGCTGAGATTGAGCGTCGCTCAACTGAACAAGATAAGTTTGAGTTTCCCTATCTTATAGATATTCCCCTCTTTTTTGAAAATGCCAACTATCCTATCAAAGATAGTGTTGTAGTTTTTACTCCAAGTGAGATTCAACTAGAGCGCTTTATGAAGAGAAATGGCTACTCTCGGGAGGAGTCTTTAAAACGTATCGCCTCTCAGCTTCCTATTGAAGAAAAACGAGATCGTGCTACTTGGGTAATAGACAACTCGAAAAATCTCAAACATCTACAAAATGAGGTAGAAGAGTTTGTTCAAAAGATAAAAAAGATATATAACAAATAGGAGCCAATATGACAAAAGTAGCAAAATATAGTGCAAATGGAAATGATTTTGTAGTTTTTCATGCCAAAGAGAAGGCTAATCGCTCTGATTTGGCTCGTGAGCTTTGTCATAGACAAGATGGTATAGGTGCTGATGGTCTTATTGTTGTTGTCCCTCATAAGGAGTATGACTTCGAGTGGGAGTTTTACAACTCTGATGGAAGTCATGCAGATATGTGTGGTAATGGGAGCCGTGCCTGTGCACACTATGCTTACAATAATAACTTAGCACCGCAGAGGATGGATTTTTTAACAGGAGCAGGTGTAATTCATGCCGAAGTTGAAGAGAACACTCCTCAAAGTGGCATGGTTCTCTCTGAACTTACTCCTCCTGAGATTATAGACCAAACAATTGAGCAGAGTGGTGCTTCATGGTGGCTGCTAAATACTGGAGTACCCCATCTTGTAAAGTTTGTTGATGATATTGAAGTTTTTGATATTGATGAAGCTAGAGAGATGCGCTATAAGTATAATGCCAATGTGAACATTGCCAAAGTTCTAGAGGATGGAAACCTGCGTGTAAGAACCTATGAGCGCGGTGTTGAGGATGAGACTCTAGCTTGTGGAACTGGAATGGCAGCCTGCTTTTACAGAGCCTATAAAGAGGGCAAGGTTGAGAATAACATTGAGGTCTATCCAACAAGTGGAGATACGCTTTACTTAGGTGTAAATGAGCGAACTATCACCTTTAAAGGTCGAGTTAAAAAGACTTTTGAGACTGAGTGGGAGATTTAAGTTCTGTGAAGAAGCAGAGCGTGACTCTTAAGAGTAAATATACACTCACGCTGCTGCTTTTTATTTTCACACTTCTCTTTTACAGATACTCCCCATTTGCTCCAGAGCATACCAATAATAACTCTCTGCTACAAACCCTTTTTAATCTCTACTTCTTTATATCGAACCAAACATTGGGAATTGTACATGAAAGTGGTCATGGAGTCTGTTATCTTTTACCTTGTCCAAAGTTTATTACAGCACTTAATGGAACTCTTTTTCAAGTTGCCTTTCCTCTTTTTATATATTTTTACTACAGATACAAAAAGAGAGATTTTCTCTCCTATATAGGTATCTACTTTACAGGTTTTTCTCTGCAGTATACAGCTTGGTATATCTCAACCTCTTACAGAGGGGCTTATGTATCCGCATCAGATTCCTTTTTAGGAGTAGACGGGTATCATGATTTTTATTATATACTTGATACATTAGGAGTACTCAATCACTATGAGGGGATAGCTACATTTGTTAAGGTAGTTGCTTATATATTGATGTTTGGTTCTGTAGTGTTGATGTTTTTAAATGGATTTATGAGTAAGAGCAAGGAGGAGACTCCTCCTGCACTTTAAAGACCTGCTGCCTCTACAATTTTTGCTTGATGATCAGCAATAAGCGGTTCTATTATCTCATCTAGAAGACCACCATTCATAATCTCATTAAGACGGTAGAGTGTAAGGTTGATTCTATGATCTGATATACGGTTTTGTGGATAGTTGTAGGTACGAATACGCCCACTTCTATCACCCGTTCCAACCTGAGCAGCACGCTCTGCTGCATTTTCAGACTGTTGCTCTTGCATCTGAAGTTCATAAAGACGAGCTTTAAGTACCTTCATAGCTTTTTCACGGTTTTTATGTTGTGACTTTTGGTCCTGGTTGGTTACGACTATACCACTTGGTAAGTGAGTAATACGAACAGCGGAGTCTGTAGTATTTACAGACTGCCCACCACAACCACTTGAGCGCATAACATCGATTTTTAAATCGTTGTCATTTATCTCAATCTCAACATCATCAACCTCAGGCATAACAGCAACCGTAATTGCTGATGTATGAACACGCCCTTGGCTCTCTGTTTGTGGAACACGTTGAACACGGTGTGTTCCACCCTCATATTTCAACCGACTATAGACCTGTTCACCCTTAATGAGAGCTATTACCTCTTTATACCCACCAGCATCACTTGGTGATGTACTCATAAGTTCTATCTTCCAGCCCTTCAAATCAGCGTAGCGAGTGTAGGCATCAAATAAGTCACCTACAAAGATAGCCGCTTCATCTCCACCAGCTCCAGCACGAAGTTCAACGATGATATTTCTATTATCATTTGGATCTTTAGGAAGAAGAAGCATCTTAATCTCCTCTTCAATGAGTGGTACTTGAGGCTCTAGCTCTTTGAGCTCCTCTTTTGCCATCTCTCCCATTTCAGCATCGCTAAGCATCTCTTTTGATTCTGCAATCTCTTGAATGAGTGCTTTATACTCTTTTGCTTTTTCAACGATTGGTAAAAGGGATGATTGTTCTTTGGAGAGTTCTGTCATCTTTTTGATGTCAGATGTGATATCAGGTGAACTTAGCAGTTCGCTAAGTTCATTATAGCGGTTGATAAACGGTGTAAGTTTATCTGCTAACATAATAAGTTAGCCTTTATATAGCGTTTACAGCTCTGTGTAGTCTGCTTACTTTTCTAGCTGCAGTCTCTTTTTTAAGAATACCTTTGCTAACGAATTTGTGGATTTGTCTGTTAGCAATTTTAAATGCTGCTTGTGCCTCTTCTTTGTTACCAGCTTCGATTGCTGAACGTACTGCTTTTACGATGTTTTTAAGACGAGTTCTATAGAAACGATTACGCTCTGTACGAACGATAGTCTGGCGAATTCTCTTAATTGATGACTTGTGATTTGCCATTTAATTAGTCCTTTTTGGAATTTAAGTGCGCAATATTACCTTAAAAATAATTAAAATTAAGTTAAAGGGTGGTAAAATACTTTAATTTGAGCAGGAGAATGGATGAAACTTTTTGGAACAGATGGTGTACGTGGTGAAGCGGGTGGTTTTTTAAGTGCTGAAGTTGCAATGAAGGTGGCGATGGCAGCAGGTATTTACCTTAAAAAGAGTGCACTGACAAATAAGATACTCATTGGAAAGGATACTCGCCGTAGTGGTTATATGATAGAGAATGCTATTGTTAGCGGTTTGACTGCAATCGGATATGATGTGATTGAAGTCGGGCCTATGCCTACTCCTGCTATCGCTTTTATTACTGAAAATATGCGTTGTGATGCTGGGATAATGATATCAGCTTCACACAACTCTTTTGAAGATAATGGTATTAAGCTCTTTAATGCACAGGGTGACAAGTTCTCAAGTGATGTAGAAAAAGAGATAGAGGCAATCTTCTACGATGAGGAGAAGCTACGTGATGCTCAGGTTCGAGGCAGAGCTATTGGAAAGGCAAAGCGTATTGATGATGTGATAGGGCGCTATATTGTACAGCTTAAAAACTCTTTTCCTGTCTCTATGACCCTTCAAGGTATGCGTATAGTTCTCGATACTGCAAATGGAGCTGCCTATAAAGTTGGACCGACTGTTTTAGAAGAGCTTGGTGCGGAGGTTATTGTTCTACATAATAAGCCTGATGGTTTTAACATTAATGAGAATTGTGGAGCCCTGCATACTAAAGATGTTCAAAAAGCTGTTAAGGAGTATAGAGCTGATTTGGGAATTGCACTTGATGGTGATGCGGATAGACTTGTAGTTATTGATGAGAAGGGTGAGGTGGTTGATGGTGACCAGCTTCTGGGTGCTCTTGGTGTGCATCTGCATAAAAACAAGCTTCTAAAGGGTGATGGAATCGTAGCAACTGTTATGAGTAATGCAGGACTTGATGATTATCTTGAGTCTCATGGACTAAAACTCTACCGCTCTGATGTTGGGGATAAAAATGTTTTAGAGATTATGAAAAAAGAGGGTATAAACTTTGGAGGTGAGCAGAGTGGGCATGTGATTATGCATGATTTTGCAAAGACGGGTGATGGACTAGTCTCTGCTTTGCAGGTACTTGCACTTCTTCTTGCGACAGGGAAAAAAGCCTCTGAGGCACTGCGACCATTTCCTCTCTATCCTCAAAAACTTGTAAATATTCATGTAAAAGTAAAAAAGCCGCTTCAAGAGATAGAGGGTTTAGATGAAAAGTTAAAAGATTTAGACTCTTGTGATATTCGTCATCTTATTCGATACTCTGGAACAGAGAATAAGCTCCGTGTTCTTTTGGAGTGTAAAGAGAGTAAAATAATGAACTCTAAAATGGATGAGATTGTAGAGTTTTTTCAAAAAGTTTTAAATGGCTAACTCAATGCTTCGTTTAACAACTATACTCCTTTTTACCCTTGCAGGAGTTTTTATCATAGATCAAAATATCAAATCTCTTTTTGTTGAGGGGTTTCGTTACTATACAGAGTGTATTGATTTAATCCTTGTCTACAACAAGGGTGTGGCTTTCTCTATGTTTGCTTTTTTAGATGAGTATCTGAAGTATATCCAGCTTCTATTAGTAAGTGGCGTTTTAGGGTATGTGCTCTATCTTAAAAGGGTATGTTACGCTTTTCCTGCCGGGCTTTTACTTGGAGGTGCCTTCTCAAATATCTATGACAGATTTATTCATGGTGGTGTAGTCGATATGGTCTATTGGCACTGTGGATTTAACTTTGCAGTCTTTAATTTTGCAGATGTTATGATAGATTTGGCAGTAGTTTGGTTACTCATACTCAACTTTAAACCCCACTTATGTAAAAGTTAATAATAACAAAGTACATTTTTGGTATAATTGCCCAAAATAATAGTAAAAATGCTATACCCAATATAAACAAAAGGAAATTGATGGAAATCAAATCAAACAAAATTAATGGTGCTAATGCTGAAATCGAAGCTGTAATCTCAATGGATGAGGTGAATGCAAACGTAGAAAAGATTGCTAAACAATTATCTAAAACTGCTAATGTTCAAGGTTTCCGTAAAGGTAAAGTTCCTGTTGCAATTATCAAAAAACAGTATGGTCAAAAACTGGTAGAGGATGCTGAAGCTGAAGCACTTCGTGAAGTTCTTGCTAAAGGTTTAGAGGAGTTAAATATCTCTAATGACGCTCTTATCGGTGAGCCAACTATCTCTAAGTTTGAAAAATCTGATGATAAAATCGAGGTAGCTATCAAAGTTGCAATGCGTCCTGAGATTGATGTAAGTGGTGTTGATGCAGTTGTTCCTGACTTTAAAAAGCCAGAAGTAAAAGAGAAAGATGTAGATGCTCGTATTAAAGAGATTGCTGAGAGTCAAGCTCCACTTGTAAACATTAAGCGTAACCGTAAGATGAAAGAGGGTGATACTGCAGTAATCGACTTTGAAGGTTTTATCGACGGTAAAGCTTTTGAGGGTGGTGCAGGTAAAGATTTTGAACTTAAACTTGGTTCTGGACAGTTTATTCCAGGTTTTGAAGATCAGCTTATCGGTGTTAAACGTGATGAAGAAGTTGAAATCAATGTAACTTTCCCAGAGAACTACGGTTCAGAAGATTTAGCTGGTAAAGAGGCAATGTTTAAAGTAAAAGTGAATCAAATCAAAGTGAAAGATGATGTTGAAATTGATGATGAATTAGCTAAAAAACTTCTTCCAGGTCAAGAGGATGCAACTCTAGAGAAACTTAAAGAGGAAGTGAAAAAAGCGATTGAGCAAGAGGAGCTTGCTAAACTTTATAATGAAGATTTAAAACCTAAACTTCTTGAAGCACTTGTAGAGAAGCTTGACTTTGATTTACCAGAGTTTGTTGTAGAGCAAGAGATTGATATGCATGTAAACAAAAAAGCTAGAGAGATGAGCGAAGATGAGATTAAAGAGCTTCGTGAGAATCCAGAAAAACTTAAAGAGCTTCGTGAATCTTTCCGTGATGATGCTATTAAAAGTGTAAAAGCTACTTTCATTATCGATGCATTAGCACAAGAGATGGGTATAAAAGTAGAAGAGCAAGAAGTTATGCAGACTATCTACTTTGAAGCAATGCAGATGGGTCAAGATCCACAAAAGGCATATGAGAGCTATAAAGATGCAGGATACCTTCCGGCAATTCAGATGTCAATGGTAGAAGATAGAGTTCTTACTTCACTTCTTAACAAAAAGATAGAAGAGTAAAATGAGTTATATTCCATATGTAGTTGAAAAAACTGGGCGCGGTGAGCGCTCTTACGATATCTATTCACGTCTTTTAAAAGATAGAATTGTAATGCTAAGCGGAGAGGTAAATGATCAAGTTGCCTCTACTATCGTTGCACAGTTTCTATTTCTTGAAGCGGAAGATCCTGAAAAAGATATCTACTTCTACATCAACTCCCCAGGTGGTGTTGTAACTGCGGGTATGGCAATATACGATACTATGAACTACATTCGCCCAAATGTTGCCACTATCTGTATAGGTCAAGCGGCATCTATGGGAGCATTTTTACTCTCAAGTGGTGAAAAGGGTAAACGTTATGCTCTTCCTCATGCAAGAATTATGATTCACCAACCACTCGGTGGTGCTCAGGGTCAGGCAACTGACATCGCTATTCAAGCAGAAGAGATTCTTCGTATGAAAAAAGAGCTCAATGAGATTCTTGCCAAAAATACAGGACAAGATGTAAAAACAATTGAGAGCGATACAGATCGTGACAACTTTATGAGTGCACAAGAGGCTCAGGAGTATGGAATGATTGATGAGGTTCTTACAAAGAGCGATAAAGAGTAAGGGGTAGATATGGCAGGTACACTTAGAACAAAAAAACGTCGTAATTTAGATGGTGATAGTGGAGCTGATGTACCTGTTGTCAAAGAGCTTGATTTGGAGAACCCTTCAAGTGATATAGAGATTTATGCAAAAGAGGTTTTAAGTGCTCTTATTGCGGATAACCTTCCACCCACTCCAAACAACTTCTCTCTCTACTTCGATAGACTTTTAGAAGATAAGAGTGAAAATCTTCGTAAACAGATCCGTGCTATTTTAGAGCTTGAAGAGAATAATGAAGATGAGACTACGATTGCTCTAGAGCAGAGCCTTAAACAGGGTTTTACTTCAGTAAAGAGTATTCTTGGAGTAACCGCAAATCTTTATAAAAACATGTCTTTAATGACAAAAATTCTAGAGAAACGTAAAAAAGAGCTTGAAGAGAAGCCAGAAGCAAAAGAGGCTCTTGGTATTGTAACAACTTTAGAGGGTGATGTAAACAAGCTTCACTCAATTCTAAAGACACAGAGCTCACAGATGAAAAGTATCTATGATGATACTGCAAAAATTGTTAAAAATGTCGAGAATGAGACTATTTTTGATAATAAGTTTGGAGTCTATAATAAGCGCTATCTTCTAGCTAAGATAGAGCAGGAGATAGGTCTTATACATGAGTTTCACCATAAAAGCTCTCTTATAATGATAGAGCTCTCTCGTGAGCTTCGTCAGAGTGTTAAGAATGAAAAAGCTATTTTACTTATGACTCGTACTATTGCACGGCTTCTTCTTAAAACTTCTCGTAGAAGTGATATCGTAGCACACTATGGTAATGGCGTCTTCTCAATGCTTTTAAAGCATACAGATATAGAGAGTGCTAAAAGAGCGAGTGAGAGACTCTGTGAATTGGTATCAAACTCCAACTTCTTTTTGGCAGATCGTGAAATTCAGCTGAAAATCTCTATTGGTATTACAGATATAACAGAGACTCACTCGGTAGAGGAGATAGTTGTTAGTGCGATGGATGGTATTGAGAAGGCATATGAGACGAAAAATATTGACTATGCTGTCTCTTTGAGATCATAACGAGGTAGAATAATTAAGTAATGAAATTAAATATAGTTGAATATCCCGATAAAAGATTACGTCAAAAATCAAAAGAGGTAAAAGCTTTTGATAAAAAGCTTCATGATCTTTTAGATGCGATGTATCCTATTATGATAGATACAAATGGTATTGGATTAGCAGCAATTCAGGTTGCACACCCTATTCGTGCACTTATTTTAAATATTCCTAATGAGGATGGTGAACAGCCTAAAGAGAATCTCTTAGAGATTATTAATCCTGTTATTGTGAAGGCAGATGGCGAAACAGTATATCAAGAGGGTTGCTTGAGTGTTCCTCAGTTTTATGAAGATATAAAACGTAATGAGTTTGTAACTATCAACTATCAAGATAGAGATGGTAACACAAAAACATTAGATGCTGATGGCCTTTTGGCAATAGCGATTCAGCATGAGATGGATCACCTTGAGGGAATTTTATTTATAGACAAGCTCTCTTATGCAAGACGCAAAAAATTTGAAAAAGAGTATAAGAAACTTCAAAAAGAGCGAAAAGCTTCAAAATAATATGACATTTTGTCATATTAACTCCATATAATAAAAAATCACGATACTATTTTTGCAACTTAAAGAAGGTTGCGATTATGAAAAAAGTAAAATGTGCAACATATGAAGGCATAGATGCAAAAGTAGTTGATGTAGAGGTAACTCTAACAAAAGGCTTACCCTCCTTCTCTATTGTTGGGATGGTATCTAGTTCTATCAGTGAAGCTAAAGAGCGTGTTAAGTCGGCACTCTTAAGTAATGACTACAAATTTCCCCCTAAACGTATTACAATTAATCATGCACCATCAGAGCTTACAAAATCAGGAACTCAGTTTGACTTGAGTATGGCTCTGTTGATACTACTCTATGAGAGTGAGTCTGACTTTGCAGAGTGGTTTATCTTTGGAGAGCTGGGACTTGATGGAGTAGTAAAAGAGAATATACAGCTCTATGCCCTTATTCTATCTTTGGCAAATCAAAAACTGATCTCTAAAGCTATTGTCCCCTTTGAGGCACTACCAAAGCTCTCAAAAATACCAAATGTAGAGTTTTACGGTGTTAAAAGTTTGGTTGAAGCCTTAGAGCTACTTCAAAATCAAGAGAGTGCAATACCTACTATCGCACAAGAGGATATTGCATACCCATACTATGAGATAGAGTCTCAACGTTACTACTATATGAAAGAGTACAGAGAGGATTTTATTGATGTTAAGGGGCAAGAGATAGCAAAGAGAGCGGCTTTAGTAGCCGCAAGTGGGATGCATAATATGATTTTAGAAGGGAGTCCCGGATGCGGTAAGAGTATGATAGCTTCTCGTCTGCACTATATTTTACCTCCTATGTCAATGGAGGAGATTTTAGAGAGTGCAAAGCTGCAGGTATTAGATGCACAGGAGCCACAATTTACTCCAAGACGTCCTTTTATTCATTCACACTCTTCATCAACAGCAGGAAGTATTTTAGGAGGAGGTAGTCATAGAGCAAAGATAGGTGATGTTGGACTCTCACACAATGGAGTTCTCTTTTTTGATGAGTTACCACACTTCTCTAAGAGTGTTTTAGAGTCTTTAAGAGAACCGATGCAGGATAATAAGATACGGATTTCACGTGTAAACTCAAAGATAGAGTACCCTGCAAATTTTCTCTTTATAGGAGCGATGAATCCCTGTCCATGTGGTAATCTACTCGATGAAAGTAAGGAGTGTAGATGCAATGAACTTGAGATTCAAAAGTATAAGAAGAGACTCTCTGAACCCTTTTTAGATAGGATAGATCTCTATGTTACTATGCAACAGGTAAGGAGTGATGATAAGCCAACTATGAGTTCTAAAGAGATGCATAAAGAGGTGGTTCGTGCACATATCTTTGCAAAAAAGAGAGGCCAGGAGAGTTTTAATGCAAAAATGAGTGATTCTGAAATTGAGAAGTACTGTATCTTGAGTGATGAAGCAAAGAGTGTTTTAGATATGGCACAAAAGCGTTTTGCTCTCTCTTTTAGAAGCATAAAGAAGGTACAAAAAGTTGCAAGAACTATTGCTGATTTGGATGAGTCTGAGTATATAGATAAAGAGCATATCTTAGAAGCACTCTCTTATAGAAGAAGATAAATAATTAAATTATGTTATAATAGATTGTGATAGAGAGGTGGTTTTTATGTTTTTATCGTTATTTTTATCTAAAAATCAGAAGCAGGTAGAGCAGTGGAAAGAGGAGCATAGAGAGATTGTTACATTAGCCACAGCACTTCTTGAGAGTTATGAGAGAGGGGATAGCGAAGATGTAAGAGAGATTTTAGAAGAGTTAAGAGTTGTTACATTTAACCATCTTATGAGTGAGGATGCGGAGTTCTATAGACTACTTAAAGAGCATAAAAACAAAAACAGTAAAACAGAGCTTTTTATTAAAGAGTTTGAGGAGAGCTTTTATAGTACCAAAGCGACACTGATGCACTTTTTGGATGATTACACCAAGAAGAGTCTCCCAATAGATGATACTTTTATCAAGAAATTTAATGAGTTGGTAGATATTTTGGTAAAACGTATCGAGTTTGAGGAGAGTAACTTGTACTCTCTTTTAGAGCATCAGTAAGATAAAGTGTAAATTTTGAAGTCGCAGTATCCAAATTAAGTTGGATACTCTAGACATTATAATATGTTGCTTCTGGATGATAGACAACAAGTGCACTTGTTGACTGCTCAGGGTGTATCTGGAAAGTTTCACTCAGCTCTATGCCATACTCTTGGGGCTTTAAGAGATTAAAGAGTGGGCGGTTAAGCTCTAGGTCCGGGCAGGCTGCATAGCCAAATGAGTAACGGCTTCCCTGATAGCGGTTCATTCGCACATCGGCAAGTGTCGCTCCCTCATCTTCAGCGATGATGCCAAGGTCAAGGCGTATCTGTTTGTGTGCAATCTCTGCCAGAGCTTCGGCAAGCTCAACACCAAGTCCGTGAAACTGATAGTACTCCGTATAGTCACCGCGCTCATATATCTCACGCTCGACTTCACTCAGTTTGCTTCCAGCGCTCACGCAGGTAAAGGCAACAACATCATGGCGCTCATTGTGAAAGAAGTCACTGAGTGCTCGGTGTGGTTTTTTACGCTGTCTTGGGAAGGTAAAGACCTCCTCAGCTCGTCCTATAATATCTTTGAGCGGTTCACGGTTGACTTCATCTTCTGAGTTCCAGCCTTCATTTTCACCAAAAACTAGTAGTGAGTTGTCATCACTGCGGCATGGCCAGTAGCCATACAAAATAGTCGGCTCAAAAAGCTTCTCTTCTAAAAAGCGTTTTTTGAGTTTTTCATATGCAGGCCATACCACTTCATCGAGCTGTTTCTCATAAGCCTCTTTGCTCATCCCTTTTGAGCTGTATCCCCAGCGAGATTTAAAAAGGAGCTTGTGGTTTATCCACTCAAAAGCCATCTCAACTTGCTGTTGTGTGAGCTTAATCTCACGGCGTCCCCAAAATGGAGGTGTAGGTACCGGTACATCACGAGAAGGCATCTTAATTTCCTCTACAGGAGGAATAATATACTCTTTTTCCTCTTTTCTCTCAACTTCTGGAGCGTCCGGGTGGAGGTTTGTATCCATATTACCCGCTTCGATGCGGCTCATAGCCGTAACGCCGTCAAAAGCATCCTTACAGTAGAAGATTGGTCCACTGTATGCAGGACGGCAAAAGTCATCGATAAATCCACGCGTAAGCGCTGCCCCACCAAGCAGTACAGGGATGGTGATGCCTTTTTCTTCGAGAGTTTTGAGGTTCTCTAGCATCACTTGTGTTGATTTTACAAGCAGACCACTCATCCCGATTGCTGAGATATTTGGATCATCAAGTGTTTCTAGGAATTGGTCAAGCTCTACTTTGATACCGAGATTTTTAACTTTGTATCCGTTGTTTGAGAGGATGATATCGACAAGGTTTTTCCCAACATCATGCACATCTCCCTTTACCGTCCCAAGAACGAGTGTTGTATCGACTGCTTTTTCAACTTTTGGTAGGTAGGGGTTGAGATGATCAACAGTTTTTTTCATCGTCTCTGCAGACTGCAGTACAAATGGTAGCTGCATCTGACCACTTCCAAAGAGCTCACCAATGACCTTCATACCGTCTATGAGGATTTCATTAACAATCTTCTCAGGAGCGATGCGGTGACGAACTTCCTCTACAAGAGGAATCATTCTATCTTTATCGCCATCCATAAGCAGTTTGGCGATTTTTTCTTCATCGCTCATAGCCAGATACTCAGCATCAACAGCGTCATTGTCCACTGCCTCTTTGGTACTAAAGTGCTCTATGAACTTAAAGAGAGGCTCCTCTCCACGGTTGAAGATAAGATTATCACAGATCTCTTGATCCTCTTTGGAGATTTTATTGATAGGAATGATATGTTTTACATTAATGATTACCGATGTTAGTCCAGCTTCCAAACAGTGGTGTAAAAACATGGAGTTTAAGTATGGTCTTGCATCTTTGTCAAGTCCAAAAGAGATGTTTGAGAGTCCTAGTGTCGTTCCAACTTCTGGGTGGCGACGACGCAGCTCTCTAATGGCTTCAATGGTGTTGATACCTGCATCTAGATACTCTTCATCACCACTTGCAAGTGTAAAGGTAAGTACATCAAAGACAAGGTCCTCTTTTTTAAGTCCGTGACGCTCGGTTGCGAGCTTGATGATACGCTCTGCAACTTCTAGTTTTTTCTCAACAGTTTTAGCCATTCCCACTTCATCAATAGTAAGACAGACAAGTGCTGTACCAAATTTTTTGGCTAATTGACAGACGGCATCAAATTTTGGTTCGCCATCTTCAAGGTTTACAGAGTTGAGTATTGGACGACCACCGATATTTTTAAGAGCAGTTTCAAGTCCTTTCGTCTGTGTCGAGTCTGGCATAAGCGGGATGGGGATCTTTTGGTTATACATTCCCATAACAGCGTTCATATCTTTTGTCTCATCACGACCGGCAAAACCGACATTGACATCTAAAACATGTGCACCGGCGCGAACCTGCTGCTGTGCTACTGAGAGTGTGCCCTCATAATCTTCGGCTAAAAGCAGCTCACGGAAGGCTTTTGAACCTGTTGCATTACTTCTCTCACCCATAAGCAGTGGTGCGGGCTCTTGCATAAGTGGTACGGTTGAAAAGAGAGAAGCTAAAGAGTTCTCATGGCTTCCACTTGGTGCTTTTGGTGCGATGTTAGCAACTCTCTCAACCAGTGCGCGGATGTGCTGCGGGGTTGTTCCACAGCATCCTCCTAAAAAGCTTACACCGTCATACTTTAAGAAGTTCTCCTGCTTGTCGGCAAACTCATCGGGACCCATTGGGTAGTATGTATAACCTCCGCGGTTTTGTGGCAGACCAGCATTTGCGTGAACCGAAATCGGTTTTCCCCAAAGCTCTGAGAGTGTCTTTACATGTTTTTCAACTTGTTCAGGTCCTGTTCCACAGTTAAAACCAAGTGAGATGATATTAAAAGGCTCCATAATGGTCGCAATTGTCTGTGCATCGGTACCTATAAGCATAGAGCCACTCAGCTCTATAGTTACTGAGACCATAATTGGGATATCAACACCTCTTTGACGGCTTGCCTCTTCGCAGGCGTGCAGGGCTGCTTTTATCTGAAGTGGGTCTTGGCATGTCTCAAGAAGAAAAATATCAACACCACCATCAATGAGTGCCAGACAAAACTCGGTATACCCCTCAAACATCTCATCATAAGTGATGTGTCCTAAAGATGGGAGTTTTGTTCCCGGACCGATACTTCCTAGACAAAAACGGGGATGCTGGGGTGTAGAGAAAGCTTCACACTGCTTCTTTACAAGCTCGGCTCCAGCACGCGTGAGTTCATAAGCACGGTGACCTATCTGGTACTCATCAAGTACCCAGCTAAAAGAGCCAAAAGTATTGGTTGTAATGAAGTCGGCTCCGGCAGTAAGATATGCATGAAAGATATCATTCATAATTTCAGGGGCAGTAACATTTAAAAGCTCATTACACCCCTCATTCCCTTCCCATGCCTCTTTTGGGATTTTGTCATCACGTTGTTGCAGCTGTGTACCCATAGCACCGTCAATGATAAGCGGGCGTTTTTTGATAGTTTCTAAAATGTAGTTTTGTGTTGTCATTTTCAAAAAATCTTTGCGTAAAAAATAGTTAATGAGATTATATCGAAGTGGAGCATAAAAAAGGCTTTGTAAATTTTATTGCAATTAAAATCTAATGTGTTATAATTAACACCTATAAACAAAAAGGGGTAGAAATGTATAGAAAATATGTGATAACTTCTCTTGTTGCACTCTCATTATTATTGAGTGGTTGCGGTGATGAGAGTGATACTACATGTAGAATTGATGTGCAGAATGCACTTGATGATGGAGAGTTTGACAAAGCAATAGCATTAATGGAAGGGAGTTGTGCTGCTGCTTATGAGGAGAGTGATCTAAATCTCAACCTTGCAACAGCCTATATGGGGAAATCTGGTTTTGGTGTAAGTGATGTTGTGGCAATGATTATTGATGCCAATGATAACAGCTCAGATGCACTGACTAGTTTTACAGTAGCTGTAGATGAGAATAAAGAGCCAAACTCATTACCGATGCTAGATAGATCAAACAGCTACTATTTAGCTTCTATAGCTGAGGGGAACTTAACGACTGCAGAAGATCTCTGTAGTGTAGAGGCACTTGATGCTACAGATGACTCAAGACGTATTAATGTTTGTCTCTATATAGGTTTCAATGAGACAATTAAGGCAGTTAATACAATTACATATTTAACAGATGATTTGACAACACTTGTTGACTCTATTAACAGTGACTCCAATGCAACACCTTTAGATATGCAAGCGAGTCTGGATGCTCTTGCATGGAGTCTCGGTCAATCAATACCAAATGGTTCAGATATAAATGCAACGGATGTAAACATTAGTGGAGTTAGCTATGCACATCTTGCGGTGAGTAATCCAAGTGATAGTGGACTTCTCTTTTATAGATTGGCAAAGAGTTCTACACCGGGAGCAATAAACTCGACAGTAATTACAGATGGGTATTGTGATATCAATGGCAATAAAGAGAACTGTTTAAATATGGAAGATAATGAAACAGGAGCTATTATTAACCCAATTTCTGGGTGTTATGCATGTCCAGTTGCCTTTGATAGTACGGATGGAGGTTCTATTTCAGCTCTTCTTGTAGATGCACTCAATAATGGTGTTGATACTGTTGTTGCTGTTACTGATGATCCAGATATTACTGAAACTATCAATGACTTTAAGGCAGATCTTGGTGTCGCTGCAGATGCAGATATTACAATTACAGATATTTTAGATTATCTAAATCAGTAGAGGAGATTACAATGAAAAAAATACTATCTTTAATGGCACTCTCCTCTTTGATATATGCAGATATGTCAACACAGGAGTTTTTATATAAAGACCCTAGAATTATGGGTATGGGTGCTGCAAATACTGCAGTCGGTGGTTACTCTACGGCAATCTTTTATAACCCGGCAGGACTTATAAACATTAAAAAGAGTCATGGTGTTGAGGTAGAACTTCTTGGTATCTCTGCATCATCATCGGAGAATACACAGAGCTTTATTGATGATATCAGTGATGCCAATGATACAACGATAGTTGATACGGTTAAGAAGTACTCTGGAGACTTCTTTAATGTTACTGCTTCAAACTATACATCATTTTCATACCATACAGAGAATGATTTCGCTTATAGTATAGGAGTTTTAGCATCTGCTGATGCCAACTTTATTCCGCATGCTAACAGTGGAGCTAATGGTCTTATTGAGACACACAGCAGGGTTTATGGTGGAGTCTTTATTGCAGCTGCAAATAAGTATGAAAATCTTCTGCCTGGAACATTGACAGTTGGTTTGACAGCAAAATATATCAAGCAGAACTCCTATGAAGCAGGGCTTGATGTTGGTGAAGTTGTAGATAATAATGATGATCTACTTGGCTATATTCAAGATACTTATGAGGTGGAAAATAGTGGTTTTGGTATAGATATTGGTCTTTTATACTCTCCAGAGTTTTCTAAAGAGTGGTGGAATCTCTCTTTTGGTGCAAGTTTGATGAACCTTGGAACTCTTGATTTTGATGATGTTTATGGTGCACAACCGATGACTATCAACTTTGGAGTCTCTATATCGCCTGAGATATCATGGTCAAATTCATTAAAAATTGCAGTTGACTATGTAGATGCTTTAAATGCACAGCAGGCTCGAGTAAGAAACTATAACCCTTCAAGAAGTGAAGATCAGTATGATAGTGTAGATATTGAGTTTAATGTTTTACAGCATCTACGTGCAGGTGTGAGCTTGGGGCTTTTAGATAATTCATGGTTTATGATGACTCTTAATGGTGGACTCTATGAGGGTTCTTATACAGCAGGAATAGATCTGCAGCTGGCACTCTTAAAAATTCAAGTTGCAACCTATCAAGAGCAGTTAGGTTCAACACTTGGACAGATAGAAGATAGACGCTATGTTTTTGGCCTGGGCATAGGCTGGTAGATAGAGCACCTCTCCTCTTTTGTACCCCATAGCGAAGCGCTGCGGGGTGAATCTCTATAACTTGACGAAATAATATGCAATACTATTGACTTAATACGTCAATTGATGATATAATGACGATGAAAATCAATAATAAGAGAGGTTTAATCGTTAAATGGTAGTTGCATATATCCGTCCAGATAAGAATTTTGCTGCAGCTCATGAGCAACTACAGCATATAAATTCATACGCAATCGCGAATAATCTTGTTATTGATGATGAGTTTATTGATCATACTTCACAAAACAAACGCCTCCATGAGAGAAGCAATGTAACAAAATACTTTCAGTCGCAAGAGGGTGTGACACTTCTTGTATATGATGTATGGGTGCTAACTACTAATATGGAAGATTTGATACAGATGTTTTCATGTCTGCTAAAGAATAAATTTAGTGTACATTTTATTAAACAGTCTGTAGTGATGACCCAAGAGAGCAGTGCAATGCTTGTTTTGGGGCTTATGGATCAACTTCGTCAGAGACTACAGAGTGATTCTAAAAGAGTTATAGGGCGTCCAAAGGGGAGCAGATCAAGCTCAAAATTTGACATCTATATAAATCAAATTCTTACATACATAAAAGAGGAACGAAGTGTTAGTGAAATGGCACGTCTTTTAGGTGTAAGCAGAAGTTCATTAAAAGATTATATAGAGTCACGTGAATTAAAGCAGGTTGCGTTTGGTTCATTGGTTCCTGAAGCTCCAAAAGATGCTGAAGAACAAGTAATAAATACAATCACATGTCCAAAATAGATAAGGGAGAGAAATATATGAGTGAAGAGAAAAAGGGTATAAAAATACCTACGCCTTGGAGAATCAAGCGTTATTATGTCTATGCATTTGCTACTATTGTGGCACTTGTATTGCCTTGGATTAAAGTAAATGGAAATCACTTTTTCCTTTTAAGTTTTGACAAGATGAAGCTACATCTTGCATTTGTACAGTTTGATATGCAAGAGCTATATCTTATGCCATTTTTATTAATGCTTCTATTTTTAGGTATTTTTGGAATGACAGTAATGGGTGGGCGTGTTTTTTGTGGATGGGTCTGTCCACAGACAACATTTCGTGTAATCTATCGCGATTTAATCGAGACTAAACTCTTAAAACTACGTAAACGTATCGGTAACAAACAGCAAGAGCCAGATATGTCTAAACCTGAAAATAAAGTTAAGAAATTTATTGCTATAGTCCTTTGGACTATTTTGGCTATTATAGCTGGTGCTGATTTTATGTGGTATTTTATTCCTCCTGAGGATTTCTTTAAGTATTTAAATAATCCTGGTGATCATATGACAATGATAGGATTTATTTTAGGTGTTGCAGCATTTCTTGTTTATGATATTGTTTTTCTTAAAGAGAACTTCTGTATTTATGTCTGTCCTTACTCTCGTGTACAGTCAGTTTTATATGATGAGCATACAGTTATGGCAATCTATGATGAACACCGTGGTGGGCACATCTATGATCCAGAGGATCACCATAAACTTGTTAACAAACAAAAAGAGCTACAAGAGATGGAACCAAATGCAGAGTGTACTACTTGTGAGAAGTGTGTAACAGTATGTCCGACACATATTGATATTCGTAAAGGTTTACAGCTTGAGTGTATTAACTGTTTAGAGTGTGTAGATGCTTGTACAACAGTTATGGGTAAACTTGGTAAACCTTCTCTTGTAACATGGTCAAGTGAGTATGAAATTGTAGAGAGAAAAGGTAAAACAAAATATTTCCGTCCAAAAGTTATAGCATATATGGTTTTATTGGTTGGAATTATGTTTGCATTAGCTTATATGAGTACGACAAAAGAGCATATGCTTCTTAATGTAAATAAAGAGACAAGACTTTATGCAATTAAGCATCTTTCTGATGATAAGTTTAGAGTTGAAAACTCATATATTTTCCTTTTACAAAATACAGAGAATGAACCAATGAAATTCTTCTTTGATGTTGTGCCTCCAAAAGGTATGGAAGGTAAAATTAAAATCTTAAAACCATCAAGAGCATTTAGAGTTGTTCCAGGTGTGAAGAAGAAAAAAATTGTTACACTCTATACAGATGAAATGTTAGTTGATAACAAAAGAAAAGATACAATTATACCAATCAAGATACATGCATATGCATTAGATAAAGATGGTAAACCAAGTAAACGTATCTCTGTATATAGAGATACAACATTTGTTTTCCCTAAAGAGAGTATTCTCTTAGGGAAAAAGTAGAAATCTACAAAAACTCCTCTTTTTACAGACTATTCTTATAGTCTGTAAAAACTACTATTAAAAGCCTCATATAAAGAGTATTTCGCTATAATTACGCTTTAAGTTTTAAAATTTAAGTATAAGAGGTTATTATGGCATTTTCAAAAGAGAATAGAAAAGGGACAATCTCTGGAATCATATTTGTTGCTATTTTTGCAGCAGCAGCAACTATGATTGCAGATATATCATTTGTAAAATCTTTAGGTATCTCTCCGCTTGTTATCGGTATTGTTATGGGTATATTTTATGCAAATACACTCCATAATCATATTCCAAGTGAGTGGGGAACAGGAATTACATTTTCAGGTAAAAAGATTTTACGTTTTGCAATCGTATTTTACGGTTTTCGTATAACATTTCAGCAGATTATGGATGTCGGTATGAGTGGGTTTATGGTTTCTCTTATAATGCTCTCAACAACATTTATCTTAGGTTCATACCTTGGTTATAAAATCTTTAAAATGGATAGGGATACAGCAATGCTTACAGCAAGCGGTGCTTCTGTATGTGGTGCTGCTGCAGTACTCGCAACTGAACCGGTACTTAAAGCTGAAGGACACAAAACAGCAGTTGCTGTTTCAATGGTTGTTCTCTTTGGAACAATTTCAATGTTTTTGTACCCTGTTTTATACACTGCAATAATTGAGCCAGCTACTGGGTTTTTACATATGACACCAGAGCAGTTTGGTATCTATGTAGGTGGTACTATTCATGAAGTAGCTCAAGTTGTTGCTGTTCCTGCTTCTGTTCCAGGTGCACCTGAAGTTATGGCAAACTCTGCCGTAATTGTAAAGATGACACGTGTTATTATGATTGCTCCTATGCTTATAGTTCTTGGGATTTATCTCTCAATGCAAGCAAAGAAGAGTGGTTCTGCAGCAGGTGGTGTAAAGCTTGTTATTCCATGGTTTGCGGTATATTTTATCGGTATGGCAGGATTCAACTCCCTACAAATTGTACCTCAAGATATTGTAGATGTTATTAATCAAATAGATACTTTTTTACTTACAATGGCGATGACAGCCCTTGGTATGGGAACAATCTTTTCAAAATTTAAAGGCTTAGGACTTGCACCGCTCTATACGGCAGGTGCTATGTTTGTATGGCTTGTAGTCGGTGGTTTTGTTGTTACAAAATTTGTAACGGCAACATTTTAGTTCTTTGAACTCTCTCCTTTTTAATAAAACTCTTTAAAAAAAGATTATATAATCTATAAAAAGAGTTTTAAGAAAGGGGTTCGCAGGCAATGTCACATCTTCCAAACAGACTCAACTCCTTTTGGCTATGGAGAGAGGTCTACGCAAAACTCGGTATCTCTAATCCAGCTTACAAATATTGGAAAAATACTCAAACACTGAAACTCAATAACAAATATATCTTTATTCAAAAAAATACACTGCCACCTAAACATCAGCATATAGAGGAGATACTAACAGATCTCTCCGGTTTCCTTCCAATCAAGTATGCATCCGATCAGCTTCATGTAAACGAACACATGTTCACTTATGATAAGATGAGCCTATACAAAGAGTTTGAGTATAAGTATGTTGAAGATGTAAAGTTTGTAAATATTAAGAAGTTTTTTAAAGAGAATGGCATTGTCGTACCAAAAAATGCATTTATACAACTTGCAAAACTTAAAGATTTAGAGATAACTCCCGATGCAAGTTTTTATAATTTGAAGAATGATTATGGAATAGTGGTTTATAACTAATGGATCTGTTTTTTATTGAGTATAGAGACCCTCTCTTTTCAATTATTATCTTCTTTTTACTGATTTTTATTATTACCTTCTTCTCATATTGGTGGGGACGTTATAGACGAAAAGAGGATTCACGTCATTTAGATAGGTTTTTAAGGCAATTTCGTGCACTACCATCCAAAGAGGAGCTAAAAGTTCTTATATCGAGTGGTGAGCTCTCTGAAAAGTCATGGTTGCTGCTTGCGAGCTCATATTATAAGAATGGTGATTATGAGAAGAGTATAGAGATATATAATGAGCTTTTAAAGATCTCAAATAAGACAAATACAAAAGAGACTATGTTTTTACTCGGAAAGACCTACTTCAAAGCAGGTTTTTTAGAGCGCTCAAAAGATATCTTTTTAGAGATACTCAAGCACTCCCCAAGAACACCACAGGCACTACACTATCTACTGCTTGTATATGAGTATATGCGCGATTATAAGTCTGCATTGGATGTTCTTGAACCTTTGGATGAACTTGGAGAGGAGATATCTCTAGATAAAGCCTATCTTGAACTTCTTGCAACAATGAGTGATGTGAAGATTGATGAGAAGGAGAAGATAGAGAGAGTGGTCTCTCTCTATAAGGAGCGTCACCAACTTGCCTATCCTATATTTGAGTATCTATTTCGTGTGAATCCAAGAGTTGCATGGAGCTGTTTTGATAGTTCAAAGAGTGAAGAGCTTACAGAGCTTTTATGGCACTTGGAGGCAAAAAATCTGAATTTAGATATAATTTCACAAAATGCTTATTTGCGAGAGCTTTACAGTGCACGGGGTGATGTAGATTTTGCAAAGAGCAGTACTGTTTTTGAATTTGATGTCTTAATCAAACTTGAGGGGAGGGCAAATGCTACACTCTCCTTTGAGTATATATGTCAAAGTTGTAAAGGTACCTATCCATTTGTATTTACACGCTGCAGCTCTTGTCATGCGATAGATACTGCAAAAGTAGAGTGGAGTTTGAGTCGTAACTATATGGGAGATTTTGGTGAAGAAAATAACTCTTTTCAGTGATGGAAGCGCATTAGGTAATCCTGGTCCGGGTGGGTATGGAGTTATTTTACGCTATGGAGATAAAGAGAGAGAGCTCTCGGGTTATGAGATGCACACAACAAACAATAGAATGGAGCTTCGAGGAGCTATAGAGGGGCTCAAAGCTTTAAAAGAGCCTTGTGATGTCGATATAGTATCGGACTCCTCCTATGTTGTTAAGGGGATTAATGAGTGGCTCTCGAATTGGATTAAGAGGGACTTTAAAAAGGTAAAGAATCCTGATCTTTGGAGAGAGTATATTGAGGTGGCAAAACCACATAATGTAAATGCTATTTGGGTTAGAGGTCATGATGGACATGAAGAGAACGAACGCTGTGATATTTTAGCTAAAGAGGCAGCACAAAAAGCGAAAGATTTACTAAGCTAGTGAGGAAGTTATGCATAAAACTATAGAGACTTTAGAGAAGAAGCTGGGATACGAATTTAAGGATAAAAAGCTCATTATCGAAGCGCTGACACATAAGAGTTATAAACAGCCCTACGATAATGAGCGATTGGAGTTTTTGGGGGATGCTGTACTTGACCTTGTTGTCGGAGAGTATCTTTTTAGAAAATTTCAAAACTCTGATGAGGGAAAACTCTCTAAAATAAGAGCATCATTGGTAAATGAGACGGGTTTTGACAAACTAGCTAGATCCTTAAATCTTGGTGACTATATTTTACTCTCTAATGCAGAGGATAATAATGGAGGTAGAGAGAAATCCTCACTTCTCTCCAATGCTTTTGAGGCGATTATGGGTGCTATATATCTTGAAGCAGGACTTGCAAAGGTTGAAGAGATAGCTATACGATTGATAGAGTCAAATCACAAAGAGATATCTCTTGATTCACTCTTTAGAGATTTTAAGACTACACTTCAAGAGCTGACACAAGCTAGACTCGGTATTACTCCTGAGTATAAAGTTATAGCCTCTAGGGGGCCTGACCACCAAAAAGAGTTTGAAGTCGCTGTATATATAGACAACAAAGAGTATGCAAGGGCTCTTGGAAAAAGTAAAAAGATAGCACAACAAGAGGCTGCACGTTTGGCAGTAGAGATGTTAAAGAAGGAAAAGTAGTGAATAGTTTTGGTTATAAGTTACGCTATACAACATTTGGGGAGTCCCACGGAAAGGCTATAGGGTGTGTACTTGATGGAGTTCCTGCAGGTCTTGCCATTGATGAAGAGTATATTCAGCGTGAGCTTGATCGTAGAAAGCCTGGAAAGAGTGAGTTTGAAACAGCTCGCAAAGAGGCCGATAAGGTAGAGATACTTAGTGGTGTTTTTGAGGGTAAAAGTACAGGGACACCAATAGCTATGATTATCTACAATACAAATCAGAAGTCAAAAGACTACTCCAATATCAAAGATATTTTTCGACCAGGCCATGCAGACTTTACCTATTTTCATAAATATGGAATAAGAGACTATCGTGGAGGTGGGCGTAGTTCTGCACGTGAGACAGCAGCTCGGGTTGCTGCTGGAGCTGTAGCAAAGCTTATGATACGTGAGCTTGGTATTGAGGTATTGAGCGGTATTAGCGAGGTTGCTGGTATTAAATCTGAGACTTATGATTATGAGCGTGCAAAAAATAGTATCATCTATGCTCTTGATGCGAATAAAGAAGAGGCACAAAAAGCTGCAATATTAGAGGCGAAAAATCGTCATGATTCTGTTGGTGGAGTATCACGCGTTGTGATTAAGGGTGCACCTATTGGTTTAGGACAGCCGCTTTATTATAAGCTCGATGGTGTTTTAGCAGATGCTATGATGGGACTTAATGCTGTAAAGGGTGTTGAGATTGGCGATGGGTGTATGAGTGCTGCATCGACAGGTTCACAAAACAATGATGCCATTCGTGCAGATGGCTTTGGGTCTAATCATGCAGGAGGAATATTGGGAGGTATGAGTAATGGAGAAGATATTGTTTTAAATGTCTATTTTAAACCAACTCCCTCTATCTTTCAAGAGCAGCATACTGTAACTACTGAGAATGAAGAGGTTGATTTCTCTTTAAAAGGGCGTCATGACCCATGTGTTGCTATTCGTGGCAGTGTAGTTTGTGAAGCGATGGCAGCTCTTGTTATTGCTGATATGTTACTTTTAAATATGGGTTCTAATATGGAGGGGCTTTTAAAATACTATAAATAAGTACTCAAATAGAGGCTTCAAGGACTCTTTTTGAGTTACTCTGTTATCTCTGTTATGACCTTCTCAATCATCCCTTGAGCACTACGAAGAGACTCAAGGGAACCCTTCTCTTTAATATCCATTGAGTCAATCCAATTCTCTATAGATAAAAATCCCATATACATTCTATCTTCACCCTTTTTCTTATAGAGATAAAAAGAGCATGGTGCCCATGCACCAGCTTCTGGATGATTTTTAGATACCGGATAGATTACATCAAACTTACAGAGTGAATAGGTGTGGAAGTAGTCATATAGGGCATAGCCTCTCTCTTGAAATATCTCTTCATTTAGATTTGTAAAGTTTGGTACTAAAAATCCAAGTGGTTCTAACTCACCTTCAAATTCAGCTTCAAAATCCTCTATATACTCTTGGGATGAGAGATTTGTTAGGTTAACTTCGCAAACAAAGTGTGTAGCAAGAGATTTGTCATGAGGGATGGTTTTGTGGCTTAGCTCTTTAAAGTGACCATTGGGAAGAGCGAGAGCAAGAGCCGTTTTTATTTTTTGTGAATACTCTATGAGGTCGGGATCATCAAGAGGTATCTTAGCTGCTCTTGAGATACCGTAGAGGGTAAGCGTAGAGATATTGATACTCTGTTTATCTGACCATATTGACATTGTCAGTGGTGTCAAAAGAGCAAACTCAGGGTATCGTTTTACAAGTCTATATGTAAGGTTTTTATCTTGAAACATTGCAAGGTTGTAGACTCTATGATGAAGCTTTTTAAAACGTTTTAAAAAAGGTCTGTTCATATCATTATTACTTACTATTGTAAGTCCTACGGAGTTAAATGCACTCTCAATACTTCTTGTGGTTATTTTAGCTTCAGAGTTAGGGCTGGTGTAGATCTGGATATCTTGTATAACTTTGGCTTTTTGTACGGGGGTATCTGGTTTTGTTGCACAGCCATTTATAAAGATAAAAAAAATGAGAGTAGCACAGAGTCTGTAAATGTTTATCACATCTACTCCTTGAGGGAATTGTTTTGAGTGTTACTCTAACATCATTTATCTATACTCAATATTAATTTTTAAATTTTTACACTATCTGAGAGCTTGATTGAACCACTTCCCCCAACAACCTTTGCAAAGATACCTCTGTCACTCTTTAATAGTTTTGGTAGTTTTGAGTTTAATGTTGAGAGCCCTTTGCAGAGGGTACAATTTTGAGTTATTTCAAGTGTTAAATCCCCAATACTAAGCTGTTCTCCTGGTAGTAGATGGTAGGGATTGATATCAACTAAGATATTTTCACCTAGAGTACCATGTTGAATATCTATCTCGCTCTTTTGCGCTAGGTCATAGCTATATATTGATGTTATCAAGATAGCTCTTTGTTGATCTTTAGCATAAAATTTATCACCAATAATACCATTTTCATCTACTGATATTATCTCTTTTTCTTGACGCTTTTTATCTCTGTCATTTGTTGTGATGAAGAGTTTTAATACTTTACCTTGCATTGTTTTTCTGTCCATAGTTTTATTCTTTCATAGAGTCTCTATTTCTATCTCTTAGCTATACTTCTTAAAATAAGTACACGAAAGAGAGAGCTAAACTGCTCTATATATTTTTAATTTAAACCAAAACTTTTATCAAAGTCCGACAATATATTTTAGAGTGTAAAATGATTTGAAATGAGTATGAATAGTTTTGAGAGTTTGGTAGTGGAGCAATGAAGTTATTGCTCCTATAAAATAAGTAGAACTACTTGATTTTACCTTTACCTTTAAGTGTGTTACCTTTACGGTCAGTTGCAATCATCTCAACTTTATCACCTTTAGCACCGATTCCTTTGAATTGGAACTTGAAGATAGGGTTTTTAGATAAGAACTGTGACGTAGACATATCTAAAACAGTTTCACCATTTACTGTAGCGCTTAGGTGAGTGATAAAGTTAGCATTCTCTCTATCGCCTGTTTTTTTCTCTGCCATATTGTATGTCATCATCTCATGTTTAGCCATAGCTTTAACATTTACTACACCATTTTTTAATTTTGCTTTTACTTTAATACCAGCCATTATTATTTCCTTATATTTTATTCTCTATTAATATAAATGAGAAGGGATTAACCTTCACATCCACCAAGTGCAACATCTAAAGTTTTCTTAGCAGCATAAAGCTTACCGTCATTACCTTGAGCAACTATAGTAATAGTTCCAGATTTAGCCATTTTGATTTTGATAGAGTATTTATTAACACTATATTTGTTCGTCTCTACTACTAAAACTGCAGCTTCAGGGTTTGCATCTTGGAAAACTGCGATAGTTTTAACATCTTTATCAGTTGAGAAATCAACAGGAATAGCACCACCGTTACTTGCAACATCAGGAGCAGTTAACTTAACACCTTCCATTACTAGGTCATTTGAACCATACATTGCTTTAATAGCATCATCAACAGTGTGAGCACTCCATACAGCAGGCTTAGATTTTCTAAAATCCTCAGCTTTAACACTTGCTGGAACTGCAGCTAAAGCTACAGCACCTAAAGTCATACTTAAAAATTGTCTTCTTTCCATAATTTTTCCTTTTTGTAATTTATTTACTTTTGTTAACCATATAGTCAACAATAGATTTGAAATCGTTATCTGATAAATCAGCACCACCTTTTGGAGGCATGCCATTTATACCATTAATACCATTAGAGTAAACTTTACTCATCCCTTTAGATGTAACAGCCGCCCAAGCAGCTTTATTGCCAACTACTGGAGCTCCCATACCATCTGCACCGTGACACATTGCACAGCTTTCAGTATATACTTTCTCAGCTGAGAAACCTTTGTTCTCCTCTTTTGGAAGATCACGTACTGATGAGAGAGGTGGGTGGAAATCACTGATCCCTGCACCTTGGATATATACTACTTTAGCAGTTTTCTCTTGACAGTTAGTCATACAACGCTCAGAAGCATCTTTGAGCTTGATAGCACCAAAGTTTTTAGGGTTAGCGAAGTATTTACGTACATTTTCCGGACCATTTGGACCATCGATTTTCGGTTCAAAACCATCCACGTTTGGCATTTTGATTTTTAAGAACTTCTCACGATTAAGTACATACTCATCGTCAACCTCTTCACCATCGATTTCAAACTCATTGATATTTAAAATATATGCAACAAGAGCATAAACTTCATCATCACTCAGTGAGTCAGTCATTGGGTGTGGCATAGCATCTTTGATGTACCACCATAGTGTACTAGCTTGTGGCCAGTATGTACCAAATACACGAACCGGACCATCAGTGTCTGGTTTAATTCTTTGGTTTGTTAAAGTTTTGTGTAAATCATACGCATTACCTTTAGAGAGTGTTGGATAACCACCACCACCAGAGCCAAAGTCACCGTGACACATTACACATTTAGACTCATAAACCTCTTCACCATCTTCAACAGAACCTTCACCCTCCGGTAGACCAGTTCCATCTGGCATGATGTCACTGTTCCACTCTTCAAGTTCATGTTTTGTTGGAACACGGCCATGGTTTATCTTTGCAGAATCAAACTGAGTGTTTACATAGTAAGGACCAGTTTTTTCATTTTTAACAGGGTACTTAACACCACCATCAATTGAAGGAGTAGAAGGACCGCTTGAGACACTTGGAGATGCACTCCCTTCCATACATGCTGAGAATCCTAATGATAATGCAGCAGCTACAGAAATTGAAACTAATAGTTTTTTATTTAACATCATTACGCTTTCCCTCCAACATAAAGTTCACCATTTGGTTTTCTCTCTAGTTGAGAGCGAACTTCAACGTGAGTGATTTTTCCATCTTTTTCAACTTTCCATGTCTCAACTGCATTTCTATGATAAACAGCCTCTACACCTACAACAGATGTCTCTTGATCAACAGTTGGTTGAATGAAACCAGCATCATCCATAGCACGAGATGTAAGAAGAAGCTCTTCACCTTTCTTATATGTATGCATATAGCTCCAGCGAGTCCAACATTTAGGAAGTACTAAACCTTTTAGTTTTGCCTCTTTGTAAGTATTACCACCATCAAAAGAGATATCTACATGAGTAATAGTACCCATACCAGACCATGCAAGACCTTCGATTTCAACTACATCACCATCTTTTAAGTCTGACCAGTCAATCTCTGGAGATGGAGATGTAACAGTAGAGTTTACTTCATTTGCATAGAAGTGTTGGATAGCCTTACCGTTTGGTTTAAGAACTGTATATTTAGAAGTCTCCTCTTTACAGTACCAAGGTTCACTTGCGAAGTCTAAACGACGTAGCCATTTAACACATAAGTTACCTTCCCAACCTGGAACAAGTAGACGAATTGGATAACCTTGTTCTGGACGTAATGCTTCACCATTTTGTCCCCAAACAATCATAGCATCATCTAAAACTTTTTCAATAGGAATAGTTCTTCCCATTTTAGATGAGTCTCCACCCTCAGCAAGCATCCATTTAGCTTCAGGCTTGAGACCTAAATCTTTAAGGATATCTTTAATATAAACACCAGTCCACTCTGCACATGACATAAAGCCTTTTGCAAATTGAAGAGAGTTATACTGAGGACCTCTCCACTCTTGTCCACCATTTGCTGGACACTCGATGAAGTGTGTACGAGTTACGCTTGGATAACGCTTAAGTTGTTTCATTGTAAGAACTATAGGTTTCTCAACGAGACCATTAATCATTAATCTATGTTCATTTGGATCAATGTGAGCAACACCACCATGTGAACGGCTAAAGAATAGTCCGTTTGGAGTAATGATACCACTTGATTCTTGAATAGGTGTAACAGCGATAGAGGCTCTGAAGTTACCAGAAGCAAGAAGCTTTGTATATCTTCTTGTTACGTTATGCTCATATTTTGAAGGCATACCGTAAAGGTTTTTAGTAACAGGATCACCCCATTTAGTTCCCCATTCAGTAGGTTTTAAAATAGCCGGATCACCAGCCATTTCTTCTGATGACATTAGAGATGTTCCAGCAAGTGCAGTTGCTCCAAGAGCGGCTGTCTTCCTGAAAAAGTCTCTTCTGTCAACACTAGCACTCACAGTTTCATGGGAAACTGAGTCTATGTCTTGTTGAGATTTTTTAATATCCACAATATTCTCCTTTATAAGGTTTTGTTCTTACTTAATATTTGAAATTATAATACAAAGATTTTTACCCTAGCATTATGCCATGTTATACTTAATTGTAAATTTAGGCCCTGAAAGATTATACAAAAAGTGAGACAACAATGTGATAATGATAAAAAAAATTAGAGTTTGAGTTACCTATTGAAACAGCTTGGTTAAAAAATAATTTTTGACTATTTTCAAAAGTTATTTTTATAATAAATCGTAGTAATATCAAAACTTTATTTACTTTTTTATTATTCCTAGCAGTAGATAGGTTTGACTCTCTTCATCCATATAAAATGGAATTAAAAATCCTTGATGATCTATATCTCGAATCTTCTCATTTTTGAAAAAAATCGACTCTTTATACTTCTGTGCCTTTGTCGGCATATTGATAATAATCGTGTCGAGATATATTTTAAACTGTTTGGTTACGTTGTAGTCTTCTTGTGCTAGTTGAGAGAGAATCTCTTTGAGTTGTTCTTGATAGGTTTGTGTGCATAAAATTTTCATCTTATCTCTTTTGCTCCTCTAACCATCTATTAGATTCACTCATACACTCTGAGAAATCTTTAGCCTCTTTACTCTTGAGATATTTCTCTAAATCAGCTTCCATCTTCTTTTGAGTCTCTTTATCTATTGTAGACATCACTTATCCTTTCTTATTGAAAAAGAGAAGAGAGAAGTTTTACTCCTCTTCTTCCTCTTCCTCCTCATCACCATAAATGGCACTTACCTCTTCAGATAACATATTTATATTATCAATAGCATCCTCATAAGCTTCAACTGCTTCATCACACTCCTGAGCATCCTCAGCGGTAGCAGTAGCCTCTTTTAAAGAGTTTTGAATCATATGGGCTTTAAATGGCTGACCATACTCATAAACAATCTCACCACCATCTTTACCTTGAGCAAATGTAGCGAGAGTTGCACCTAAGAGAAGTAGAATTGCAAGGAGTTCAATTGCAAACTTTTTCATTCTACAGCCGGCAATCTTAAGAAGAGCAATAAAACCAAAGGCAACAGCTAGGTAGAGTCCCATCTCTTTATGTTCAAGTAGCTCATGTTTTCCGCCACTACTTAAGTAGTCATATATCTGTGGACCGGCCTGGTTTCCTGTATACCAAGCTGCAATCATGGCAAGGGCAGCAACAAGTGTAAGACGAGATGAAATTTTAGACATTCCCTCTGTTCTTGTAAATATGTAAATCAGTCCGAAAACTGAAGCAACAACTGGTAGTGCAATGGCAAAGTGTGCCGTAGCTGGGTGTAACATCATAATATATCCTTTTATCTGTGTTTCATTTTGTTTAATATAAAATTATATTTAAATTATACAAAGGATATTTTATTTTATTATAATAATATATTATCTTAAGATAATTTTTATTTATCTTTCTTATCCATCGCCTCTTTTGCAGATTTCAGAGCTGTTCCTAGTGCTTCACGTGCAACTTCCCACGCCTCTTTACCCATTCTTTTAGCCTCTTTTGCTTTAGGGGAGTTGAGTGCAACATCCGCTTTTCTTACTGCAAGTTTTGCAAAGTTAGAGAACTTCTCTTTCATAATCTCAGCTGCCTCTTTGGAGATATGAACAAGCTCTTCTAAATCGTAGTGCATCTCTTGATTAAGCTCAATGAGTACCTCTCTGATTGTAGAGGAGGCTTGGGATGCTTTTGTTACTATAACTTGTGAAAAGAGCCTATCTGTCTGGTGTAAATCCTCCATAATCGTGTCATAGTCCTCTATAAGAATATGTTTAGCTTCAACAGGCATATATGCCAGACGTTTTTTAAATCTGTCGATTGAGCGGATAAGCCCTGCTCGCATGCCTCTTAGTGTTGCACCTAAAATCTCTTGGGCTCTATTTGGAGAGGCCTCAGCAATATCGATTGCTGTTGCCAAAATTGTTGAGAGAATTTTTCTAATACGGATTGTATTGAGTGGTCCCTCTTTGATAGACTCATAGGTGATCTCTTTAATAACCTCAATTGTTGTTTCGGTTATATTACCATCTTTATCTTTCTCAAGTGCTGTAATAATTGCAGATTCGACCATTTCACTTAGGATATCATAGAGATCGACTGTCTGAAGTTTAATCTGGTGAATTTTGGCAAGGGTTGAACGACTCTCGTGAAACTCATCTTCAATAGCATGAAATATCTCATATTTCACCTCTTGAAGCTCTTCAGACTTCTTCTCTAATGCTCGCTCTATAGCCTCTTTCTCAGCAAGTAGTCTCTCTACATCAGATTGAAGTTTTTGAGTCTCTTTTTCAAGGATTGTATCCGTAAGAGCCTTGATTTCATCAATTGAGAGCTCTTCTGGGTCAATATTGAGTGCCTCTATAGCAGTTGTTACTCTTTTTCTTACACTTTTATAACGTTTGTTGTAAGCATCTTGAAGTTTCGTCTGGAGTTCTTGAGTATTCATGGTCTATCCTTTTTAGTTAAAGTACCATCTTTATATCTTGATGTTTTTTGAGTGCATCATAGATAAACTGTCTATCATCTTCATTATGCACGAGCATATCAAGATTCATGCTGACATATTTTCCTGTTTTTGATTTATTGGAGTCACTTACTGTATGCTCTCTCTCTTGGACAACATCTTTTATGGCCTTTTGAAGTGCCTCTTTTTCAGATGAGATAACCTTATAACACCAGTTACAAGGATACTCCAACTCTAGTTTTTTACCCTCTAGTTTATCGTTTAAAGTCTCCACTTTTACCTCCTGATTTGGATTCAAGTTGTACATTACGTATAATCATACCCTTATCTATGGCTTTTACCATATCGTAGATAGTCAAAAGTCCTACCGATGTACCAGTAAGAGCTTCCATCTCAACTCCAGTTTGACCTGTAAGCTTTGCAGTTACCGTGAGCTTAAATCCTGGAAGTTCTGCCAACTCCTCTACATCACAGTTGATACCGCTTAGATTTAGAGGGTGGCACATAGGGATAAGGTCACTTGTCTTTTTTGTACCCATAATAGCAGCAATTACTGCAGTTTGAAGAACCGGTCCCTTCTTTGTCTTTTCACTGACTATCGCATCATAGGCATCTCGACTCATCTCAATAATCCCACTTGCAACTGCAACGCGAGTAGTTTGATCTTTCTCACTGACATCGACCATTTTTGGTCTTTGGTTTTCATCTAAATGTGTTAGGTTCATCATAATATCTCTTCTCTTTTTCCTATTATAGCAAAGAGGTGTTAATATTTAGATATGAAGGAGTTTAAGTGCCTCTTGATACTCAAGGGGATTGTTTAGATTTAAAAAGGCCTTTTCATTTTCAAAAGGTACGAATTTGCTGTTGGAGTTTTTTAAAAGAAACCCAAGTTTATGGTTACTGTTTTGAAGCATATCTTCAAAGCTTTTTTGGAGTGAACGGTGGTATATACCGCACATTGGTTCTAGGCCATGTTTACTCTTTGCTACAGTAGCATCAACATCACTGCTATCTGCCTCTACTAGCTTTGTAATCTCATCTAAACCTACAAAAGGGGCATCAACACTCAGTACGAAAAAAGAGGCGCTGTTAAGTTCTTTAAATGAGGCAACAAAACCAGCTGTTGGAGCATACTCTGTAAGAGTTTTGTCATCCTCTATAAAATTGGCTTTAAAGTGAAATTTTTTTTTGTCTCTACAAGAGATATAGACATTTTGAAAGATTTTAGAGAGCCTGTGATACTGATACTGTGTGAGAGTATCAAAGCCTCCAAAGGGGAGAAGAGCTTTATCCTCTCCCATTCTTGAGCTTCTACCACCGGCAAAGATAACACAGGGAATCTCTATCATCCTAGTCTCTTGTAAGTTCAGCTTCAATACGTCTGTTTTTCGCACGTCCCTCTGCAGTTGCATTGTCTGCTACAGGGTTTTCTTCACCTCTACCGACTGCTGCTACTCTTGATGCCTCTACACCTTTTTGAACAAGAAGTCTTGCTACTTCATCAGCTCTTTTTTGAGAGAGTTTTTGGTTGTAGCTTGCACTTCCTCTACTGTCTGTATAACCTACAATTTTAGCACTGTAGTTTGTATACTTCTTCAAGAACTCTGCATAAGCGTCAATATTTGCCATAGATTCAGCTTTTACTTTATATGAGTTGTTCTCAAAGTTGATGTGCAGGTCGATGCTCTTTGGACAACCGTCACTGTTTACCGCTTCACCAAGAGGCGTATTTGGACAGATATCATTCTCATTTAAGATACCATCTCTGTCGCTATCTAAATCTAAAGCACATCCGTTGTGATCAACTTCTACACCTGCTTCTGTTGATGGACACTTGTCAAGGGTATCAATTACGCCATCATTATCACTATCTAATGCGCACCCTTTCACGTCTACTTCTACTCCTTGAGCTGTACTTGGGCACTCATCTTTACTATTTTGTACACCATCTTTATCATCATCAAGAACGACAACAGCAACAACAAGCTCTTCCTCTTTAACAGGAGTCTCTTCTACGATTGCAACTGCCTCTACACTCTCTTGAACTTTTGGTGCTGTAGGCTGAGCTGAGGCACCAAATGCATAGGTTAGACCTACAAGTGTAAGAAGATTGCTATCTGCATTTCCTGCATGTGAACTTGAGATTTTTGCCATATAGATAGCTTCACATTTAAGTGCTAGATTCTCTGTAAATGGAACCTTAATACCTGCACCTGCATCTACAAAGAGTCCATCTTCATTTGCATATCTGTTTGTTGAGAGTGACTCTATACCCAAACCTGCTTTTGCAAATGGTGTAATGGAGTTGTAGTTTTCAAATGTATAGACACCGTTAAATGCACCACGTAAAACATCTGTTTTACCACTAGGAGAGTACTCTGCTTGCGGAGCATAGTAGATTGAAAACTCTGGAGATATTTTTGAATCTTCATAGTTAAACTGGAGCTCTACACCACCTGTAAAGTAACCATCATCTTTTATATTGAGGTTGCCCTCAGCTATGTTGTATCCAATCATTGGAGAGAGTTCATATTTATAATCACTTGCAAAAGTAAGTGACGAGAATAGTAGGGGGAGAATGAGAAGTTTTTTCATTGCTAATCCTTTTTGAATTTTAAGTGAGTGGATTGTAGCATTAAATAATGAGCTTTTGGTGAGCTCATTATTTAGGGGTTATCTAGGGTCTGTAATATATCCAGTTATTGCAGAAATTGCAGCAACTGCAGAGTTTGCAAGATATACCTTTGAACTTCTACTTCCCATACGACCAACGAAGTTTCTGTTTGTTGTACTAATTGCTACTTCACCATCACCTAAGATTCCCATATATCCACCAAGACAAGCTCCACATGTTGGATTACTTACAACACCGCCGGCATCAACGATGATATCAATGTATCCAAGGTGATTTGCCTCACGAAGAATTTTTTGTGTCCCTGGTGTAACAATAAGACGGACATCTGGATGTACTTTTTTGCCTTTTAAAATCTCAGCCGCAACTTTTAAGTCTGCAAGACGGCCGTTTGTACAACTACCAATAAATGCTTGGTCCACTTTAATCTTATCAGCAACTGCTTGAACTACCGAGTGACCGTTTGACGGTAAGAAAGGGTATGCAATAACAGGGTCAAGATTTGCTACATCAATCTCTAAGATTTGTGAATAAGTTGCATCTTCATCAGAGTAGTGAATACGAGGCTCGCGAGCAAGGTTTTTATCTGCCAAGAACTCTTTTGTAATCTCATCATAAGCAACGATTCCACTTTTAGCTCCCGCTTCAATCGCCATATTACACATAGAGAATCTATCATCCATTGTTAAGTGCTCGATTGTTGAACCAGTGAACTCTAAAGTCTTGTAAAGTGCACCATCGACACCGATCATTCTAATAATCTCTAGAATGATATCTTTACCTGTTGTATATCTGCCCGGTTTACCGCTAAGGACAACCTTGATAGACTCAGGAACCTTAAACCAGTTTCCGCCTGTAATCATTGCAAATGCAAGGTCTGTTGAACCCATACCTGTTGAGAATGCTCCAAGAGCACCGTGTGTACAAGTGTGGCTGTCAGCTCCAATGATTACATCACCAGGAACAACAAGCCCTTTTTCAGGGAGAAGTGCATGCTCGATTCCCATATCTTTTTCATCAAAAAAGTTTTTAAGATTGTGTTTTTTTGCAAAGTCACGAGAAATTCTTGCTTGATTTGCAGATGCAATATCTTTTGCAGGGATGAAGTGATCGAGTACGATAGAGAATCCATCTGGATTTGCTAAAGACTCTGCGCCACTCTCTTCAAATGCTTTAATAGAGATAGGTGTAGTGATATCATTTCCGATAACCATGTCAATCGGTGAGCGTACAATCTCGCCTGCATGGACTTTACGTCCGACATGCTCAGAAAATATTTTTTCAGTTATAGTTTGACCCATAGTGTTCAACCTCTTATATATAATTAATGGCGCGATTATATCATAAGAGATTTAAAGTGAGATTTGGTTTTTTGCTTAGCTTGCTTTGAGAGCTTTTTTACTAAACTCTATAGAACAAAAGAAGAGAGCTAAGAAGAGAGGGTCAAAGAGTGCTGTCTCATCCTCTATCTTCTCAAATGCTTTAAATCTGAACCCTTCGCCATCATTTGGATTTTGAGGTACTACCTCAAACTCTAATGGGGAGAGTGTTCTGATCATATTGATAATGTTTTTTCTCTTTTTGCCTTCGGCTTTTGCCAATATATTGGACTCGCCATCAGCTCTAGAGGTTTCAATAATCTCTTTGATAAGCTCAACTTTGTCTTTAAATATGACTTTGTTCCACTTAATAATTGTATTGTTTGATGCAGCTTTCATATCTTTATTGATTAGGGGGTGTTGCCCTTTTGTACGTAGAGCCTCCTCAAGAGAGAGAAAAAAGTTTGCCCCTCCTATCTTCTTTGCAGCATCACTTATTGTCTGATGGAGTCGAGACTTCTCATTATCGTCGAGTTGGTTGAAATTACACATAAATTATTCCTTATATTTATATTGTTATGATACCATTAATTAGATTTGATACTGTTTTAATTCTTAAACTCGATATAAACTCAGTTTCACTTAAGCAAATCATAATGACAAAGCTATTATCATGTCAAAAGTAAAAGAAGACAAAAATTGTCCTATTTAAAAATTTAACCTATAAAGAGGTAAATAAATATGCAAGTATATTTAGACAACAATGCTACTACAATGTGTGATCCACAGGTAGTAGAAGCGATGCAGCCATTTTTTAGTGAACTCTATGGAAATCCTAGTTCACTTCATAAGTTTGGTACTGCAACACACCCATACTTAAGAAAAGCGATTGACCAGATGTATACAGCTCTTAATGCAAGTGATGATGATGATATTATCTTCACATCATGTGCTACAGAGTCAAATAACTGGGTTTTAAAATCTATTTTTAATGACCTTATTGTTGGTGGAGATAAAGATCATATTATCACTACAGAGGTAGAGCACCCTTCAATTCTCTCTACATGTAAATGGTTAGAGGAGCAGGGTGTAAAAGTAACATACCTTCCTGTAAATGAAGAGGGTGTTGTTGAGCCACATGTTGTAAAGAGCTTTATTACTAACAAAACAGCACTTGTTTCTGTTATGTGGGCAAGTAATGAGACAGGAATGATTTTTCCTATTAAAGAGATTGGTGAGATCTGTAAAGCAAATGGTGTACTTTTTCACTCTGACGGTGTTCAGGCTGTTGGTAAGATTCCAGTTGATCTTCAAGATGTACATGTAGACTTTGTTTCAATGTCTGCGCACAAGTTTCATGGTCCAAAAGGTATCGGAGCACTCTACATCAAAAACTCTCAACCACTCTCTCCACTTCTTCATGGTGGTGAGCAGATGGGTCACAGACGTAGTGGAACACTCAATGTTCCATATATTGTTGGTATGGGTAAAGCTATCGAGCTTGCTACGACAAACATCGAAGAGAAGATGGCAAGTATCCGTGCAAAACGTGACAGACTTGAAGATGCTCTTTTAGAGATGATTCCAGATACTTTTGTAGTTGGTAACCGTGAAAACCGCACTCCAAATACTATTCTTATCTCAATCCGTGGGGTTGAGGGTGAAGGTATGCTTTGGGATCTTAACAATGCTGAGATCGGTGCATCAACAGGTTCTGCTTGTGCGAGTGAAGATTTAGAAGCAAATACTGTTATGCTTGCAATCGGTGCTGATAATGAGTTAGCTCATACAGGTATCCGTCTTTCACTCTCTCGTTTTACAACAGATGAAGAGATTGACTATACAATTGAGCACTTTAGAAAAGCGGTTGAACGTCTACGTGCAATCTCTAGCTCATTTGCAAAAGTACAACCGACACCAGGCGGTGAAGTACAAGAGTGTGAACTACACCATCACTAGATGGTAATGACTCTAAAGAGTCGCCGACACAATGTTGGAAAATTACGATAGAGACTAAGAGAACTCTACGTTTTATGAAATAAAATTAAGGAAAATGGTATGGCAAAAGATGATTTATTAGGCGCTTCTCTATGGGATGCGTACTCAAATAAAGTTCAAGAGTTAATGAACAACCCAAAACACCAAGGGGAGATTACTCCTGAGGAAGCTGAAGCACATGGTAACAAACTGATTGTTGCTGATTTTGGTGCTGAGAGCTGTGGTGATGCAGTAAGACTCTACTGGGAGATTGATCCAAAGAGTGATAAGATTGTAAACTCTAAGTTTAAATCTTTTGGTTGTGGTACTGCTATTGCATCAAGTGATGTAATGACAGAACTCTGTATTGGGAAGACAGTTGATGAGGCTGTAAAGATTACAAATATCGATGTTGAAAAAGCACTTCGTGATGATCCGGATACTCCGGCAGTTCCACCGCAAAAGATGCACTGTTCTGTAATGGCGTATGATGTTATCAAAAAAGCAGCAGGTCTTTACAAAGGTGTAGATGCTGAGAGCTTTGAAGATGAAATTATCGTATGTGAGTGTGCTCGTGTATCACTCAATACGCTTAAAGAGGTTATTAAACTCAACGATCTTAAAACTATCGAAGAGATTACAGACTATACAAAAGCGGGTGGTTTTTGTAAATCTTGTATCAAACCGGGTGGACATGAAGAGCGTGAATACTACCTTGTTGATATCTTAGAGCAGACTCGTAAAGAGATGGATGAAGAGAAGATGAAAGCTGCTGCTGATGCACAGGCCGCAGGTGGAGGAAACTTTGAAGAGATGACACTTGTTCAGCAGATTAAAGCTGTTGATGCTGTAATTGATGAGAATGTTAGACAGTTCTTAATTATGGATGGTGGAGATATGGAGATTATCGATATCAAAAAGTCTGATGACTATATCGATATCTATATTCGTTACCTTGGTGCATGTAACGGTTGTGCATCATCTGCAACTGGTACACTCTATGCAATCGAGTCTACACTTAAAGAGAAACTCTCACCTAAGATTAGAGTTTTACCAATCTAATTTTTCCTTTTTTACTTGACACTCATAGGAGTGTCATAGTAAACTAACTCTATGGAAAATCTCTTAGAAAAAATCACAGATGCACTTGTTGATGATGGCTACATCATTATAGACGATGCACTCCCAAAACAACTCCCCCCAAAACTTCTAAAAACTGCAAAAGAGCGAGCACTCTATAAAGAGGCCGGAATATCAAGCAGTTCGCAGCAGCACCTTGATAAAAATCGTCGCCGCGATAAAATTTCATGGCTTAGTATGGATGATGATGCTTCATCTGAGTACCTTGAGTTTGCCAAAGAGCTACAAAACTATCTTAATCGCTCACTCTATCTTGGACTGAGTTACTATGAGGCTCACTTTGCCCGTTATGAAGAGGGTGATTTCTATGAGAAGCATCTAGATGCCTTCAAAAACTCCAAAAATCGTCTGGTAACTACTGTTTACTATCTTAATGAGGAGTGGAGCAAAGATGATGGTGGAGAGTTGGTCATATACAGTGAAGATGGTGTAGAGCTAAAGAGAGTCTTGCCTCAACAAAACAGACTTGTTGTCTTTTTAAGTGAGAAGTTTCCACATGAGGTACTCGAGGCAAAAAGAGAGCGCTACTCTATAGCGGGGTGGTTTCGGGTAGATAAACACTCATGAGAGAGTTTAGTTATATAGAGCTTGGTGCTTCACTCTTTGTCCCTGCTTCACATAAGAGTCTGCGAACTATTTTGAGTGCAGAGAGATACTCCGATCTTAGAAGTGTTGTTGTTGATTTCGAGGATGGCTTAGAGATTGGTGCCACACTTAGTGCACTTGAGAACCTTCAAGAGTCACTGCCATATATAACAGAGCAATCCCCCTATATCTTTCTTCGTCCAAAAAATCCAAAGGAGTTAGAGAAGTTTTTAGCTCTAAAAAATATTGAGCGTATTGATGGTTTTGTTCTGCCGAAGTTCTCACTTGAAAATGCTTATGAGTATCTTGATGTTTTGAAAAAAACCACCTTTAAAATTATGCCGAGTATTGAGGGAGAGGAGCTCTTTGAGAGTGCTAAACTACTACAACTTAGAGATATACTGCTTGAGAATAGAGAGCGTACGGTAATAGTACGCTATGGCTTAGAGGATATGTTAAGAGTTCTTGGGATGAGACGCGTATGTGAGAAGTCGATTTTTGACTATGCTGTTGGAAATTATCTCTTAGGTAACTTTATTGCTGTCTTTAAGAGTGTGGGCTTTGCAATAAGTGGCGGAGTCTATCCTTGCTATAGTGATGATGAGGGTTTTATTCGTGATGTAGAGCAAGATCTCTTTGAGGGGCTTTTTACAAAGACGATAATTCATCCTAGACAGATAGCACTCACAAATAGGCTCTATGGAGTCAGTGAGCAGGAGTATAGAGAGGCTTTGGAGATTATAGACTCCTCTGCTGCGGTCTTTGGACAAGGGGGAAAGATGGTTGAGCGTGTCACTATGCAGAGACACGCTCTTGAGATACTACGCAGATATGAGGTTTATGGCATTACACGAGGATGATGCTTTAGTAGTAATTTTATCTTGCTAGTGTAAAATAGCGCATGATAATAGAAAAACTACAGAGTATAGAGAGTGATGCTCTATCGATTTATAAGACACTCCGAGATAATCAGGTAAGAGCCGATGGCAGCTTTATAGCAGACTCCCCAAAGGTGGTCAATCTCCTTTTAGAGCAGGGTGTTGCGGTAAAGAGTATCCTAGCAACGCAGGAGTATTATGATGCACATAGCGAGTTACTTCTCTTAAAGGGTGTCCCAAAAATCTATCTTGCCTCAAAAGAGCTGATGCAAAAGATAGTAGGGCATAAGGTTCATCATAACTGTATGATGCATGGTGTCAGACCGAAAGATATCACCCTTGATGAGCTTGATGATAAGATAATTATGCTTGATGGAATAACATCGAGTGAAAATGTTGGCTCAATCGCCAGAAGTGCAGCTGCCTTTGGTGTTAGCTCCTATCTGCTTCCAAAAACATCCCCACACCCTTTTAATCGTCGTGCCTTACGAGTCTCTATGGGGTATGCTTCATTTTTAAAGACACATATCTATAGAGATATTTTTGAGACGATAGCACAATTAAAGGAGAGAGGTTACCGTATCTATGCGGCAGAGGTGTGTGATGGCTCAACTCCACTCTCTAAAGTAGTAGTTGCTAAAAAGTGGGTAGTTTTGATGGGGCATGAGGGGCGAGGATTATCACAAGAGATTCTTGATCTATGTGATGAGGTTGTTACAATTGAGATGCAAAAAGGGGTAAAGAGCTTTAATGTGGGAGTTGCTGCTTCAATTATACTCTATCAGTTTAATTTGTGATATACTTTTGTATATGTAAAAAATCGGGAGCTAACGGTATGAAACATCTCTATTTAGGTAGACAACCTGTTTTAAATAAAGGCTCTGAGATTTGTGCTTATGAAGTCCTTTATAGAGACTCTCAAAAAAAAAGTAATATTACCGGTGACAGATATGCAAGTGCATCTGTAATTACATCGGTCTTAAATAAATTTGGGACCAAATCACTCTTGGGAAAGAAGAGAGCTTTTATTAAGATTGATGAAAAGTTTTTATTGAGTGATATTATCTTCTCTGTACCAAAAGAGTTTTTTATCTTTACTCTTTTAGAGAGTATTGAGATGAGTGAGAGGGTAATAGAGCGACTGCATGCTCTTCATGATAGTGGGTATATACTGGCGATTAATGATATTGAACTCACTAGTGAGAATTTAAAACGCTACAGCACTGTTTTAGATATTCTCTCTTATATAAAGGTTGATTTTAGCTATAGCACAGATGGTAAAGAGATAGTCAAAGAGCTAAAACGTCATAATCTTACCCTTGTTGCTACAAAAATTGAGCATGCACATGAGTATGAGCATGCAAAAGAGTTGGGTTTTGACTGTTTTCAGGGTTACTTTTTTGCTGAACCTCAGATACTTGAGAATAGACAATATGAGCCTCAACAGTTAAAAATTTTAAAAATCTATAATCTCTTGATGGTTGATACAAATATAGATGAGATCACTTCAGAGTTTGAAAAAAACCCAGAGATTACACTGCAACTACTACAATTTATAAACTCGGGAGCTTTTCATTTTAGAAAAAAGATATCTTCCATACACCACATTTTAATACTTCTTGGGCGTATTGAGGTGGCGAAGTGGTTGATGTTGATGATTTATGCAAAATCTGTCTCCAAAGCTCCAAATCAAGATCCACTTATACTTATGGTAAAAAACAGAACGGAACTTATGGAGAGAGTTGTTAAGAAGATACATCCCGATGCAGGCAGTAATATGATAGGAGAGGCTTACTTTGTGGGAGTACTCTCATTGATGGATGTTGTATTTAAGATGCATTTAGAGGATCTGCTCTATGGTATTAATATCTCCGAAGTTGTTAAAAATGCTCTCTTAAGAGATGAGGGAGAGCTTGGAGATATCTACTCTTTGGTTCGTGCTGTAGAGGCTTTTGATGTTGATAAGATTATCTCTTTTGAAGAGAAGTATAAGCTGCCTATGGGGAGTATTAAAAACATAGTTGTAGACTCTATTGAGAATGTAAATAGTTTTGAGCATCCACAGGAGTAAGAGAGACTCAAAGTAATGGTATAATTTCAAAAAAAGATTAACAATGAAATTCTCTACACTCCCTCTAAGTGATACAATGGTATCGACACTCTCTAAACTCGGCTATAAAGATATGACTCCTATTCAAGCTGAGGCACTTCCTCCTATACTGGCAAATAGAGATATTTTGGCACAGGCAAAGACAGGAAGTGGTAAAACAGCTGCTTTTGGTATCGGGCTTCTGCATAAACTCGATGTGAAAAAGTTTCGAGTTCAGTCACTTGTTTTGTGCCCTACACGTGAGCTTGCCGATCAGGTTGCAAAAGAGCTACGCAATATCGCAAAATTTCAACACAATATCAAAATCTTAATGCTTACGGGTGGAGAGTCTTTTGGAAAGCAGTTAGGTTCTTTAGCACACCAGGCACACATTATTGTGGGGACTCCAGGGCGTGTTTTAAAACATCTCAACAAAGAGAGCCTTGATCTCTCAAATCTGCAAACTTTAGTCTTTGATGAGGCTGACAGAATGCTTGATATGGGTTTTATTGAAGAGATAGAGGCTGTTTTAGAACATGTTCCAAAGGAGAGACAGACACTCCTCTTTTCAGCTACTTATGATGATACTATTTTAGAGATTAGTAAAAAGATTCAAAAAGATGCTGTTTTTGTAAAAACTACAGAAAATGAAATTCCAAATGAGATAGAGGAAAAATTCTATGCCTCTTCTAATAAAGTTGATACACTCATTAAAATACTCGCGACTTATATGCCTAAAAATGTTATCGTCTTTACAAACACTAAAATCGAGGCAAGAGAACTCACCGAAAAATTAGTGCAAAATAAGATAGATGCGCTGGCAATTCATGGAGATTTAGAACAGTATGAAAGAAATGATGTCATAGTACAGTTTTCAAACGGCTCAACACCGATTCTTGTAGCAACGGATGTAGCAGCAAGAGGGCTCGATATTAAAGAGCTCTCAATGGTTATAAATTATGATCTACCTCATACTACCGAGACATATACCCATAGAATAGGAAGAACGGGGCGCGCGGGTGCGAAAGGTATCGCCATTACTCTTTATGAACCATATGAGCTTGAGAAGGTTGATGAGTATCGCAGTGAAAATAGAGAGTTTCTTGATGAGAGTCAGCTTAAGAGTAGAATGAAGTTTGAACTCAAGCCGGAGTATGTTACGCTAGTTATTGAAGGTGGTAAAAAAGATAAACTACGTGCAGGTGATATTCTGGGAGCACTTACAGGAGATGCTGGACTCAAAGGTAGCAGTATTGGAAAGATTGATATTTATGACAGACAGGCCTATGTTGCTATTGAGAGAGAGCTTATAGATGAGGCATTTAAAAAGTTAAAGCACTCAAAGATAAAAAATAAAAAATTTAGTGTCTGGATTTTGTAGTCTTTAGTAATAGAACCAGGAGAGCGTCAAGGTATCAACTCCATGACCATGGTTTTCAAGTTTATATTTTTTAGAGTTGTAGGTATGCATAATATCTAGTGCTATATCTCCGTAGCGAAAGCTCAATCCTACTCCATAGTAGTAGACAAAAGGTTCCTTCTCTACAGAGTGACTCTTGCTAAAGGTATTTCCATCTAAAAAGATATCTCTAATGACATAAGATCCAGCTAGATTAAGATTCAGGCTATAGCAGAGTCTGTTTCTACTCTTTTTAAGATAGTTGTTATAACTTGCTATCCCCGGATCTGCTCCTATATCAATGGAGGAGAGTCCAAAATCTTTTGGTATGTTATACCCAAAGCGAGCACTTGTCCCTAGTGTAGTGCGAATAGCAATATTCCCAAGCTCGAGACTCATAAAGGGAACAAGAGCACACTCATATTTTGTAAATTTCTTAGAGCGGACCATCCATTTATGTGTCCCTTTGAAGTTTACTCCAAGTTCATTGTTGAGCTGGTTGTCCCATCCGTTTGGAGAGTTGTTTCCAACCAAATCATGGGCCGCTTTTTGGAGCCACTCTCCTCCGGATATCTCACCAACGGCACCAACTTGCAGCAGCATAGAGAGGAGATGGTTTGTATAGCTCTTATGCATTCCAAATTCTAAATAGCTCCAGCTTGCATAGGGCCTCTCATCTGCTACGACATCAGAGTTGTTTGTATCAATAGGAGTAAATATTTGATTAGTCAGTGCAGCTGTAAAGTAGGAGTCGTGTAGACCATAATCTAAAAAGAGAAGTTCGTAGAGAGGATACTCTTTATCATCCTCAATAGAGTAGAGGAAGGAGAGTCGCATACCTGCTGTGTAATCCTCATCGGTTCCCGAGTAGATATCATTTTCAAAGTAGAAATTTGTACGTTTTAGTTCCCACTCTTCATCAGCTAAAAGAGTCTGTATGGCTATGAGCAGTAGAGAAATAAAAAGTTTAAAGAGAGGTGCTACAAAAACTTTCATAGAGAAAATAGTAGCATTTTTAAAAGTTTTTTTTCTTGATATAGATAGGCTAAAGAGTAGCTAAAATAGCTACTCATAAACCTCCTCTTTCTCCTCATCTTCTCTAACAAACCAGATAAAGATAAGCGGAATAAACAGAAGTGTTAAGAATGTACCGACAATAAGTCCACCGATCGCCACAGCACCAAGAGGAGCGAGACGCTCTAAACCAATTGCACTACCCATAGCAACCGGCCACATACCAGCAGCAACGGCAAATGCTGTCATTAGAATCGGACGTGTACGGATTTTGATACTCTCAACCATCGCTTCGGCTTTTGTTTTTCCTTCACGCATCTTCTCTTGTGCAAAGTGAATAAGCAAGATAGCATTATTTACAATAATACCAGAGAGGAGAATGAATCCCATCATCGCCGGCATTGATGTATGGTAATCTAAAAATAGCATCATCCATGATGCACCAATAACTGTAAGTGGGATAGAGAGGATAATCATCAGTGAAATTTTTACACTGTTAAAGAGTGTAATAATTGTAAAGAATATAAGAACAACGGCAAATGCAATAGCACCTATCATACGTGCCGCAGATGATTTAAACTGTTTGATATCACCAGTTTGCTCCATTGTCACACTAGGTGGAAGCTCTGTATCTCCAAAAGCCTCTTCGAAACTGCTCATAATATGTGAAATAGCAGCTTTTTCTCTAAACCCATAAACATTGAGTGTATACTCAAGTCCTTCACGTGTAATGATTGATGGCTCTTTCTCTTGAGAGATTGTAGCGATTGAGTTTACTGGAATTTTCCCTTTAGGTGTATCTATAAGCATAGACATAATCTTATCTGGATTATTTCTCATATCTTCATCAATCCAAACACGTACATTAAAGTCTGTTGAGTTTACAAGTGGGAAAGTTGTTGCAATTTTTCCACGTAAAAGTAGTTGCAGTTGTGCTGCAACTTGATCCATTGTAAGATTATAGAGATTGAGTTTTTGTTCATCGATTTTAAGATCATAAACAATTTTATCTTTAGCCCATGTTTTTGAAACAGATACAACACCTTGTGTGTTATACATCGCTTTTTCAACCTTTTCGCCTGCTACGATTAAATCATCAAAGCTCTTTGAATAGAGGGTAACATCGATATTGGCACGGAGTGATGCAAGGGCTGTTGCTCCATAATCAACTACATCAAGTGATTTAATATGTTCTATTTTTGCGAGCTCTTTTCTTAGACGACGCTCGATATCCCAGATAGTATCTTCTCTCTCATATCTGTTTACATAGGTTGCAGTAATGGCAATGTGATCAATCCCACTTCCACTTCCTATACTCATAACACCAGCTTCACTACCGATAGCAGATGAGAGATAATCAAGTTTACCTTCACTTGCAATAATCTTGTTTGCTTGCTCAAGTACCTTTTGACTCTCTTCAATAGGAAGGTTCGAGTCTGTTGTAATAGAGATTTTTACTCCACCTGTATCCATTGGAGGCATCAGCTCCTGCCCAACTGTTGGCATAACTCCCTTGACACTGATAACAAAGAGAAGAATGAGTGCTGCAAAGTATGCCGTTGCTATCTTTTTATTTCCTAATGCAAGCTGTAGGGCACTTGCAAAGAACTTGTGCGTGATCTCATTTGCACGTACAGTAATGTTGTGAAAGAAAGTCTCTGCTTTGATGAGGTACTCATTGTCAAGTGCAAGTAACCAAAGTGAAAGCAGAGGTACTGCTGTAATAGAGATAATATACGATGCCAAGAGTGCAAGAAGCAGTGTTCCAACAAGTGGTTGGAATACTGTTTGTGGGTATCCACCAACAAAAAGCATTGGCGAGAGAGCAATCATAGTTGTTATTGTTCCTGATAGATCGGCGAACATAATCTCGCGCGTACCTGCGAAGACGGCATGGTGTATCTCATCATGCTCCTCTCGGTAGTGCCTCTCAATATTCTCCATAACGACGACGGTATCATCAAGAAGCAGTCCAAGGGCTAAGATAATGGCAGTAAGTGTTACAACATTAAACTCAATACCGACTATCCACATCAATGCAATAGTTGCAAGGTAGACGATTGGGATTGTAAACATAACAACGAGGACTTGTCTGAAACTTCCAAGGAAGATAAAGACAACAATAGTTGAGAGCATAATCGCATCCATAAGTGATGAGAACATATTCTCTGTACTTAGAACAATTGTATCTTTTTGTGTATCGGTAATCTCGAAGTTTAAGTCACCATATTTTGCTTGAATCTTTTTAAGCTCTTTCTCCACCGCATCAATAGTTCTAATAACATCAGCCTGTTGTGAACGCTGTACTGAGATAGCGATTGCCTCTTTTGAATTACCATAGTAGAGTGATGTATTTTCATAGTGACCAAAGTATACATTAGCGATATCCCCAAGAGTTACATCGGGTGTGATTTTAATCTCTTTGAGCCCTTTTATAGTATCTTTTTTACCATTTGCTTTTAGAAGATATCTACTCTTTTCATTTGTAATAAAACCGATAGTATAATCTTGTGATGACTTCTCTATTTTTGCTAAAACAGTAGAGAAACTAAGACCGTTCTCATCGAGTTTGTTTTTATCGATAATGATTTGGATCTCTTTTTTATAGCCACCAAAGATATCAACATTGGAGACACCTTTGATTTTAAGCAGTTTGTGCTTAATGTCATTTTCAGCAAGTTCACGAATAGAGTCAAGATCATAATTGAGCTGTTTTGCACTTACTGCAATAACAACAACCGGGGCTGTCGCACTTGAAATTTTATGAACTTGAGGCTCTTTAATATTGCTTGGAAGTGATGATCGTATCTTGTTGAGAGAGTTTGTTACATCACTTGCTGCCATATCGAGATTTTTAGAGTATTCAAACTCCGCATGAATAACACTTACTTCATCAATGGTCGTTGAGTAAACACGACGAATCTCATCAAGTGTATAGAGCTCCTCTTCAATAGGAACACTCACATTTGCAGCAAGGGTCTTCGCACTTCCTCCAGGTTGAACAACTACAACAGCAATCTCTGGGTAGTTGGAGTCCGGAAAGAGTTTTCTATCTATCTTCCCATAACCCATAATCCCTAAGATTACAAAGAGTGTTAAGAAGGAGTATATGAAGTAAGGACGTCTTAGGAGTGCCTCAATCCAGCTTTTATTTTGCATCATTTACACCTACAACATTTAAGTTTTTATAAAAAGGGAGTATGCTTAGTTTTGATTCACTTGCAATTGCAACCTTCTCTTTTACGCATGGCTCTATGATAACTCTCTCATCACCTTCAACAACAACATCAATCTCCTGTTTATGGAACTTTCCATCTCTATAGGCAAGAATAAAAGTGGCACCTTTTTCATGTAAAAGAGCATTAAGTGGAAGTGTACATCCTCTTGCTGAGTTTGTTATAACATCTACTGAGAGGTAGCTATCGTTTGTCTGTTCTATGTACTTAGAGAGAGCAACTTCTGCAATGTTTAGATTGTTCTTTGCATTAGGGTAGATTTTTGACACTTTACCAATCTCTTGATTGTTTTGAAGGACTCTGTTGCCAATAGATACAATTTTTCCTGTTGAAGCATATGAGAACTGCATCTTTTGTGCATGTGCACTGAGTGAAAGAATTGGTTTTGAAAAAGTTGCTAAATCACCTTTGTGTAGATAGACTGCTGAGACTACACCATCAAAAGGAGCACGTACCTGTAGATATGTTAAGTCAACTTTAAGAGCAGTGATTTTATCTTTAGTCGATTTTAGTGCCGCCTCTTTACCAAGAAGTTGTAGTTTTGAAGCATCATACTTCTCTTTTGAGATAGCATTTGCCTCATAGAGCTTTTTGTTACGCGCTAAGACAGAAGAGTAGTACTCAACATCTGATTTTTGAACTTTGAGTGTCTCATAAAGAGTACTCAGATTGCTTTTAATCGCTTTATCATCTATCTCAACAAGAAGCTCCCCTCTTTTCACTCTTTGAGACTCACTAACATGGAGTTTTGTAATTACTCCACTCAATTTTGTAGCAACTTTAACCTCTTTATCGCTCTCTAGTTTTGCAAGAAAAGGTCTTTTTTGAAGGACCTCTCCTTCAAGAGCGTTAACAGTTTTGATGCTGTAGTTAAGAGCCAAAGGTGTCTTTTGATTGGCGACTTTATTCTTCTCAGAGATTAGTTTTGTTGCAGCAAGGGCAATTACTGCAATTACAATTACAAGTGCGATTATTTTTTTCATTTTTGTCCTTTTTCAAGTAGGTAGTCTAGATAGTTTTTTGCATTTTGGTAGTTATATTTGGCATTGATAAAGCTACTCTTTGCGAGCTGGTATCTTGCTTTTGCATAGAGGAGATCATTGATATCTGAGGCTCCGTTGTCATATCGAAGTTGTTCAATTTTTTGTGTCTCTTCCATTAAAGAGAGCTCACTTTGAGCACTTTCATAACTTTTTATTGAGAGCTCTATTTTACTAAGTGCTTCAGAGAGTGAACGCTCTAGGTCTCGTTTTGTTTTGAGACTATCAAGTCTACTTTGCATCTGTGCAATTTTGCTCTTTTGGTTGAGTGAAGAGGTTTTCCCAAAGTCAAAAATATTCCACTTCAGGTCAACTCCTGCCTGCCAAATCTCCTGATTTTCAAAATCTCCTGAGTTTGGATTTGTATCATCATTGATACCGGCACTCTGTCCATAGTAAGCGCTAAAGCTTATCTTCGGATAGTACATTGCAGAGGCTTTCTCTTTAAGTTTCTCTTTCTTTTGAATATCAAGCTCTGCAACTTTGATTTTTGTTGTTTTTGCCAGAGTCTCTTGGTAGTTCTCTTTGTTCATATCAACATTAGCTAAATCAATTGTGATTGGTTCTAAATCAGAGATGCTATCGACCATCATTACACTTGCTAAGGTTGCTTTTAAAATCTCTATATTGCTCTGAATCTCTTGTAGTTTTGAGAGTGCTCTGTTTAGGTCTGCTGATGATTTGAGTTCGTCAAGTTTAGCTGCATTTCCCAACTCTACACGTAGGAGTATATCTTTATGAAGAGACTCTAGTGCTTTTGCATAGAGTGATTGAGCCTCTCTTTGGGCTTTAAGTGCCAAAATATTTACATAGAGTGTTTTTACATTGTAGATCAGTTGCTCTTTTGTAAGTTTTTTGAGGTTCTTTGCAACCTCTTTTTGAATAGCAGCAATCTCAATAGAGCGAGTTGTTGCCATACCGCTAAAGAGCTCTACATTGTAGGCTACACCTGCACTCATTAAGTCCTGTGTCGTAGCGATGTCAGGCGTCATGCTAGCGGGTGTTAGAGGAGCCAATGTACGGGCGATATTGTAGTGAGTGTAAGATGCAAGAAGATCTACACGACCAAAGTTTGCTGATTTTTTCTCTTTTACATCACTCTTTGCAGCATCAACATTCATTGAGATTTTTTTCAAATCTGTAGAGTTGTTGAGTGCTGTATCAATAGCTTCATCAAGTGTTAAGGCACTTACATTAAGGGCTAAAGATGATAGTAAAAGAAGTTTTGATAGGTGTGATATTTTTACCAACGAGATACTCCTAAGTATTAATAATAGATATATTTATTGTTTGGGAGTATACACTTTTGGTGTTAAGCTAATGTTAAAAGCCTAGTCTAGCCACTTACAGTCGGTAAATTCATCGCCTAAGTACTCTTTTGATTTTCGTTGAAGTTTTTTAATCATCACAATAGAGTTTTTCTCATCACAGTAGGATTTATGTTGAGAGTTTTGGACTATTTCAAAGCCAAATTTCTCAAAAAAAGAAATCGTTTCTGCTCTTTTTGGCACAGAGATACTAAGCGCATCATAGAGTGTAGCAGCCTCTTGTAAAAACTGCTCTATCATAGCTGTGGCTACACCCTTTGAGCGAAATGTCGGTTTAACAGCGATGTTAAGTACGGGGGTGTCGTTATCGATGAAGGCTTTGGAGTTGTGGTAGTCACTGAGTCGTCTGCTCCATATTGCTCCTGCAACTTCTGCATCAACCATTGCATAAACTCCTAGATCTTTTGGAGTTAGTCCATAGAACTCATCATATATATGAATCTCTGAACACTCCTGAAGGCTCTTATCGCTCTCATCGACTCTCTGTGCATAGTAGAGCATATCGCTCACAATCTTCTGTTCACTTGAGCGTAAAAAATATAACTCTAAATTCATGAAAGCTCCTCTATCTTTTTCTCATACTCTTCATTTATTTGATCAAGTTCACTCTGTTTTGTCTCAAAACTCTCAAAGAGAGCCTCTATTTCACCCTCAAGTTTGGAAACACTCTTGGAGAGTTCCATTAAAAGGGCACTCTCCCCGGAATTGGATGCATCTATAAGCTCTTGATGTTTACTCTCAAGCTCCTCTTCAAGCTTCATAATAGAGTTCTCCAGTTTCTCAACACTCTTTTTTAGAGGAGATGTAAGTTTGTTTCTCTCTCTCACAAGCTGGGCTCGTAGTTTTTTGTTCTCGTTACGTTTGGAAGTTGGAACTTTTTTCTCTTTAAGCTCTTGCTCTTCATCTTCCCAGCCAACTTTCTCTAAAAACTCATCATAGGTACCATCAAAATACTCAGCACCCTCTTTTGCAAAGATGATGAGTCGGCTGCATGTACGACGAAGCAGCTCTTGGGAGTGGGTGACGATGATACTTGAACCCTCAAAGTTATTAATTGCATCTGTAAGAGCCTCAATACTCTGCATATCAAGGTGATTGGTAGGTTCATCTAGAAGCAGCAGATTGACTTCACGGGCGATAATCCCTCCAAGCATTACACGAGACTTCTCCCCTCCTGAGAGGAGTGATATCTTCTTCTTTGCGGCATCGGCACTAAACATCATAGCTCCGGCAATGGAGCGAACCTGGGCTTCGGAGAGTTTTGGATTTGCTTTATATATCTCATCCATAACTGTTGCATCGGCATCAAGGTGTGCTATATTTGTCTGTCCAAAGTGTGCCATTTTCGTTGATATATGGTAGTTTATCTCACCGCTTAGAGGTTTTAGCTCTTTGGCTATAAGATTTAAGAGTGTCGATTTTCCTTTTCCGTTCTTACCGATAATACCGAGTGTCTCACCTTTAGCAAGAGTAAAGCTGATTTTTTCAAAGAGCTTCTTCTCTGGAGTGTATCCAAAGCTGAGATCTTTGGTCTCAACTAAAACCTTTGCAGGAGTCGGGGCAAAGTTAAAATCAAAAGAGAGTGAGCTCTCCTGAGAGAGATCCTCTAAAAGCTCCATCTTCTCAAGCTGTTTTACTTTTGATTGTGCCAGTGCTGCTGTAGAGGCACGAGCTTTGTTCTTAGCTATAAACTCCTCGAGCTCTTTTACTTTTCTATCTTGTGAGGCTTTTTGTTTTTTGTAGTGCTCATCATCATGGGCAAGTTTGGCGTAGAATTTTTTTGTATCTCCTGCAACAAGAAGGAGATTTTTCCGTACAATTCCTGCAGTATGCGTAGTAACAGCGTCCATAAACTCTCTGTCGTGTGTAATGAGGATAATCTCTCCATCAAAAGAGCGCAAAAAGGATTGAAGCCAACGCAAAGAGACGATGTCGAGGTAGTTGGTCGGTTCATCAAGTAAAAGCAGGTTAGGTTCCGTAACGAGGAGTTTGGCAAGATTGATACGTATCTGATAACCACCTGAGAATGAGAGGGGATCTTTTTCTAAATCCTCAGCATTAAAGCCAAGTCCAAAGAGAATCTTCTCAACTCTGTAGGTGTCATACTGCATCTCTTCACTCAGTGCTAGGGCAGCCTCCTCTTTGAGTGTTTTTTTAGAAAAACTGAGATGTTGTTTGAGTGTACCGATGCGGTAGTTTTTAGGGATGATTACCTCTCCGCTATCTGGATGCTCTTCACCTGTAATAATCTTAAAGAGTGTTGATTTTCCACTTCCGTTTCTACCAACAAGACCTACACGGTTACCGGAGTTTAGTTTAAAATTGATGTTTTTAAAAAGTTCTTGAGATGTAAAACTTTTAGAAATATTTTGTAGTTGAATCATAAACGTAATAGTACCCTTAAATCATTTTAAGCTACATTAATTTTTTAGAGTGCTATAATAAAGAAATAGGGATAGATACACTAAAAAGGTAGTCTGAAATGAAAAGTTTTAATATCACTTATGAGAGTGATAAGGAGTTAGAAGAGTTTATAGCTGCAAATCAAATAAAGCAAGCAAAAAACCTGCTTATTCAGATTTTTAGTGGTTTTAATGATCCAAAGAGATTTATGCCGGTGAGTAAAAAGCTCAAAGAGCTTCTCCCTCAAGCTCAGATTATCGGTGCAACAACCTGCGGAGAGATTATAAATGCACAGATGCTTGAAAATAGCATCAGTCTCTCTTTTTCAATCTTTGAAGATACCCTTGTTAAGAGTCAAATCTATAGCTTTTATGGTGATTTTAATGTCAAGAGAGTGCAAGATGAACTTATAAAAGCCAATACAAAGGCGATGATTATCTTTAGTGATGGGCTGATGAGTAATGCCGATAATATTTTACATGAAATCTATCTTCTAAAACCGGAGATGGTAATAGCCGGTGGAAGAGCTGCTGATAATATGAAGTTTGACAATACCTACATCTTTAATGATGAGGGGTATAGTGAAAATGGTTGTGTTATAGCAACTTTAAGTGGGGATGAGCTCATTATCAATAGTGACTATATGCTAAATTGGACCCCAATTGGACGAGAGATGACTATTACAAAGGCAAAAGAGAATGTTCTTTATGAGCTAGATAATAGACCTATTTTAGATATCTATAAAAAATATTTGGGGGAAGATATATTAAATGATCTCTCCCGTATCTGTATGGAGTTTCCATTAATAATCAATCATGATGGGATTAAAATCGCCCGTGATCCTCTTTTTGAGACAGATGATGGTGGGCTTATGTTTGCTGGAAATTTAGAAGAAGGCGATACCGTGCGCTTTAGTTTTGGTAATGTTGAAGATATACGAAACTATGTACATGAACGTTTTTCTACACTGAAAAAACTACCGGCTGAAGCTGTCTATATCTACTCCTGTGCAGCGAGAAAAGAGATTATGGGAGAGAAGCTAGATGATGAGGTGATGATGCTTGAGTCTCTTGCCCCATCGGCTGGTTTTTTTACCTATGGAGAGTATTTTCACGCTTCAAATATTGTAGAACTTTTAAATGTGACAACAACATTTATGCTGATTTCCGAGGAGAGAAAGGTTCCAAAAAGAGAGCTCAAAGAGCATGATATTAAAGAGTATGACAGTGTGCGGCGAGCGCTTACTCATCTGGTAAAAGTGACCAATCAGGAGCTTGAACATGTCTCTTCACATGACTATCTAACAGGACTCTATAACCGTTCGGAGTATCTCAAATATATCGATAGAAAGATAAAGGGTGCAAGTCGTTACGGGGAAGATTTTGGACTTATTTTAGCTGATATTGATTTTTTTAAACTTGTAAATGATAACTATGGACACAATATCGGAGATAGAGTTCTCTCAACTTTTGCAACTGTTTTAAAAGAGAATATTCGTGAGGATGATTTTGTAGCTCGATGGGGAGGGGAGGAGTTTATTATTATTGCCAATCATGTAAATATCAAAAATCTTGAGAAGTTGGTTCAAAAACTTCAAAAAAAGATAGCAAAAACATCCTTTAAACCTGTTTTGAAGTTAACTGCCTCATTTGGTATTACAACCTATGTCGAGGGAGATACATACGAAGATATGTTTAAGAGGGTTGATAATGCCCTCTATATGGCAAAACAAAATGGGCGTGATCGTTACATTATTGGTTAAGTAGGGAGTTTGTGTTATAATTTAATTAAGCAGACTTCTCAATAATAAAAGGAGGTTGTTATGCAGGTAAAACAGTATATATATCAATCACCTTATACAAGTCCAATACAGATTGGCAGGGTTGATCCAAATGCTCCTAAAGAGGATGGCTCGGCAACGAATGCAGATGCAACTTTAAACAAAAGTCAGCTCCAACAAGAGGCTCAGACTTTTCAAGAGGCTACAAAACAAGATGTTGAGCCAAGTGTGACATCAAATCAGCTGCTTGATATCTATGCTTAAAAGGCGCAAAGCCTCTTGAGCTCCTCTTTTATCCAGGGCCACTCTCCATAGTTACTGTCACTATTTATATGTCCTCCACCAGGCAGGATTTTCATCGAACATTTCAGCTCTTGCTGCATCTTTTGAATCTCTTGTAGAGTTATGTAGGGGTCATTGTCAGAAGCAACAAGCATAATCTCTTCTGCAAAGAGATTGTTTGGGAGTTCAAGCGGAAAGAACTCACTAAGTTGAGGGATATCACAGCTGTTACTCGGTGGGGCAATTAAAAAGAGTTTTTCTATTTTTGGAGCTATCTCACCACAGTTGCAGAGATGAAACCAGAGGCTGTTTGCCAATGAGTGACAGAGTACAATCTGAGGGCGAAAATCTTTAAGAGCAGTTTTGAGCTCATCCATCCATACATCTAATTGAGGTGCATCAAAGTTTGAGAATTTTAAGAAGTTTACACACCCATACTCTTTTGCCACTTCTCCAGCCAACCAACTCTGCCAGTGGGGATAATCACTCCCTCCCCATCCATGAAGAATTAAGATGCGCTTACTCATGGCTACTCTACAAGTGACTTGAAATTTTTAAGAGTAAAGAGTTTGAGTTTCTCCCCTTTGAGAGATTTGAGCTCATTAGAGAACCCTTTTTTTGCAACAATTACAAAGATATCAGCTTCTATATTGGCTTTTTTACAAAGCTCTTCGAGACGGGCTAGTTCACTCTTTTTTACTTTAGCATTTGTATATTTAGCACTTCCTACTATAACTTTTCCAGATTTTGTTTTTGTATAGATATCAATCTCAATATCTTCATCATAATACGAAGATATATTCATAACTCTCTCACCTGTAAGAGACTCCCTTACTAACTCTTTGGAGAGCTCTGTAAAAGTTTGTTGTATAAACTCACTCTCTCTATTCTCCCATCGCTTTTTAACTTCGCTAAAGTCACCATCACGTACACCTTTAAAAAGAGGTGAGATAAAGGCAAACCAAAAACGCATAAACGGTGTTTTAAACTGAAGTCTGTCATCGGAGTTTTTCGCTTTGATGACTTTGATAACACCACTCTCAACAAGTGCCATCACTGCTTTTTGTCCTACCTCTTCACTCACCTTTGCACGTTTATATACTGAGTGAGTCTTACCATCACCCATAGCAATAGCCGTAAGAATGGAGTGGTAGAGTGGTAGCCCTATTGTGATCTCTGCTATATCATTGCGGATGTATCTGTAATCAGGGAGAATCAATTTTTCAATAAGTTCATAAGAGGGTTTTGAGGTATCTATCTTATCCCACTCAACACCACCAAAGATAGTAAACTTTTCGATTGCCTCTTCTAAGTTATTTGGTTTGTGCTCTTTGTAAAATGTTTTAAACTGTGCTGCTAATGTCTGGTTGTTGAGTAGAATGGTAAACCCTTTAATTGTAAAATATTATCTCTATTATACACTAAGAAGAGCAACAGTCTCTCCACTACCATTAATCTTTAAATTGATCTCTGATGGCTAGGAACTCATCGAGATTATCTAAAAATAGTTTCATGAGTCTTGGATCGAAGTGTTTTGCACTCTCATTTTCAAAAAGCTCGATAATCTTCTCTAACTCCCATGCTTTTTTATAGATTCTATCAGAACCCAAGGCATCAAATACATCGGCAATAGCGGTAATACGTCCATATATATGGATATCTTCACCTTTGAGACCTTTTGGATACCCACTTCCATCATACTTCTCATGATGCTCTCCTGCAACAATAGCAGCAGCTTGAAGGATTTTTTTGTTTGAATTTTTGAGCATGTTATATCCAAGCTCTGCATGTGTTTTCATAATTTCAAACTCTTCGTTTGTTAGCTTTCTAGGAGCATTTAAGATGGCATCTGGAATACCAACTTTTCCAATATCGTGCATTGGTGAGGCCATCTGTAAAATCTCAGCCTCTTTTTTTGAGAGACCAGCAAGGAGTGCTAGTTTTTTTGAGTAGAGTGCAACACGTTTTACATGGTTTCCCGTCTCTTTTGAACGTGTCTCTCCAATCTCACCCATGGCATAGATAATCTCCCTTTGTGTATCCTCTACCTCTTTATTGAGTTTGACTAGCTTTGTAACATCAAAAAAGTAGACTAAGAGTAGTTTTTCTTTAGCAATACCACGAAGTTCAATCTGGTATGTTTGTCCCATACTCTCAAAATAATCAATAACATCAAGCTCTTTTTCCATAATATAGATAAAATCTTTCTTGTAAAAGTCATATATTTTCTCTAAAAAAGGGAGATTCTTCTCTGCTGAGGTATTTCTAAAGACAAGACTTCCCTCTTTGTTAAAGATAAAGACAGGTGTTGATGTATATTTTGGAAGTAGTGAAAGGTAGTAGTTTTTTGAGCTAAATTTTTCGTTGATATGAAAGATATGATACATAAAACAGAATTTTGCAATAGCACTGTGTAGTAGTATCAAGGCTCCAAGTGCTAAGAGTATAGAGTTAAATTCATAGGCGCCATAGAGAAGAGCAATCGAGACTATTCCTCTTATGTAGGACTCTGTGTTCGTCATATTGCAGGCACGAGTATCAAACAAAAAATCTCCTTTTGTTTGGAGTATAGCATAACCATGTTAGCGGAGTGTTACTTTATGTCAATAGAAGAAGAGTCCATGAAGGAGATAAATCTTTTTCGTGTGACAGATGTCATTAAAAAAAGAGTTTATTTGGAGTTAGCTGCTTCAAACTTGCCAACAGCACATGATACAAAACTTTTTGCTTGGGCAGTTGTGTTCTCTACAAAACCAAGTCTCTCATCTGCCATAGGATAACCCAAAGATTTGAGTGCCTCACGAAGTGCTGGAACTCTCTCATCATCTATCTTTAAAGTAATCTCGCGAGGCATCACTTCAAGATTGACCTCAATTGTGCCAAACGCATCGAGTAGTTTTGTTGTAAGTGTATTGGCACAGCCACCACACTTTACATTTTGGACTTTGAATGTTTGTTTCTGCATTTTTCTGTATTCCCCATTTCATATAAATTTCATAAAGTATCAGAATTATAACTAAAGAGAGTATCACTGAGCTGACGATTCCTTCCAATAAGAGCAAACGTAGTTAAGAGAATAATAAATCTGTTTTCAATCATAATTCTTCTATATTTTTAATTTGAAAAAATATAGTGAGAGTTTGTTAGAGTGTTTAGAGTGTAAAGATCTTCTCTTGGAATAACTTGGTAAAAATTTAGATTTCGAATTTGCTATGCCCTCTATCATAAATTAAATAATCGCTTTTTTTACATAAAGACTCAATTGCAAGTTCATAACAGTTGTTTTCTTTAAAATTTTCTCCTATTAAAGCAACTTCAATCTGTGAGTTAAAGAGAAGAGGCATTGCTGTTTCATAATAGCTCCAATACTCCATAATTCTATTGGCAGATTTTTTAATGAGTTGACGAGTAGGAATTTTATCTTTTTTTTGTTGTTGATTTAAATATCTATCTGTTGGTAACATATTCCATAGATCATTATTGGACCATACTGAAAATGGCAGTATATGGTCAACATCATAACCATTGCCTTTAAGTTGTTTACCTGACCATACACATATTTTTTGATCAGGTAATATGTTTCTGATTGTATTGGTTTCTCTTACTTCAAGTGTCTCTCCAGAAAGCTTGTCAATAATATTTTTACTAACTTCTTGATCTGCATTAAGCAGGTTGGTCTTTTGTTTCCATTTAGAAATAATCGTAGAAGTACCATATAACGTCTATCCTAAATAGCGAAAAATATTATAGTGTTGTTCAGAAATGGAAAAAGTATCAAAATTGACGATTAGAAAATTTGAGTTGAAAATATCATTGTTTGAAAATTTAACTTCTCCAAATCTATACTTACTTGGTCTAAAGAATCCATATTCAGATTCACCTATATATTTCATGGGCATAGCAACGATTTTAGCTGCTATTTTTTTTGATAATTGAAAAAATTCTTTTGATAGTTCTGTCGTAGGATCTTGAAATGCTTTGAAAAATTGTATATATGCATACTCCCATTCAACTGTTCTATCAAGATTTAATATCTCAAATATCCTATCATAAATAGTTGTTAACGGCTTATCCAAAATACTTTTATTGTTCTGTTGTGCAATATTTTTAAATACAAATGGCATATAGTCCAATATCCATGCTTCTACAATCAAGCCTAATGGAATATGTGCTCTAGCATTTTCTATTTTTATCAGATGATCATATTTTTGAGAGGCATTAATGACACTTTTTAAGAGAACATACTTATATGTACTTGATGTTGAGTCATACTCTATAATGTAGTTAATTTGTCGTAATGCTTCTATATCAATCATGTTTAAATACTACCGTAATCCATTTTAAAGTTTCTCGATTTAAACTATCATTATGACAACTATCATTCACTAGAGTAAAATTATACTTATGAAATAGTTTAATCATATATGCCAGATCAACATCTTCAAACGATCGTTCATCTTGAGCTCTTTTACCCGTTGAAAAACTAATGATTACAGTAGCTTTATTGGTAGTTATATTCGCTATATCTTTTATCACATCTTTATATTCTGCTTTTTGTAAATGCATCCACATTGCTATTGAAACAATAGCATTAAATTTTGCAGGGAAAGAAAGTCTATTTGTAGAAAATGGAATACGAGATTGAATAAAATGCTCTGAAATATCAGGAAATCTTTTTTTGACATTCTCTACAAATTTGATAGAGGGGTCTATTCCCCAAATATTATAACCGTTTTTTTTGAGAAACTCTAAGTCTCTTCCCGATCCAAAACCTATATCAAGGACTTTTGAACCTATTGGAAGATATTGTAAGAATACTTGATGTAATAATGACATATCTGCATTTTCATATCTATTAATGAGCTGTGAAGCATTGGTATTATAGAACTCTGTAGTTGTCATGCAATAGCGACCTTTTATTTGTTGAATATATTTTAGCATTGATTTATTAAAATTGTAAGAACTTATTTTCTATATGAGACAAATCCAATTTAATAAATCTCATCGTGAGACCCTATACCAAGTAAAATAATTTCATCATTTATGATAATTAAATCGATGATAATTCTATACTCCATATTTATGAAGATGGAGTGATACTCACTTAAATCGTCTTGAAGTTTGTGGAGTTTAAGAGAAGGATGATAAGGATTTTTCTGTAAAAGAGATTTCATATATCTGCTATGTCTGCTAAATATTTATGAACATCAGTATGATAATTACTTTGTCCTATGTTTCAAGGAGTTCCCCAAAAAGAGAAACGCCTCTTTTGCTCAATAAAAAATTAGCAAACAGAGTAGTTAAAGATATAGATATAAACTATAGAGGAAGAGTACAGATAGATGCACAACTTTTAGCAAAGAAAAAAGCAGAATTTTTAGCTTTAATTCCAAATAGTGATAGTGAGCTAGAGAGTGCGTTTGATAAGGTATTTGTCCCTACCAATAAGGAGCAATCAGTTGCATTTGCAGACCCCTATAAAATAGAAAAGCAGTTTGATGCATTGCCAAAAGCAGAGTTAGCAAAACTACTACAAGAACTATCAGAAAATAGACTGGCTTTAATCGAAGTCAAAAAAGAGCTCTTGTTACTTGAGTCTCAAAAAGAAGATGAACTAAAAGATGCTCAAAAAGATAGAGTCCTTGAAAAAGAGTTACTTAAAAAGATAGGTCATCAAGAAGCAGTATGTGAAGCCTTGGAAGAGAAGCTAAATAACTTTATTCAAGAGTATAAAACTTTAGAGAGTGAATATGCAAAACTAACAATAGTAGAGCATAAGCAAGAGCTTACACAAAAGAAGATAGATACTTTACAAGCTGTCATTAATGTTGCTAAAGAGATGAAAAAGAAGATAAAAAAAGATAAGCGTGCTTCACTTGAGAAAACCATTAATGAGAAGTTTATGCAATTAAAAAAAGAGGGATATGAGGCAGAGAGTATTCGTCTAGATGAAAAGCTTGACATGAGTAAACCCATCGATTTTAGTGGTGGGAAAGTTTATGCTTGGGATGTGATAACTGGTAAAGGAAAAAATGATCTTCAAGGTGAGCAAGCTGACTATCATGACCTTTTTGCGTTAATAGTAGCCAATAGTGCAGGAAAAACTATAGAAGATGAAAAAGAGTTTGAAAAGCTTTTAGAATATCACTGTGAAAGAGGCTTTAGTATTTTAGCCTCTTCTTGGAAAGATAATAGTGATGTGTTTAAGTGGTTAGGAGAAGAGTTTTGAATAGTATGTTATTCGTGTTATAATACGGATAATTAAATTAAAATAGGTATTATAATATGAAAAATGTAATTATATCTCAGAATAAACATTGGAATAGTCCATATACGAATTTATATGAAAGAGATATTTTTAGTG
>Ga0256843_1000146_pt1 | contig 61881 bp, 51 predicted proteins | sample AlvinellametaG_FD_191572 | JGI IMG/M metagenome (GOLD analysis project Ga0256843, IMG submission 191572) | Pompeii worm associated microbial communities from hydrothermal vent at the East Pacific Rise, Pacific Ocean - Alvinella | ecosystem: Host-associated > Annelida > Integument > Unclassified ...
TGGCAGTAAAGTAGCTTATACTGTATGGGATAAAGAGAATCAACATAGTGTAGTAATTTTAGATGTTAATCAGTCGAAGATTTTAAAAAAAATAGATAAGAGATACTTCACAATAGACTTTATAGATAAAAATAAAATTTATATGTATAGTGATAGAGAGAGTAGCCTATTTGATATAAATAATAATAAATTTATTTTTAAATCTAAAATGCCAATAAATTTCCATACCAATGTTGACTATTATGAAATTCGATTTTCTGATAAAAACTCTACAGAAGTGATAGAAATAAGTACTCAGAAAACAGTTTTTAGTTTAGCTGATGAAAATGATATTTTTCCAAAAGATGCAGATATTATGATAATTGATATTATTGATAAGTATATTTTTATTAAAGATTTTAAAAATAATAAAATTAAAGTATGGAATATAAAAAAACAAGAGTATCAAGATATTGATAACCTAAAAAAAGATTTTAAAACTATTAATTGGGAAAATGATGAAGTAGTAAATATTAATAAAAATAAAATTGAAAAATCTATTTATATTCAAAAAAATAATAGTTGGATAATAATAGATAACTCTAAAAATAAAATTTTTAGAAATACTTTAGAGCCTTTATTTTTAGATTCAAAAACATTTAAGCCGATAATTTTTCAAAAAGATATTTCAATAAAAGATATAGATATTTATATGCCAAATAATATAAAGTTATCTAATAATTTATCTACAAGTATGAGCATTCAGATTAAAAATATAAGTAAAAAAAATCTTTATTGGATTGAGCCAATAATTAGTGATAATAATTTCACTTTAGTACCTGAACCTATTTTAAGTTTAAAGCCTAATGAGATTAAAAATATAAAAATAGCATTAAACTATAATGATAGACTACAAGAGTCTTTTTCAAAAGAGTTAAAATTAAAAATTGCAATAGGAGGAAAAATAGTAAAAGAGAGGGATTTAAGAGTAGATGTAAAAAAAAGAGTAGATATAGAACTTGATGTAATTAGATTAGAAAAAAAAGGAGTTTCTGTAAAATTTAAAAAGTTTATAGATACAAACTTGACCAATTTAAAAGTAACTCTTTCAGAAGGTAATAAAAGTATAATGAATAACAAATTTTATGATTATGCATTTTCACCTATTGAAACAAATAGTTCAATAAAAATCTATTTACCTAGTCAGGGAGTTTTTTATTATTCTTGGGGAAAAGGTCATAATTTCACGGTTACAATTAATGCAGATGAAATAAAACCTTATACCTTTACTAAATATGTTAAATTTGATATACCATTAGAAATTTATATACTTCTTTCCATTCCAGCTATTTTATTATTGATATTTATATATTATATTTATATGGGTTTCTTTGTCCGAAATATTAAAAAAATCATGAATAATCCCAATATAATCTTTGATATGAAATTAAATAAACTTCCCTATTATAAAAAACTATTAAAAAGACGCATGGACAAGAGTTATTATGAGAATAATTTTAGTTATATTCTAGGAAAAGATATTGATAGATTGTCAAAGTTTTTTGAAGTTAGTAATGAAGAGAGAGCAAAAATAATTTCAGAAAAAGTAAATGGAAAAATAAAAAAAATAGATGAAGCGTTTTTTGAGCTTACACTTAATAAAAACTTTGCCATCAAGGTTAAAAAAATTCTACTCTATTTCCCATCTGATAGTAATATTGAAAAAATTTATAAAACTTTGGAAAATAGACGAAGTGAGGGAATATTGGTTATTGCTCAAAATGAAAAAGAGCAACAACTCTTTGCCAATAGCCCACGCTTATTAAATGAACTACCTAATGTGATTGTAACCATACCTAGAAATATAAAAATATTTCTACTTCAAGAAAATCACTCTTTGACTCTGTCGAAAATATTATCTCTCAAGCTTGACCGAAAAATCATTTCACCCTACAAAACAAAAAATGGAGTTCAAAATGAATCCTACTTTTTTGGACGAGAAAAAATACTTCATCAGATAACGGAAAGATACCCCTCTAATTACCTTTTGGTAGGAGCAAGACAGATTGGAAAAACCTCTATTCTTTTCGCATTGGAGAGAATATTTAGAACTAAAGATAAATTAAAAGTTATCCACATGACATTAAGTAGTCGTAGTCCTATTAGAAAGATTGCCCTAAAACTTAATATGGATAGAGATTCAACTTTAGAAGATATAGAAGAGTATATTTTAAATTCTAATAAGCCTTATCTATTTTTAATGGATGAGGTAGATGGCTTTATCAAAAATGAAGAGCAAGAGGGTTATAGAGTTTTAGATACCTTTAGAAGTTTAACCCAAGAGGGGAAAGCGTATTTTATAATGGCAGGATTTTGGGAGCTTTATTATCAGGCTACTTACGATTATCAATCTCCTATTAAAAACTTTGGAGAGATAATCACGGTTGATAAACTAGAAGATGATGCTTGTCTAAAGTTGCTATTAGAACCTATGTATGCTTTAAATTTAAATTTCAAAAATCCAGATAAAAATGCATCACTGATTATTAATGGACTAGGGAAAAGAGCCAATCTTATTGCTACGGTAGCCAATGAGATAGTTGAAAATTTAGATAGATTTAGATTTGAAATTGATGACAATGATATAGGAAATGCTTTAAATAGTAGAAAGGTATTAGCAAACTTTAACAGTTGGCAAAAATTGACAGATAGTGAGTTTAAATCCTATATTGATAGGTTTATTGTCTATTATACTATTGATTTAAATTCATTTACTATACGAAAGATTATTAATTTATTCAAAAAAATAGGCGTAAAAAAAGTAACGATAGATGAGATAAAAGAGAGTTTGGATAGACTAGAGCTTAGTTATATATTGGCTAAAGATGGAAAGAGTTATTTTTATACTATTCCTCTATTCCAAGAGCATTTAAAAAGAGAAGATATTAAGGCTATTTTGGATGAGATGATTGATGAGTTTAGACGAAGATATAATTAAAATGGAGAAAAGAGAATGAAAAAAATCCCCTACGGCATCAGCGACTTCAAACTACTAAAAACAGAAGATTATTTTTTTATAGATAAAACGGATTATATCCCAAAGTTAGAAAACCATACGAGCAGATATTTAATGTTTTTACGTCCTAGAAGATTTGGGAAAACACTCTTAGTTGCCATGTTAGAAACCTATTATGATATGGCTTTTAAAGATAAGTTTGAAGAAATTTTCAGAGATACTTATATCTTAAAAAACAAGACCAAAGAGGCTAATCGTTATATGGTTTTAAAATTTGATTTTAGTATCATTAATATTTATGATGTAGAAGAGAGTTTTAGAGGGTACCTGTTAAGACATATAGAGAGTTTTATACGACGATATAATCTTCCAATCAAAACGTTAACAGATCCAATGGCACTACTGGATGCTCTGTTTATATATTTCAAAGAGAATGGTTTAAACCTCTATGTTTTAATCGATGAGTACGATAACTTTGCTAATAGACTTTTGTTAAACAGTCAAGAGGATTATCTTAATATTGTGACTAAAAAAACCGCTCCATTTAAACAGTTCTTTACCACGTTAAAAGCAGGGGCATCGGGCAATAATGCACCAATAAAGCGAATGTTTATTACAGGGGTGACCCCCATGACAATGTATGATGTAACAAGTGGGTTTAATATTGGTAGAAATATCTCGCTTGATAGTCAATTTCATAATATGATCGGATTAAATAGTCATGAATTAGATAATGCGTTACAGGCGTATCGCATCAAAGAGAAAGTAGATAAAAAACTGTTAGAAGAGTGGTACAATCATTATCTATTTAGTGAAAAAGCAAGTGAACCTATCTATAATACCGATATGATACTCTATTTTATAGATGAGTTTATTAAGCATTATGAATTACCTGATGAGATGATTGATATTAATGTACGAAGTGACTACTCCAAACTCAAAAGCATTATCTACACCCATAAAAAGCTCAATGGAAACTTTAAAACCTTGCAGACCCTTATTGGTGGGGAGAGCATATCTCTTGCCAATTTGGTGCAGGATTTTAGTGCCTTAAATCTGCATAAAGAGGAGAATTTTAAATCCTTTATGTTCTATTTGGGGTTGATAACCATTGGGGATCGACGGTTAAAACTTAACCTAAAAATTCCCAATGAGACGGTTAAACGAATTGATATAGATTTCTTGACCACTGCCTTGGAGTTGGAGAGAGTTTTTGAGATCAATGTCTCCAAACTCTCCGATCTTTTAGCAGAATTTGCCCTGCATGGGGATTTGGAGGTGTTTCGATATTTAGCCCTTATGATTAAAGAGAATACAGGCATTAGAGACTATATTTATACCGAACAGACGGTAAAGTCAATGTATCTGGCGTATCTCTCGTTGACCCCGTATTATATTATCAAGAGTGAAGAGGAGCTCAATAAAGGGTTTGCAGACATTCTGCTTAAACCCTTTAACCCCTATGTTGAATATGTTGGGTTGCTGGAGTTTAAGTTTATTAAACGAAGTAAAAAGGATAACCCACCCTCAGAAAAAAAGATAGAGAGTTTAGTGGAGGATGCCAAAAAACAGCTTGATGAGTATCAAGCGGATGAGTTGGTACAAAACTACCTTGATAAAGGGCTCAAACTTCAAAAGGTTATTCTGGTCTTTTGGGGGTGGGAGATGCTCTATTGTGCGGTTCACCCTTAAGCCCTATTGGGACTTTGGGGGGAGATTTTTAATCTCTTCTCGTGGAACAAACTCTAAAATGGTCGCATTGATGCAGAAGCGTGGAAGTCCATTGGGACCATCGTCAAAGACGTGACCGAGATGGGCACCTGATTTTTTGGCGATCACTTCGGTGCGGTGCATCCCAAAACTATTGTCCTCCTTTTGGAGGGTAGCACCATCAATCGCTTTGGTAAAACTGAGCCAGCCTGAGCCTGAGTTGAATCGATCATGGGTATCAAAGAGAGGCTCACCTGAGATCTTATCGATAAAAATATCATCCCCTGTATTTTGAAACGCTTTATACTGTTTGCAAAAACGCCCATCGGTCTTTTGCTCAAACGCCACTTTGTACCCTTCACTCTCTTCTCCTAGTTTAAAGGCACCAAGTGTTTTGTAGAAGTTTTTAGCATCGATGTAACCTGTATGGGATTGAATGACCTTTCCATCTTGGATATAGAGTAGGGTGGGGGTACCTACGATGGTGGGAAGGTTTTTAAAGCCTTGAAGTTGATTTTTTTGAGCAACACGAAGGGGAATAGAGCCATGGTAGTTTGCGAGAACCTCTTTTTGAAACATTTTACAGAAGGGGCAGAAGGGTGCACTAATAACGATAATCTCTTTTTCCTTGAGTGGGGTTAGGGGAGTGGTTGGGCTTTTGGAAGGACGTGTAAACTTTACCCCCGTGGCGTGGTTGGGGCAGTAGCCATGGGGATGTTTTTTGAGATAATCTTGATGGTAAGCTTCGGCAAGGTAGAAGTGCCTAAGTGGTTTGATCTCGGTGGTGATTTTCCCATAGCCCGCTTTGTTGAGAAGCATTTGATAGACCTCTTTGGTCTCGTGAGCAATCTTTTGTTGTTCTAGCGTAGTGGTATAGATGGCAGAGCGGTAGTTATTGCCTCGATCGTTGCCTTGGTGATTGCCTTGGGTGGGGTCATGCAGTTCCCAAAAGGATTGGAGTAGCTCTTGGGTTGAGATGTTGGCATCATCGTAGATAATCTGAACCACCTCAGCATGGTTGATCATGTTGGTATCAAAACGGTGATTGAGTAGGGTTTGGTAGGTGGGGTTAGGGTAGTCTCCACCTGCGTAGCCTACGGTTACCTCTTGGATGCCATGGAGATTTTCAAAGTATCGTTCAACACCCCAGAAATATCCTGCTCCTAGGATAATTTTTTGCTCTTGAGCAAAGAGTGAAATAGGAAGTAGAAGGAAGAGGAGCTGTTTTAAGGTTTTCATCATAGATCCTTTGGCTTTAAAATAGGTATAAAATAATAGCCAATTATTACAAACTCTCTCTTAGTAGAGTTTTGATACCATCTCTTTTTTAAATCACCATAAGGAACCAAAGATGAGTAAAATAGCCATTATGGGGGCAATGCCAGAAGAGATTGAACCACTTTTAGAGAAGGTTGAGAATGTAAAGCGTATTGAGTACGCTGCCAATGTCTACTATGAGGCAACCTATCAAGGAAAAGCATTGGTTATTGCCTACTCCAAGATCGGAAAGGTTTTTGCATCGTTGACCGCAACCATTTTGATCGAGAAGTTTGGTTGTGACAGGTTGCTTTTTTCGGGTGTAGCAGGAGCGATTAGTCCCGATTTAAAGATTGGTGATCTCATTATTGCCGATGGGCTCTGTCAGCACGATTTGGACATTGTTGCCTTTGGACACCCTTATGGTTATGTTCCTGAAGGTGAGGTCTGTATTCCTACCGATACCACACTCCGTGCCATCGCCAAAGAGGTTGCCAAGCGAAAGAATTTACCCTTAAAAGAGGGGATTATTGCTACCGGAGATCAGTTTGTGGCGTGTGCGGATCGTAAATCATGGATCTCTAAGACCTTTAAAGCCGATGCCCTAGAGATGGAAGGGGCTGCGGTGGCGGTGGTTTGTAGTGCGTTGAAGGTTCCATTTTTTATTCTTAGAGCGATCTCTGATACGGCTAATGATGAAGCGGGTGTGGATTTTGATACCTTTATGGTAAGTTCAGCGAAGATCTCAGCGGATTTTATCTTGGATATGGTTGAGCAGATCGAATCATGAGAAGTACCTCGAAGAGACCGCAACTAAAAATCAGCAAAAAGCTTCTGCGTGTGGTGGGCAAGACCAATGTAAACTTTCGCCTTATTGGGGAGGGAGATCGAGTTCTCGTTGGGCTTAGTGGGGGAAAAGACTCACTAGCACTGATTCATGTCTTAGCGCATATTCAACGGCACGCACCGTTTAATTTTGAGTTTGAGGCGTGTACGATTAATTATGGAATGCCCGATGAACGCTACGATTATCTTGTGGCACACTGCAAGGAGTATGGGATTAAGCATACGGTTTATGAGACCAATATCTATGCGATCTCTAATGATACCATTCGAGAGAACTCATCGTTTTGTTCCTACTTTTCACGAATGCGTCGGGGGGCACTCTATACCTATGCTCAAGAGCATGGATTTAACAAAGTAGCACTTGGGCACCACTTTGATGATACGGTGGAGAGTTTTTTTATGAACATGTTTTACAATGGGAGCATGCGAGCAATGGCTCCAATCTATAAGACCGATCGAGGATTTCATCTGATTCGCCCACTGATTGAAGCACGAGAGAAACAACTGCGTGCGTTTGCAGAGGAGAATCATCTACAACCCATTGGGGATGAGGCGTGTCCTGCGATGCTCAAAGAGGTTAAGATGCCCTACGCTAGAGCTAAGATGAAAGTTTGGCTAGAGGATTTAGAAAAAGAGAATCCCAAGGTCTTCAAGATGATTCGTGCTTCATTTAAGCACATACACGATGACACCTTTTTGGACCCTGAGCGTTGGTATCGGGATGACCTTTAGGCGTTAATAAAATTTTGCTCTTTCAAAAAGGGACGGATATCAAGCGAGAGCTCAGCAAAACGTTGAATCAGTCCATCAAGATTTCCATTGGAATCGACGGATTGGTAAAGGTTGGTCTGTCCGTAATCTTTCTCGGCAGAAGTGAACCCTTGATAGGATTGGATCGCTTGACGAAGACGCTCTATGAAATTCATTTTTTCATCATGACTCATATTGATATTCCTTTTCAAATTTTTTTATTTATATAGGGTAAAGTCTACCAAAATTTAACTTAAACTTAAATTATAAATATAGAGATAAAAATTATATAAAAATAAAGAATAACATTATCAAGTAGTCTTAGATTGTTCATTGGATATAATGTTAAAAAGAATTAAACGATACAGTAAAAAAGGGATAAACGATGGCAAATGAAGAACCAAAATTAAAAAAAATTGTGACCGCTGCGGATGGATTGAGTCTTGGAATTTCGATTGTGGTAGCTGTGTTGCTGGGCATTGGAATTGGTATTTTTCTTAAAAATCTTTTTGGGCAACCATGGTTGTTGTGGTTGGGAGTCTTTTGGGGCGTTGCAGGAGCCATTTTGAACGTCTACAAAGCGTACGTACGCCAGAAAAAATCTCTGGATGAGTTGGCTGATGATCCCCGTTATCGTTACAGAAAGTATGATGATAGTGATGAGGATGATCAATACGTATGAAAAAGGTACTCTTAGGACTCTTGGTAGTGGATTTTGTTTTGGTGGTTTTCTCTTTGTTAAATGGAAATCGTCTTTGGTTGATTAACTCTCAGATTGGATTTGTCTCCTCTTCGTTGGTTATGTTTGCCTCCATTGTCTCTTATCGGAACATGGTTAAGCATCGTGTGGCACAGGGGATGGCAATCTCTGAAGATAATCGGGATACAATTGACAAGATTGAGGACCCTTATGATCTTTTTGGTGAAGAGGATTCATTGGTTGAGGAGAGACCTTTTAAAGAGATTGTTCAAGAGGAGCGGGCTCGTCTCAAAAAAGAGCGACGATCCTTTTGGCAGGTAGGGAGAGACAGCAAGGCAGCGCTCTCTTTTTACCGTTTGGGAGCGTATGGTTTGTTGATCCTTGGCTTCTTTTATTTAAACAATCATGCGTTATTGGATGTGAGAAGTTATCTTTTTTCTCTTGCGCTTCCACCAATTGTGGTTGTATTTACTTTAATGCGTGAAAAATAGCTAACCTTGATTGACATAGACTAAGATTTTTTGATATAATCATGTCAATTAAATGTATTAATCATGTTTTATAAGGAATGAGATGGCAAAAAGTTTATACGAAACACTTGGTGTAAGTGATAAAGCAAGCGCAGATGAGATTAAAAAGGCATATCGAAAATTAGCACGGAAATATCATCCCGATGTCAATAAAGATGAAGAGGCAGTCGAGAAGTTTAAAGAGATTAATGCTGCTTATGAAGTTCTCTCTGATCCAAAGAAAAAAGATGAGTATGATATGTACGGTGATCAGATCTTTGGTGGACAAAATTTCCATGACTTTGCACAACAACAAGGCAGTAACGTAGATCTTGATGACCTGCTTCGAAGTATTTTTGGTGGAGGTGGTGGAGGATCATCCTCTTCCTTCTCTGGAGGTTTTGGAGGCTTTGGTGGTGCTGGCTTTGGTGGTGCTGGCTTTGGTGGAGGACCCTCTTCTACCGAATTGGATCAGCGAACCACCATCACCGTTCCCTTTTATGTTGCGGTTAAGGGGGGAAAACATAATATCTCCATCAATGGTGAGAGTTTTGATATTAAGATTCCTGCTGGGATTAAGAGCGGAGAGACCCTTCGGGTACGTGGCAAAGGGAACAGTGTTGGTGGACAGCGTGGAGATCTTCTGATCAAAGTTAATGTGGCAGAGTCCGATGAGTACACACGAAAAGGAAAAGATCTCTATAAAACCTTGGATATTCCCCTAAAGATTGCTCTCTTTGGTGGAAAAATTCCTGTGGAGACACTGGATAAAATCGTAACACTCAAAGTTCCTGCCAATACCAAAAATGGGCAGAAGTTTCGTATCAAAGGGGCAGGAGTAGTCGATCGCAAGACCGCACTGACAGGAGATCTCTATTTGACGTCAAACATTATCCTTCCTAAGGTAGAAGAGCTGGATGAGGAGTTAAAGAAGATGCTCCAAGAGCGACTTCCTGATGAGGTGAGCAAGCATGCATAGTTACGATGAACCAGTCTATCTAATATCGGTCGTTGCCTCTATTTTGGATATTCATCCTCAAACACTTAGGCAGTATGAGAAAGAGGGGTTAATCGAGCCCTCTCGAACGCAAGGACGCATGAGACTCTACTCTCAACGGGATATCGATAAGATCAAGTTGGTTCTGCAATTAACCCGAAAAATGGGCATTAACCTTGCAGGGGTTGATGTGATCTTAAAGCTCAAAAAACAGATGGATGAGATGAGTGAAGAGATTGAAAAATTGCGGGAAGAGCTTAGCAAAGTCAATCGTAATGGCTCGGTTCCCATGCACAAGGCGGTGGTAACCACGAGCAATTACGACATTATCATCTTTGAGGAGTGATTATTTAATCACTACCAACAAAATGGTACCTTGTCGGTTAATATAGATACGTTTGACTTTTCCCTTGAAGCGTTTAAAGGCTTTGGACGCATCTTCAACCGTTTGAATTTTTTGATTCTCAATCTGTATGATGATGTCTCCCGCCATAAAGCCGTTTTGCTCCGCTTTGGAGCCGGCATCCACATCTTCAATCAAAACCCCTGTAATATCTTCGGGAATCTGGAACCGTTCTCGATTTTCATCGTTAAGTTTTCGAATGTAGAGACCTTCAAAATTTTTATCAATCTTGCTCATGGAGAGTTTCTCCCCATTAAGACTGGTGAGGGTAAGAGGCTGTTGAATCTCTACTCCATCCCGTTCGATGGAGAGGGTAATGGTCTCATTGGGACGGTAGGCGGTGATGATCTTTTGCAGTTCGTGGGGATTTTCAACTGATTTTCCATCCACTGCATGGATCAGGTCTCCCCGTTGAAGGTTTGCTTTGAAGGCAGGGGAGTCGGGTTGAACATTGGTCACAATCGCACCTTTATCGTGGCGATAGAGCTCCTTTAACTCCTTGGTCACCTTTGAAATATTAACCCCCATAAATCCACGATGAACTTCTCCATCCATGATTAATTTGGAGACAATGTTTTTGACCATGTCAATGGGAATACTAAAGCCAATACCGTTATTTCCTCCACTTTGGGAGAGTATGGCGGAGTTGATACCAATCAATGCACCACGTGAGTCAATGAGTGCTCCACCGGAATTTCCTGGGTTAATGGAGGCATCGGTTTGAATAAAGTTCTCATACTGATTAATTCCTACCCCGTATTTATTAAGTGCGGAGACAATCCCTCGTGTAACGGTTTGTCCTACTCCAAAGGGATTTCCAATGGCAAAGACAACATCCCCAAGTCGAACATCCTCAATGTGACTAAGTTGAATGGGTTTAAGATCGGTAGCATCGATTTTAATAACCGCAAGATCACTCCCTTGATCCCGTCCAACGACCTTGGCAAGGTACTCTTTATCTCGATGGTTGATGGTTACGGTAATCTCATCGGCTCCATCAATTACGTGGTTGTTGGTAATGATGTACCCATCTTTTGAGATGATGACCCCTGAGCCGAGTGAATTTTCACTCTTTTGAGGAGGCATTTGGTTGCCAAAAAACTCTTTAAAAAATTGTCGATTGAGATCCCCCTTGTAGTTGATGGTCTTCGTAGAGATATTGACCACGGCATCAATGGCCCGTTCTAAGATACTATTATACGAGAGAATCTCATTGGGACCGCTGGGCAGTTTGTGGGTAGGATGGGGTGGGGCATTCTCAAACGGTATGCTCTGGGCAATAAGTAGATTGCTAAGGAGTAGGGATATAAGTAGATGTTGTTGTTTCATGTAGATCCTTTTATCGTAGTAGAAAGATATCAGAAAGAAGCTTTAAGTAAAAGGAGTAGGGGGAGTGTTGTGAAAAAATGTATAAATCAATAGATATTTTAGAAAAATTACTCAATTAGCTTCTTTCCTTGGAAAGCGAGGGGAGGTGACTCACCTTCCAAATCTTTCATGGTGTTATTATAAATATCTTTTCTAAACCGATGGAAAACCAAAAATAAACCATTGGTTAATAATAAAAACAGCGTAATGCCCGTTCAAGATCTTCGGGTGTATCGATCCCAAAACTTTGAGTATTGACCTGAGTCATGGCGATTTTGTAACCATGATAGAGGGTACGGAGCTGTTCAAGTTTTTCAATCTCTTCAAGGGGGGCAGGGGTAAGCTCACAGAAGCGTTGCAGTGAACGCTTGGTAAATCCATAGATGCCAAGATGTCCTTTGTAGGCATCAAAATGGTGATCGCGAGGATAGGGAATCTTGGCGCGTGAGAAGTAGCAGGCGATTCCTGCTTGGTCGGTGACGACTTTGACAATATTGGGATCATCCGCTTCGGGATTGTTGATCATTTTATAGCAGGAGTTCATTAAAACCTGCTCATCCTTGGCATGTTTTTTTGTTAACTCCAAAACGGCTTGGACCACTTCAGGTTCAATAAAGGGTTCATCGCCTTGGACGTTAATGATGATCTCCTCCTCTCCGAGTCCAAGCTTTTGAGCTGCTTCATGGATACGATCGGTACCCGATTGATGCGTGGTGGACGTTAGAACCGCTTGGACATGATACGCCGTTGCGATCTCCATGACCATCTCATCATCGGTTGCAATGACAACATTATCAATGGACTCTACTGCTTGTGCGGTACGAATAACCATGGGAACCCCCCCAATATTGGCAAGTACCTTATTGGGAAAACGGCGTGAGCCTATGCGTGCGGGAATAATAATCATGAGCGAAGCTCTTGCAGTGAGGCGTGGGCAGCTTGGATGGTCTCTTCAATCATGGCATCACTTGTTGCGGTAGAGATAAAGCCGGTCTCATAGGCAGAACAGGCGAGGTAGACTCCTCGATCAAGCATCTTTCCATGGAAGCGACCAAAGAGTTCACTGTTGTTTTGCAGTGCATCTTCAAAGTTTTTGACCGGTTTATCTGAGAAGAAAAAGCCAAACATGGATCCTCGAACCTCTGTGACCATGGGGATACCTATGTCGTCTGCCGCAGTCTGGAAACCTTCCATGAGTCGTTTTGCTCGGGCTTCAAGGGTTGGGTAGATGGTGGAGGCATTGGCTTTGAGCTTCTCAATGCTAGCAAGTCCCGCTGCCATAGCAATGGGGTTTCCGGAGAGGGTTCCTGCCTGATAGATGGGACCTTCAGGAGAGAGTTGAGTCATGATGGCTTTGCTTGCACCAAAAGCACCCACGGGCATGCCCGCACCAATAACTTTTCCTAGGGTAACAATATCGGGTTTAACCTTGGTTATCCCCTGTGCACCTTTAAGGGAGGCTCTAAAACCACTCATTACTTCATCAAAGATCAACAGTGCCCCATGTTCATCACAGAGATCTCGAAGAGCTTGTAGAAACTCCTCATCGGCAGGGACAAGTCCCATGTTTCCTGCGATGGGCTCAATGATAACGGCACCAACTCCCTCTTTGCTGGCTTCAAAACAGGCTTGGACACTTTCAATATTGTTGTATTGTGCTAAAAGGGTATGCTTGGTAAGGTCTGCAGGCACTCCTGGGCTAGAGGGGCTTCCAAAGGTTGCCATGCCTGAACCTGCTTGTACCAACAGGGAGTCGGCATGACCATGGTAGCATCCTGTAAACTTGATAAAATCATCCCGTTTGGTATAACCCCGTGCGAGTCGAATGGCAGACATAACCGCTTCCGTTCCAGAGCTTACAAATCGTACCTTTTCAATGCTTTCAAACATCTCAACGATGTGGCGTGCAAGTTTGGTTTCGGTCTCAGTAGGTGCACCAAAGCTTAGTCCTTTTTTAACCGCATGAAGAACAGCCGTCTCAATGGTAGGATCGGCATGACCAAAAATAAGGGGACCCCAGCTCTGCACAAAATCGATGTAGCTGTTGCCATCAATGTCAATCAGTTTTCCCCCTTCCCCTCGTTCAATAAAAGGAGGGGTTCCTCCTACGCTTGAAAATGCACGTACGGGAGAGTCGACACCCCCAGGAATTACTTCGTATGCTTCTAAAAAGGCCTGTTTGCTTTTTTCATGGTTCATTGTTATTGATTTCCTTTTACCCGGATTAAAATTTTTTTGATTATACTATCTTTCATGTTTTAGATTTCTTGATAAGGCTGGGTTGATGAGAACATTGTTTGCATTTCTAGTACTTCCAAGCTGAAGAAAGCTAAAACCAAATAGTCGCCTAAAAAAATTAAAAAAAATACTTCTGATGCTAAAAGAGTCTCCATTGTCCACTTTCCCACCAGTTTTATTATGTTCTGATCAGGACTACCCTTCTTTATTGATTCAAAGAGTCTATGGTTTGATGTTTCATCATCTTTTCTAAGGGCAAAAGCAGTTTATTGAAAATCTTGATTGCGTTCATCTTCTACGTAGAGTACTCAATTTTTGGGTATTAAGTAAGCAGTTGTTGTGAAATTCTGTTCTATTGATAGATATTTAAAAATATTAAATATTGTTTTATATAGTTAATGTTATAATTACTTTTATTGAAAAAAAAGTAAAAAAATTAAAAATTAACTAAAAATATTTATTTTAATTCTTTTCTATATTAGATATAATTACTTTTTTTATAAAATAACGCTTTTAAACAATTGAAAGGTAACGGGATGAAGATTAAGAGTAAAATATTATATCTACTGCTATATTTAATATTTACGGGATGCAGTCAGAAGGAGGAGTTTATCCTTTTTAACAAGGCGGAGGAGAGAGCTACTCACCCTGTAACGTCTCAGGTTGATCGCTATTTAGATCAAAAAATACCGGTGGTGGAAGCTGATCAGCCACCAACCGTAGAGCAACAACCTTTTGCACAGCGTTTTGAGAAGCGGGAGGATGTAGCTTTTGAGTATAAAATTGCTCCCTATGATCGTGTGGCAGTGATTGTCTACGAACATCCAGAGTTTTCAACCTCTACTGCAGAAACGCGGGCAAGTGATCGTGGATTGTTGGTCAATGCCAAGGGGGATATTCGATTGCCCTTGATCAAGTCGGTTCATGTAGGAGGCTTAACGCAAACAGAGGCGCAAGAGCTGGTTGAAGCAAAGTTTCAACGTTATTTAAAATCACCGGATATCTATCTGGAGGTTCTTAATAAGCGTGCCTATGTGATAGGGGAGGTTAAGCATCCAGGTGAGATTGAGTTAACCAATGAGAAGTTAAGCTTGATTCAAGCCATTGCTAAAGCGGGAGATCTTACCGATGAGGCGAATCGACGAGCCATAATGATTTTACGAGCGACACCACGTGGAGGGGTTGAGAAGGAGATGGTGGATCTTACGGATGTGAACTCATTGAGTGTAGCATCTTTGATGATTAAACCCAATGATATTGTTTATGTCTTGCCCAATGACATTAAAGCCTTTAACGTGAGCATTAATGAGATTAATCCCGTCTTTAGATTGATATCGGATATCTTATCGCCCTTTGTTAGTATTAAATACTTATCGGATTAGGAAAGGGTTGCATGCAAACGTATAAAAATGAAGTGGATCTTGGTGAGATATTTCTTGTTCTGCGGTATTATAAATGGTTTATTCTCTTTATTATGTTGCTCTCCTTGGTGGGATCTGCGGTCTATCTCTATTTTACGCCATCGGTTTACAGTACCCACTCTATTTTGGAGGTAAAGACGTACGATAAAGGGAGCCGAGCTACCGATGACCTTTTGCAAAATGCGTTTTACTCGGCCAAAAAGGATGTGGACAAAGAGATTGAGATTCTTAAGACATTTGCCATCAACAATAAAGTTTTAAATCGGGTGAACCTGCGGAGTCAGATTTTTATTGAAGATGGGTACAAAAGCATTGAGAAGTACGGTGAGGATGCTCCCATTGAGATCCGTTACCTTAAGATTCTTGATCCATGTATTGTTGGGCGGAAGATTCGATTGATTCCTCAGGAGGATGGCTTCTCCTTTCGCGTACGGAGTAAAGGAATTAAGGGGGTACTCAAAAAAGAGGAGGCGATGCTTGATCCACATCGACGTTATAGCTATGGTCAGTTGATTACCACGCCCTATTTTGAGATCATGATTCGTAAAAGAGCTCCGCTGGATAAACCCATCTACTTTATTTTGAATGGGGACAATTATACCACCTATGAAAATATTGTGCAACGGAAGTTGATTGTCAATCAGTTAAATAAGCAGGCATCGCTGATTGTGATTAATTACGAAGACACCATACCCAGTCGAGGGGTAGAGTACGTGAACAGTTTGGTGGATATTTTTCTCAAAAATGGACTCGATCGTAAAAATCGACGCAACAGTAATATCTTGGAGTTTATTGATCAGCAGTTGGTGGAGCGAAAAAAGAAACTGGATGAGTCTGAGGATAAGCTTCGGAAGTTTAAAGTGAAAAATCGTATTGTAAGCAAATCGGTTCAGACCGATACCATGATTGCCAATTTGAGCAAAGTGGACTTTGAAATCTCTGAAAATCGGCTCAAAAAGAGTCTTGTAGATAACGTGCTTGCCATTGTTCAGAGCGGTGAGAATATTGAGTCGGTTGCCTCTTCTTTGGAAGAGTTAGGTGATGACGTAACAATTAAATACATTTTGGCGTTGGCAAAGCTAAAAGATGAAGAGCGAAAATTGGTACCACACTATACCGATGAGTACCCTAAATTGATCGCTGTGCGTGAGCAGATAGCGTCAAATGAGGCTAAAATTATTCAGAATATTGAAAATCTTGAAGCCTCCATCGCCAATCGTTTGGAGGGATTGCAAGCGATTAAAAGTCGTTATGAAAAGAATCTTTTAAAGTTGCCTGAAGAGGATATCTCACTGATTAAGTTGACCAGTAAATATCAACTGAATTTTAAGATGTATGATTATCTTTTGCAAAAAAAGGATGAGAATGAGATGATTCGGGTAGCCACCATCTCAGATTATGAGGTAATTGAGAAGGCATACCCTAAGCGTCATCCCGTTAAACCCAATCGAACACTCATCATGCTCTCTTCATTGATTGTGGGATTGATTGTGGGAGGGATTATCTCATTGATTTTAAGTGCATTGCGTAATAAAATTAAAACCCTTAAAGATATTAAAAGTGAAACTTCATTGGATATTCATGGGGTGATTCCATTCTTTAAAGAGTGGAAAAATAGAAAGATTTGGGTCTATGAGAATCCACATGGAGCATTAAGTGATGGATTTAGAATGTTAAGAACCGATCTGGATCTTCTCTACAGTGGTACGGGTTCTAAAAGTATTTTGGTCTCGTCCATGGATGCCAAAGAGGGAAAGAGTACTGTAGTTATTAATTTTGGTGCCATTTTACAACTCTCAGGTTATCGTGTGCTGGTAGTGGATCTCAATCTTAAACGACCGGTATTGCATCAATATTTTGATATTGATGCTGAGGTTGGTATTAGTGAGTATCTTCATGGGACAGAAAACATGAGTGAAATCATCTATTCGACCCTCTATCCCAACTTGGACTTGATTCCTGCGGGCCATAGCTTGGCAAACCCTGCGGAGCTACTGCTTTCAAATAAACTAGAGAAGATGTTTACGCATCTAAAGGAGCGATATGATTACATAATTATTGATTCTACATCAATTGGCTCATCGATTGATACGTTGAGCTTAATGAAATATACCGATATAAATTTAATCGTTTTTAGAGTGAACAAAGCAAGAAAATCCTATATCAACAAATTGGAGCGAATGATTGATAAATATCATCTTAAACATGTTGGTATAGTGGTTAATGGTGTGAAAAATAAAGATATAAAAAATAAATTTTAAAAAATGGAAAAAGAGAGATGAATAAAGTATTAAAAATAAAAAAATATAACAGTAGAGCAGCGGTACAATTAAAAAGTCGAACCAGTGAAGGGAGAGCGCTTGAGCCGTATACTCCGTTAGAGTATTTTCAAAAGAGAGTGGTGGACTACACCTTGGTGACGCTCTTGGGTGTGGTAACGTTACCCGTGGTTTTGTATACCATCTATCGCATCAAAAAGGAGTCTCCTGGTCCCATCATTTTCAAGCAATCACGAACAGGATTGTATGGAAAGACCTTTACCTGCTACAAGTTTCGAAGCATGCACGTGGATGGGCACTTTAATCCATATACGGAAGAGAACGATAGCCGGATCTTCCCTTTTGGTGTGGTAATGCGTAAAATGAGGATTGATGAGTTACCGCAACTTATCAACATTCTTCGGGGAGAGATGCACATGATTGGTCCACGAGCGGAGTGGAACATCTTGGCTGAAAAGTATACGAAAGATATTCCCCATTATAATGACCGGCATCTGATTCGACCAGGTATTACAGGGTTGGCACAAGTAATGTATCCCTATGGTCGAAGTGTGGAAGATGCAAGAAGAAAATTAAAATATGATCTCCTTTATATTAAGAATTGGTCGCTCATGTTAGAGCTTAAAGTAATTTTAAAAACAGTGACCGTTATTTTAGGTCAGAAAGGTATGTAGTTGATGACAAAAGAGATGTTAGCCTTGATTGGACGAGAGAAAGAGCTTTTTGAGGAGGATATGAAGCGGTACGGTAGCCAACTTCGGGAGATTGTTACGCACTCTTCTTTTTTGGTTATTGGTGGTGCGGGCTCCATTGGTCAAGCAGTTACCAAAGAGATTTTTAAGCGCAACCCAAAAAAGTTACATGTGGTGGACATTAGTGAAAACAATATGGTAGAGTTGGTGCGGGATATTCGTAGCAGTTATGGTTATATTGATGGGGAGTTTGCCACTTTTGCTTTGGATGTAGGGAGTCTAGAGTATGATGCGTTTATCAAGCAGGATGGTCACTACGATTATGTTTTGAACCTCTCTGCCCTGAAGCATGTCCGAAGTGAAAAGGATCCTTATACCTTGATGCGGATGATTAATACCAACATCTTTAATACAGATAAGACACTAAAGCAATCCATTGAAAAGGGGGTTAAAAAGTATTTTTGTGTCTCCACCGATAAGGCGGCAAATCCGGTGAACATGATGGGTGCTTCAAAACGGATCATGGAGATGTTCGTGCATCGAAACTCCGAAGCCATTGAGGTCTCCATGGCGCGATTTGCTAACGTGGCATTCTCTGATGGTTCCTTGCTTCATGGCTTTAATCAACGTATTCAAAAGCAACAACCCATCGTAGCCCCCAATGATATTAAGCGCTATTTTGTTACGCCAAAAGAGAGCGGAGAACTCTGTTTGATGTCTTGCATTTTTGGTGAGAATCGTGATATCTTTTTTCCAAAGCTTAGTGAGGAGTTGCATCTCATTTCATTTGCGGACATTGCGGTGCGTTACCTTGAGCATTTAGGGTATACTCCCTATTTGTGTGAGAGTGAAGAGGAGGCACGACGCTTGGCAAAGACACTACCAAAAGAGGGACGTTACCCTTGCCTTTTTGCTCCTAGTTATACCACGGGAGAGAAGGATTTTGAAGAGTTCTTTACGGAAAATGAAGAGCTGGATATGGAGCGGTTTGAGCGTTTGGGGGTGATTAAAAATGAAGCCTCCTACGATGAGGATGCCCTTGAATCATTTGAGCGTACAATTCGTGGGTATCAACAGCGACTATCATGGACCAAAGAGGATCTTGTCACGGAGTTTTTTCGCTTGATTCCTGATTTTGGGCACAAAGAGACGGGTAAGTATCTTGATGGAAGGATGTAACCATGTACGGTGATGTTGTGACATTTATTCAAGAGATGTACGGAACCAAAGATTTCTTGCCTCTGCATGAGCCCCGTTTTTTGGGCAATGAGAAAGCGTACGTCAATGAGACCCTTGATTCTACCTTTGTTTCAAGTATGGGGGAGTTTATTCCCCGTTTTGAGCAACAAGTAGCATCCTATGTTGGCAGTAAATACGCGGTGGCAACCGCCAATGGAACGTCAGCATTGCATGTGGCACTAAAGCTAGTCGGTGTGGATCAAGAGAGTGAGGTCATTACGCAACCCTTAACCTTTATTGCTACAGCCAATGCAATCAGCTATTGTGGAGCGGAGCCTATCTTTATTGACGTGGATCGAGAGACGATGGGACTTTCTGCCGAAAAGTTAGAGGCATTTTTGTTCTCCTCAACCTACATGAATGATGTGGGGGAGTGTGTGAATCAAAAGACAAAAAAGGTTATCAAAGCGGTGGTTCCTATGCATACCTTTGGGCACCCTTGTGATATTGAGAAGATTGTGGAGGTGAGTGAGCGTTATGGAATCAAGGTGGTGGAGGATGCTGCCGAGTCTTTAGGCTCTCGTTACCATGGTAAGCATACGGGAACTTTTGGTACGTTGGGGGTTTTTTCGTTTAACGGTAACAAAATTATTACCTCCGGAGGTGGGGGAATGATTGTAACAGACGATGAGGAATTGGCGAAACGGGCAAAGCACATCACCACTACGGCTAAACTTCCCCATCCTTATGAGTACATTCATGATGAGGTGGCGTACAATTATCGTTTGAGTAACCTCAATGCAGCATTGGGCGTAGCGCAGATGGAAAATTTGGATCTTTTGGTGAAGAAACAGCGGGAGTTGGCGCAACGGTATGAAGCCTTTTTTGAAGAGCGAGCCGAGCAGTTTGTACAGGAGCCTCAAGGAGCCTATTCTAACTATTGGTTAAATGCCATTATTTTGCATGACCGTGAGGAGCGTGAGGCCTTTTTGTGTTACAGCAATGAAGCAGGGGTGATGACTCGCTCCATTTGGCGACTGATGAACAAGTTAAAAATGTTTGAAGGGGCACAAAAGGGGGATCTCTCCAATGCCCTGTGGTTGGAGGACCGAGTGGTAAATATCTCTAGCTCGGTTATTTTATGATGCAAAAGATTCTATTGATTGGGGGAGGTGGCCACTGCAGGTCCGTGATTGATGTGATTGAACAATCAGGTTGCTACTCTATTGCAGGGATTATTGATCGCCCTACAGAGGTAGGAAAAGAGATTCTTGGGTATCGGGTCATTGGGTGCGATGATGATTTAGAAGCCTTGCATCAACACTATACCCATGCCGTTGTCACCGTTGGTCAGGTCCGCTCCAATGCCATTCGGGTACGTCTGTTCGAGAAGCTTAAGAAGATTGGTTATCTCCTTCCGGTGATTGTGTCACCTTTAGCCTACTGTTCCAAGCATGCAGAGGTGGGTGAGGGGAGCGTGGTCATGCATCATGCCCTCATTAATGCAGGAGCAAAGGTTGGGGTCAACTGTATTATTAATACCAAAGCACTTCTTGAGCATGATGTGGAGGTTGGGGCACATGCGCATGTCTCAACCGCAACGGTACTCAATGGTGGGGTTAAGATCGCACCCCATACGTTTGTAGGAAGCAACACTACCAGTCGAGAGGGAAGTGAAGCAAGTGGTTTTATTAAAGCGGGAGGAGTGATTCGATGAGTGTGTTTATTATCGCAGAAGCAGGCGTGAATCATAACGGCTCTTTATCCTTGGCAAAAGCATTAATTGATGTGGCGGTTGAAGCGGGTGCGGATGCGGTGAAGTTTCAGACCTTCAAGAGTGAAAATTTGGTTGCTAAAGATGCCAAAAAAGCACTCTATCAGCAGGAGACAACCGGTGCATCAGAGTCGCAATATGAGATGATTAAGCGGTTGGAGTTGGACCTTGAGAGTCACCGCCTATTGATGGCGTATGCTCAAGCACAAGGGATTCTCTTTCTCTCTACCCCGTTTGACCTAGAGAGCGTGGATCTGCTTTTTGAGTTGGGCATAAGCATTTTTAAGATTCCCAGTGGAGAGATTACCAACTTACCGTATTTGCGTAAAATTGGTAGCTTAAATCAACAGATTATTCTCTCTACGGGGATGGCGGATTTGGGGGAGATTGAGGATGCCTTAGAGGCGTTGATCTCTTCCGGTACGGATCGAGAAAAGATCATCCTTTTACACGCCAATACCATGTACCCTACACCGATGAAGGATGTGAATTTACGTGCCATGGTAACGTTGGGGAGGAGTTTTGATCTGCCCTATGGATACAGTGATCATACCTTAGGGATTGAGGTGGATATTGCTGCAGTGGCACTGGGGGCTACGGTGATTGAAAAACATTTTACACTGGACAAACAGATGGAGGGACCCGACCATCAAGCCTCACTCGAGCCTCATGAGCTCAAAGCAATGGTAGAGGCAATCCGGAACATTGAGATGGCACTGGGGTCTCCGGTGAAGCATCCAACTCCAAGTGAGTTGCCCAATCGGGAGGTGGCACGTAAGTCAATTGTTGCATCACGAGATATTGTGCAAGGAGAGGTGCTTAGTGAAGCCAATCTTACGGTGAAACGTCCGGCAACGGGAATCTCTCCCATGCGTTGGGACGAAATCGTAGGGAGTGTAGCAACCAAAGATTATAAAATGGATATGTTGATATGAAAAAGAGAAAAATATGTGTGGTTACTGGAACCCGTGCAGAGTATGGGTTGCTCCATTGGTTGATGCAGGAGATTGTTGAGGATGAGGCATTAGAGTTACAGTTAATTGTAACCGGAATGCATCTTAGTCCTGAGTTTGGGTTGACCTACAAGGTCATTGAAGAGAGTTTTGAGATTGATAAAAAGATTGAGATGTTGCTCTCTTCGGATACCGCTGTTGGTATTGCAAAATCCATGGGCTTAGCACAGATCTCCTTTGTCGAAGCGTATGCGGAGTTGAAACCGGACCTTTTGGTCCTTTTGGGGGATCGTTATGAGATCTTTGCCGCGGCAGCTTCAGCGATGATTGCAAATATTCCCATTGCCCATCTTCATGGAGGAGAGACAACGGAGGGGGCATTTGATGAGTCCATTCGTCACAGCATTACCAAGATGAGTCATCTGCACTTTACTGCGACCAAAACCTATCGGCATCGGGTGATTCAGATGGGTGAGGAGCCCTCCCGCGTCTTTAATGTTGGAGGGATTGGGCTAGATAACATTCAGCGTCTATCACTCTTTTCAAAAGAGGAGTTTGAAGCCGCTATTGGGGTGGAGTTAAAACCTAGAAATATTTTGGTGACCTTCCACCCTGTGACATTAGAGGATGCCACGGCACAAGAGCAGTTTGAAGCACTCTTAGAAGTAATCTCTTCTCTAGAGGATACCTTGGTAATCTTTACCAAAGCCAACAGCGATAAAGATGGACGCATTATCAATCAGATGATTGATGACTATGTGGCGGATCATCCGGAGTCGTCGTTGGCGTTTGTCTCTTTGGGACAGTTGCGCTATTTGAGTGCGTTGCAGTTTATGGATGCCGTGGTTGGTAACAGTTCAAGTGGCTTGATTGAGGCCCCATCGTTTAAAATTGGAACCATCAATATTGGGGATCGTCAAAAGGGACGCATGATGGCATCGAGTGTGATCAATTGTGAACCTACCGTAGAGGAGATTACGCGTGCGTTTGACCTGCTTTATAGCGATGGGTTTAAGTGGCAGTTGGCGATGGTTGAGAACCCTTATGGTTCAGGGGGTGCAAGCCTCAAGATCAAAAAGGTGATCAAGGAGTTTGATCTAAAAAATATCTTAAAAAAACGTTTTTATGATGTACCCATGGAAGGGAGAATAGATGAGTTATAAAGAGATTTTACTCTCCCCAAGTGCCACCATCAAAGAGGCACTAACGGTGATTGATCGGGGTGCCAAACGGATAGCTTTGGTGGTGGATGAGGAGCAGAAGCTTTTAGGAACGCTATCGGATGGAGATATTCGGCGAGGACTTTTGCAGGGGGCTTCACTGCATGAGTCCATTACAAGCATTATCTTTCGGCGACCAACCGTGGGGTACCTCTCGGAGAGTCGAGAGAGTATCTTGCAGAAGGCATTAAGTAATAAGGTCTATCAGATTCCTATCCTTGATGAGGCAGGGCATGTGGTTGGGATTGAAGAGGTGGATAGCCTGTTGGTTCCCACCATCAAATCGAATCGAGTGGTCTTGATGGTGGGGGGATTGGGGACCCGTTTGCGTCCATTGACCAATGCCGTGCCTAAGCCCATGCTCAAGGTAGGAGATCGTCCAATTTTGGAGACAATCATTCTCAACTTTAAAAAACATGGTTTTGTGCATATTATTTTAAGCGTTCGTTACAAAGCGGAACAGATTATGGACTATTTTGGTGATGGAAGTGCGTTTGGGGTTAAGATTGAGTACCTAAAAGAGGAGCAACGCATGGGAACCGCAGGTGCGTTGGGATTGATTCAATCCAAGTTGGAAGAGGATTTTTTTGTTATGAATGGGGATCTCTTAACCAATATGAATTTTGCAACCATGATGGAGTATCATTTAAATCATAAAGCCCACGCTACCATGGGTGTTCGAGAGTATGAGTATCAGGTACCCTACGGTGTGGTTCATGTTGAAGGGAATCGTATTCAAAGCATTCAAGAGAAACCTGTACAGCACTTTTTTGTGAGTGGTGGAGTGTATATTTTGAATCCAAAAGTACTCTCGTACATTCCTCCTGAAACCTTTTTTGATATGCCCACGTTGTTTGAACGTTTGATTGCGGATAAAAAGCGGGCAATCTCTTTTCCCATTCGTGATTATTGGTTGGACATTGGACGGATGGAGGAGTTTGAAAAGGCAAATCGAGAGTATGATGAAGTATTTTAAAATGAGGAGACTTTTATGTGTGGTATCTTAGGAACGGTTGCTCGTGAAGGCATTGATCGAAATCTATTTGAAACACAGTTGCAGGGGTTAGAGCATCGAGGTCCGGATGATTATGGTATTTTTATTGCGGATAATGTTGCTCTAGGACACACCCGTCTCTCCATTTTGGATCTTTCCCCATTGGGGCATCAGCCGATGCTTCGAGAAGAGGATCGTTACATTATTGTTTATAATGGAGAGGTATATAATTTTGAGGTACTCAAAGCCCAGTTGGAGTCAGAAGGGTATCAATTTAAGTCCCATACCGATACGGAAGTGATCCTGTATGGTTTTATTGCTTATGGCGAGAAGATTGTGGAGAAGTTAAATGGGATGTTTGCCTTTTCGATCTTTGATCGTCAAGCCGGTAGGCTCTTCTTGGCACGTGATCGCAGTGGGATGAAGCCTCTTTATTACGTGAATGATGGGTCAATATTTGCGTTTGCTTCAGAGATTAAAGCCCTTAAGCAGTATGCTTTGGGATTGAGCATGGAGGCAAAGATTCTTTTCTTGTTGTTGGGATCCGTGCCTGAACCATGGACCATTTATAAGAATATTCAAGCTTTTCCTGCGGGTTCGTATGCCTATTACGACCTTCATAAGGGGTTAAGCATCAAAGAGTATAGTTCATATTGTTATGCACCAAAACTCATCAAGCCTTATACCACGATGGTGGAGGAGGTGCGGGAGCTTTTGCAAAAGAGCGTGCAACGCCATTTGATCAGTGACGCACCCATAGGAACATTTCTATCGGGTGGTTTGGACTCTTCTGCGATTACGGCCATTGCTGCAATGCACAAATCGGAACTTGAGACCCTCTCGTTGGTCTTTCATGAGAAGAAGTACTCGGAGGAGTACTATCAAGATCTAGTTGCCAAAAGGTACGGTACCAAACATACCAAATATTTGATTGATGAGGCACTTTTTTTAACTGTTATTGATGACTTTATGGGAGCAATTGATCAACCAACCATTGATGGAATTAATACTTTTTTTGTCTCAAAGGCAGCACGAGAGATCGGTCTAAAGACCGTACTTTCTGGTGTTGGTGGTGATGAGATCTTTTATGGTTACCCAAGTTTTAGCAACGCTTCAACGCTTCAACGACTAAAGAAACTTCCCGCCTTTTTGGTGCAGGCATTAAAATTTTCGCATAAGTATAAAAAGTTAGAACTTTTACAATTGGAAAACGATTTAGCACTCTATCTCCCCACTCGAGCGGTTTTTGCTCCGCGTGAAATTGCTCAGATTTTAGGCATTGAGGTGGTGGTAATTTATGAAGTAATTGCTCGTTTGTGGGAGCATTACAACAGCGAGGAGATTGAAAGTTTAGCGGATAAGATCTCCTTTTTGGAGTTAAAGATGTACATGAAAAATCAGCTTTTACGGGATACCGATGTCTTTGGTATGTCCAATTCTCTAGAGATTCGGGTGCCGTTTATGGATCAGGCATTGGTGGATTATGTGTTGCGTATTCCCTCGCAAGAGAAGTTTGATTCCCGTATCAATAAGATCATCTTGGCGGATGCGATGCGTTCAATCTTGCCAGAAGAGGTTATTGATCGTCCAAAAATGGGATTCACCTTACCCTTTGAGTATTGGTTTCGTAAAAATATTGATCGATTTGATTTGAATCCTACGGTTAAAACGGCATTCTTGAATAACAAATTGCACTGGTCACGGGTCTGGACCAATATGGTTCTCAATCGGTTTGAGCAGAACCATCAGGCAGAGGCATGATGATGGAGCCTTATACCCTTTTTATCATCTCTAGCCCTCTACAGTTGATGAACGCCATTGAGGCGGTGCATCATTTTCATTTAAAAAACCTTATTCTTTTTATCCTTCATGTCAAAAATCCTCGTGCTTTGGCGCAGATGGACAAATTAAAAGCCATGGTTCCTTGGAGCAGGGTTGAGTACATTCACTTACCGCAAACCATCTTGGAACGACTGATGTTTGTCCAGCAGATTAATCGGGTTAAGTCAAGCATGCCCTTAGGGCGTATTGATCGGATCTTTGTTGGGGATTATGGAGGGGATCACATGAATCACATTGTCAACAGTTTTAAAGCGTCAGAAGTTTATCTGTTGGATGATGGCATGGTGGTGAGCTTTTATCAACAAAATCAGGAGACTTCTCAAGGACTCAAGGTTACGTTGCGTCAAAAACTTTATACCCTCTTGGGTTATAAGCTTATGCCGATTCAACATGCTTTTTTCAGTATTTACGTGGTTGAGAATGCTAAAGTAGTTGAGAATAACTATCAATTTTTTAGAGCCCATATTCAAGAGAAGCAGGTTCAAGAGATGGTCTATTTTATTGGGCAACCACTAATGGAGTTGGGGATTGTACCCGCAACACGTTATCCGGCACTGTTGCAACGAGTTTTGGAGTACTATGCTCCCAAAAAAGTCTACTATATTGGTCACCGTAATCAGGAGCGTCAGCAGATTGAGCCTATGGTGGAAGCGTTAGGGTTCATCTATCGAGAGTTTTCAAATCCTCTTGAGTTGGAGATGATTGATGCGATTGAGATTCCGAGTGATTTTGCTACGTTTTACTCTACCGCGTTAATGACGCTTCCTTATTTTATCGATGAGGCTAACTACACCCTCTTTAAACTTCCTCTTGAGGATATTGATCCTCAATTTGTGGAGCGTATTGAAGAGGCATACAGTGTCTTACAATCAAGGGCTTTATCGTTGGTCACCTTGTAGACAAGAGGGTTCACCTTGATGAATAAATTGTAATGAAAAAAGAGATAAATTATGAATAATCAACGACGGGTGTTGGGCATTGTCCCCGCACGAGGAGGAAGTAAACGGCTTCCACGAAAAAACATTCTTCCCCTGAACGGAGTGCCTCTGATAAGCTACACGATTCATGCAGGATTAGCAAGTCAAGCCATTGATGAGGTCGTGGTCTCAAGTGATCATGATGAGATTTTAAACATTGCCACAAGTTTAGGAGCAAAGCCTCTGTTGCGTCCGGATAGTTTGGCGAGTGATACGGCAACAACATTTGCTGTTGTGGAGCATGTTTTGGGGCATTATGGTGGGTATGATGCTGTGGTACTTTTACAGCCCACGTCACCTTTACGTAGAGCAGATCATATTGATGAGGCGATGGCGTTATTCAATCAGAAAGGGGCTGACGCGGTGATTAGTGTTTGTGAGATGGATCACTCTCCTTTATGGTCCAATCGCCTTGATTCCTCCCTTTCGATGAAAGGTTTTTTGCGTGAAGAGGTCTTAAATAAACGGAGTCAAGATCTTGATCCCTATTATCGGTTAAATGGTGCTATTTACATCGTCAATGCAGATCGTCTCTTGGAGGAGCAAAGTTTTTTACTCAAAGATAATAGCTTCGCTTACATTATGGATCGATGGGACTCGGTGGACATTGATGAGGCAATTGATTTTGAGATTGCTTCTCTTCTCCTTCAAAAAAGGTAAGGTGATGAATTTTTTTAAATCCCTTTCCATCTATACGTTGACCTCACTTCTAAATGCAGGGGTCCCTTTTTTGTTGTTGCCTCTCTTAACCCACTATCTAAGTGTGGAGGAGTATGGGTTACTAACGGTAATGCAGATTTTTATTCTTTTTACCTTTCCGTTTGTATCCCTTAATATTCACTCCACACTGCAGTTGGAGTACCATGCGTTGGACCGTGATGCGTTTGCCTTGTGGGTAAGTTCGGTTGTGTTGATTCCACTTGGAATGGTGGTGGTGATGGTGTTGCTTTTTTTTCTGATTGAGGGGATTATTGTTCATTTTGTTGAGACATCGTTGGGATGGATCCTCTGTATTCCTTTGATTGCCTTGGCGCAAGTGATACCACAAACAGTCTTGGCGATCTATCGTATTAGTGAGCGACCCATTAATTATGCGAAGTATCAGTTAACATTGACTGGCGTAAATCTTCTTTTAACCTTGATTTTGGTGATGCTCTTGCATCTTAATTGGGAGGGGAGAATTCTTGCAATTTTTGGAACCTACATAATCTTTAGTGGCGTGGGGATCTATCTCCTGATCAAGGGGGGATTGATGCGTTGGGCATTCTCGTGGGAGTATCTTTCTCGGGCGGTACGGATGGGATTGCCTTTGATTTTGCATGTTATTAGTGCGGTACTCTTTATGATGTCCGATCGGCTTTTTATCTCATACTATTTGGGGAATGAGGCATTGGGTCTCTATGCGGTTGGGGCTCAGGTTGCCATGATTGCTATGATTGTTCAAGAGTCTTTTAATCAGGCATGGGTTCCGTTTCTGTTTAAAAACCTACAGCAAGGAGGATGGGAAAATCGGGTAAAAATTGTGAAGATCTCCTATTTAGCGATTCTCTTTTTCTTGATGTTGCCCTTTATGATTATGGTGATTGCTCCATTGATTTTTCATCTCTTTATTGATGGGAAATTTATGGATGCGTTGACGTATGTCTTTTGGATCGCTTTGGGGTATGGTTTTTTGGGGATGTATAAGGTGGTAACCAACTATATTTTTTATGAAAAGCGGGTAAAATTGCTCTCCTTGATGAGTTTTTTAAGCCTCTTGGTAAATCTGTTTTTGAATTATCTACTGATCCATCGTTTTGGTGCCATTGGTGTGGCGTATGGAACGGTATTGACGCTGATATTCTTCTTTTTTGTGGCATTTTTAGTGGCGTATCGCATCCACCCCATGCCATGGTTATTTTTTGTTCAACGTAAGGAGTTACAATGAGACGATTGATTGAAAAGCTATTGCGGTATCTGTTTACTTTAAAGATTAAAAAAAAGGTGGGATCGTATCAAGAGCCTCTCTATGTTAATGGTCACAGTACCGCAACATTTAAGACATTTTTAGGAAAAAATGTCAACTTTAATGGCATGGAGATAGGCGGGTGTGGAACGGTGATTATTGGAGATAACTTTCACTCCGGTAAAGGGTGTTCGATTATTACGCAAAATCATAATTATGAAGGGGAGAAAATTCCTTATGATAGTACCTACATTTGTAAGGATGTTACCATTGGGGATAATGTCTGGTTAGGCAATCGAGTGATTGTTTTAGGTGGGGTCACCATTGGTGAAGGGGCTATTGTGCAAGCGGGGAGTGTGGTGGTCAAAGATATCCCTAAATATGCCATTGTTGGTGGGGCTCCGGCTCGGCAGTTTGGTGAGCGGGATCGGATACACTATGAGCGCTTAAAGGCTGAGGGGAGATTTCACTGATGGGAAAAACTGTTAATGAGATTGATCAAGGGCACATTTTACATAAGGTTTTTGCGTTGGTGATTGTCTACTATTGGGGGATTATCTACCTGCAAAACCCAAGTTATGTCTTGATCACGTTGCCCATTTCGATGTTTATTCTCTATGCCCTCTTTTTTGTAGGAAGTTTGCAGGTAACCCGTGAGACGTATTGGATTTTACTCTTTATTTTTTTTGCTAGCTGTTTGAGTCTGATTCGAGGGGATTTCACCACACTTATTGCGGTGATGCTTTTTGGGCTCTTGATTGCGGTGGTGAATAATTTTCATCTTCGGGTAAGTTTAAGATTGGTTAATACCCTCTTTTTTCTCTCGGTTCTTCTTTCGGTTCCCCTCTTTTATTCGGGCTACAGTATTTATGGATTTTTACCAGGGCAAGGGGGATTTAATCACGATGAGTTTCTCTCGGGACGGGTCTCGATGTTTCCCAACGTTACCACGAGTATCTACTTCTCCTTTATTGTTTTTTTGTTGAATTACTTTTTTAATAAAAACCGTTATGAACGGCTCTTTTTCTTTGCATTGAGTCTCTATTTTATCTATTTTGGGATCTCTCGAACGGTTATGTTGGTGCTCTTTTTTGTTATCTTTTTCTCATGGATACTCAAGAGTTTCCCCCTAAGACGGAGTTGGTTTTATCAAGTGGTTGTGCCCACCATTTTGATTCTTTTCCCAATTTTAATGGTGGTTTTTATTGAAGAGATTATCTACTTTTTATTGAGTCTAAACAATGAGGTTATCTCTGAGTATTTTTTTCGTGGTTATCACAGCGTGGATGAGATTCTTAATGACATTGCACGAACCAACATTTGGAAAGAGCACATCCGCCTCTTTGTGGAGCATCCATGGGGATTGAGTCCGGCGGAAGTGGAGCTTTATGTGGATAAGAGTCTGCATTTGAGTGATGGAGGAAGTGAATCTTTTTTAACCCGTATTTTGGTTCGTTTTGGTTTTGCCGCGTTGTTTTTTTATATGTTTATCTTTTCGATGCTCAATCGTGCCATTCATGAGCGGGATGATTATCTGTATATTTTTACCTACATCTTTATCTTTATCGCGCTCTCGTATGGAAGTTTTTTTGCGGCGTACAACGTGCTGTTTCTGATTTTTATCAGTTCAATCAATAATAAAAAAGAGGAGAGTGAGAGATGAAAAAAAAACTCTTAATTATAACCCGATGGTATCTTCCTGCGACTAAATCTGGCGGTACGGTGCGTTCATTGGTTGCCTTAGTTGACGGATTAAAAGAGGATTTTGATATTAGTATAGTAACGTCAGACCGTGACCTTGGGGCAACAGAGCCCTATGAGGGGGTGGTGTTTGATCGCTTTGTGGCGAAGAGTGGGGTGAAGATTATCTATCTTTCAGCGTTAGGGGTTGGTTCGGTTGCCAAGGCCATTGAGAAAATTCAGCCGAACATCATTTATGTCAATAGTTTTTTTGATCTCTTAACGCAATCCTTAATGCTTCTTAAGGTCTCTGGAAAGATTAGCGCACCTATTCTGGTTGCTCCTAGAGGAGAGCTTGGAAAGGGAGCACTTTCGATTAAAGCAACTAAAAAAAAGCTCTATTTAGGATTGTACAAGTTGTTAGGACTCTCAAGGGGTGTAACGTTTCATGCGACGAGTCCCGAGGATAGAAAGGATATTGTTGCCATGTTTCCTAAGTCGAAGGTCATTGTCATTCCCAATGCCAAAGAGGAGGTCTCTTGTGATCTCTCTCTCCCTCAAAAGGTGCGTGGATCCTTGCGAATGGTCTTTGTCTCACGCATTGCTCCGGTGAAGAATCTGCACTATGCCTTGGAGGTGTTGCGAGATTTTCCAATAGAGGGAGAGGTTCTGTTTGACATCTATGGACCCGATGAGGATCACGCCTATTGGGAGCAATGTCAAACCATTATAAAGCAACTTCCCAATACCATCAAGGTACACTATCAAGGTTTCTTAGAACCCAGTAAGATTCAAGAGGGCTTATCTCGATACCATCTCTTTTTCTTGCCCACCAAAGGTGAGAACTTTGGACACGCCATTGTAGAGGCGATGCAGGTGGGCTTAATTCCACTTATTAGTGACAAGACCCCATGGCAGGATCTTGCATCACATACGGCGGGATACAGTTTACCACTGAGTCATCCAGATAGATTTGCACAGGCCATTAATGAGGTGATGGATTACGATCAAACAAGATTTACTGAGGTGAGTCATGCGGTTAAAGCCTACATTGATAATCATTTGGACAATCAAGGAACACTGAACCGATATCGTGATGCCTTTACAAAAATGGGGATCCAAGGATTGTAAGATGTTCTCTTTTTTATTACGAAAACAACGGTTAATGGGGGTTTTACTGGTACTGGTGCTTGTTGCTTGTAATCAACCATTGGAGAGAGAGAAGGGGGGGGTAGATATCACTACCCTCGGTGCGATTCCCAATGATGGCAAGGACGATACGGTCGCTATTGAGCGGGCATTGAACGTATCTGGAGAGATTACCATGCCCAAGGGGATCTATCAGGTTGAGGGATTGGTACGCGTAGGGAAAAAAAGCATTATTCATGGTAATGGTGCCACCTTTCGTAGTAGTTTAGATACTTCAAATGGGGGACGAACATCAAAAAATATTATGACATTGAGTGGGGATTTGATTGAGATTGACGACCTTACACTTGATGGTGCCTACAGTAATGGGGACGCTAAAGCGGGTGGCTTAGTGGCATCGCTGTTGCATATTTATGATAGTAACAAGGTGGTACTTCGTGGGGTTAAGAGCATTAATCATGCCTCCAACTGGTGGGAAAAATTTGATTATGCGCAGTTAAATGATGACCATCAAAAGGATATGTTTTCCGTGATCTATATCGCCTTTTCACACGATATTACGATTGAAGCGATGGAGCAGTTGGGGAACATCAAAACGGAAGGTTTATTGATTTATGAATCGGATCACGTGCGTATTCATGGGTTTCTCTCAGAACACTCACCGGAGATCTGGAGTTCGTTGAGTGTTTTGGCTTCGGAGGATATTGAGATGGATGAGGTGACCGCTTCAGATGGTCTACCCAATCAGTCGGGTAGTTCAATTAATTTTGTTGCCAATCACCATTTTTTGATTAAAAACACAACCACCACAACCAAGCAGGGGTTTGATATCTCCAATGAGATTAAGGTGAAGGATGCTACCTTGAGAATAGGACGTGATACCTCTTTTGGTCGCTTTGAACACTGCTACTTCAAAGGGCAACGGGCACTGCATGCTTATCCAACCATTGGACGGATGGAGGATATTGTTTTTTATGACACTACCTTTATCCCGACCAAGGCAGGGTATGAGACATGGGGGGCTCGCATTGAGAAAGCGGGAAAAATACGTTTTGAAGGTTGTACGTTTGGGAGTAAAGCATGGAAAACCTACGGGATTATTATGGGAGAGAGTCAACAGGTTACGGTTAAAGATTGTACGTTTATTAACCCATCAATTGGGGTTTATCTCTATGGTAAACATTTTAAAGAGGTTTGGATCGAGGAGAATCTCTTTGAGGGAGAGGCATATACCCCTGTAGGATTCAATTGGAAAGGGGGAGGAGTGGTTGATCGTTTGATCTTTCGAAGAAATCGCTTGCGTGGAGAAGTTAAAGGCGAGAATCCCCTAAAAATTATGGGGAACTTTAAAATAAAAAAAAATATAAAAGAATAAGAAAAAATAGCAAAAGTACTGAAAACAATAAAAAAAAGTAAAAAACAGTAAAATTATTCTATTTTTAATAGATAAGATTATTTTTTTAAGTATTGAAGTATTATACTCTGGTCATATTATAAATAGGGGAAATACTTATGATATACCAGCAATACATAACAAGACTACTGTTGTTTTCAGGCGTGCTTTGGGCACAAACCATTCCCACCGCTCCCATTAATATTGGAGCGTATGGGTTTACCGAGACTACCGCACGATTAAGCTTTAAAGATTTAGCAAATAATGAAGAGGGCTTTCGGATCTACCATCAGGAGCAGTTGATTGCGACGGTTGATCCCAAAGAGGGCAACGATAGCTATCAATACAAAACATTGACGGATCTAACTCCCTGCACACTCTACACCGTTAATTTAGTAGCGTACAATGAGGCGGGAGAGTCTGCTCCTTTGGTTAAAAGTTTTCGTACCATTGGGTGTGAACTTCCCAACCAAGCCCCACTGGTTAGTGCGGGAGAGAATCAGAACATTCTTTTAGGAGAGCGTTTACGTTTGGAAGGGATAGGCTTGGATACGGATGGGGAGATTGTTTCCTACGTATGGAAAAAGGGGGAGGAGACCCTCTCCACGGAAGCAGCGTTTGAGTACCAGCCCACAACCATTGGGGTTGAGGTTTTAACCTTGACCGTTACGGATGATGATGGGGCTAGTGCAACGGATGAGATGAAGATCTTTATTAATGATCCCAATAGCCAAGAGCTCAACGTGAGTGAAGCGGTGAATATTCTTGATTTTGGGGCGATTCCCGATGACGATGGTGATGATACAGATGCCATTGAACACGCACTTTCCATCTCCGGACACATAACCATGCCAAAAGGTCTCTATCGGGTGGAGCATCTAACCCATACAGGAACCACCATTATAGATGGAAATGGTTCCACCTTTCTTGCAACGCGTACCGATTTAGGGACCTCTTCAAATATTTTAACCCTGAGTACCGATGGGTTGGAGGATAAAATTCAAATTTCAAACCTAACCCTTGATGGAAATTGCCCCACGCAGTATCCAAGAGAGGGGGATGGGGTGGCATCGCTCTTACATATTTATGATGCGGCGCACATTACATTAGAGAATATCTTTGTCAAAGATTACTCCTCTCAATATTACCGTCAAGATTTGGCATTGGGGGATGAACCCCATCAGTTGCGCATGAATAATGATCATGCGTTGGATATGTTTCATGCCGTCGTCATTGCTTTTTCTTCAGATATTACTATCAAAAATTATGAGCAGAGCAATATTAAAATAGAGGGACCATTGATCTATGAATCGGACAATATTGTGGTGGATGGTTTTAGATCAACCACCTCAAACAGTATTTGGACGGCACTGCATGTGATGGCTTCGGATAATATTCGTCTGACTCATGTTAAGGTCTCTGATGGACTTCCTAACAGTCGCGGAAGTTCGATTAATTTTGTTGCCAATTACTATTTTGAGTTGGAGGATGTCAATACAACCAACAAAGATGGCTTTGATATCTCCAATGAAGTGGTGGGGGTAGATACGGGACGGGTGACACGGGACACCTCTTTTGGTACGTTTCGTAACTGCCGTTTTGAAGGGTATCATCCACTGCAAGCCTATCCTACCAAGTTGATACATGATGAGTTATCGTTTATTAACAGCCAATTTATTCCTTCTGTGGTCCAAGATGGAGGGTACAACGTTCGTTTTGAGATGGCACGCTCTTTGCATTTTGAGGATTGTACATTTGGTAGTCCAACCATTGGGTCGGAGTATCAGATGATTTTAGGTAATGTTGATCAACTCTCCGTTGAACACTCGACGTTTATAAATACGCAACGCGAGGGGCATGTGCCCATTGCACTCTATTTCAGTGGTGCAGATTTTGGTGAAGTCTCTGTTGTGGATAATAATTTTTCAGGCGTTGACTATACCCCGATCTTATTGAGACGAAACAATGGTGGGGATTATGGAGATGGATTTAATTTTGATCTTCTGCATCTGAGTGATAATCACTCAGATACAGAGCCTCTGTTTGTAAATACCACGGGATTGGTAGTACCAGAAGAGTAAAAAATCAAGGGTCAAAGTATAAGGTGAGCGTTGTATAAACGCTCACAAGCATCGATCTATCTTATTCTTAGGGTGTGGTTCTGAATCGACCATTGGTTTCACTGCTAGGTATGGTAAGTGGGGATTCACAACCGTCACCCAATGCTGCAACACGTACTTTGTAGAGGGTATCGGGAGTTAGACCGGTGATGGTCGCATATTGATACTCGCCAACACCCGCTTTTGCTGCTGCGGTGAGGGTGGTTACAAGTGCATTACTGTTGTAGTCGTAGACATAAATCTTAAATCCGGTTTCATTATCGGAATTGTCCATAAAGGAGATCCGTGCACTGGTGCTGTCCACATTGTAGACACCAACATACGCACCAGGCATGACGGGACAACTGCTTGCTGTGGTTTTAAATTGACCATTATTAATACTGCTTGGAATGGTTGTGGGGGATTCGCCACAATCGTTGTAGGCACTGACCTTAATTTTATAGACGGTATTGGGTGTTAGTCCGGTAATGGTAGCATATTGAACACCACCTACGCCACTTTTTGCGTCAACCAAAATGGTATTCACCAAGGTATTGGTACTGTCTTCGTAAACATAGACTTTAAATCCATCTTCATTATCAGCATTATCCTTAAAGGAGATGCGTGCACTGTCAAGGGTAATATCCCACACACCCACATAGGGGTCAGGCATTTCTGGGGTACAAGTACCAATGGTTCGGAAGCGTCCACCGTTTTCACTAGATGGGTTGGTTGGTGCTGATTCACCGGCTTCATTAAAGGCCGTAACACGAACCTCGTAGAAGGTATAGGGGGTGAGTCCGGTCAAGTTGGTGTATTGATAGGGGGAGATACCATCATTTTCAGGAACAATAATGGGGTTGGGTGAGATAGAGGTATCTAATACCCCATCCGTATTATCGTAAATATAGACTTTAAATCCATCTTCATCTGAAGAGTTATCAAGGTACGAAATTCGTGCAGATGTTTCGGTAACGTTACTCACACCAACATAGGGACCAGGTGCGTTGGGAATGGTTGCTGCATTAAGCAAACCAGAGAGCAGTAGGGAGACTCCAGTGATGGCGGAGAAACGATTAAGAGTTGTAAGTTTTTTAAACATAATGTATCCTTTTTTTTGTCGTTATTTTCTCTATATAATATATAGTATGAGTGTTAGAAGAAAATAATTTATTATGGTTATTGCTTATTATATGTATTAATAAAATACATATAACGATGGAATATTAGCACCTTTTTGCTAATAATATAATAAAACAAAAAATGTAGAATTCTGTATAAAAAATAATCTAATAAATTAAAAAAAAATATAATGTGTTTGTATCTATTGTTTTCTGTAGAGATCTTCTCTCTTTTTATAATATATATCCATATAAACATACATAAAATACTTTTTTTTATTAAAAAAAAATTTTATCTGTGGAAAAATATGATATAATTTCGTGATTTTTATAAAAAAAGAGAGATATAGGATAATGAGTAAAGTATATTTAGAGAATAACCGTTCCAAAATTAAAAAAGTTTTGAAATATGTTTATATGTATGGGATGTCTCGTACCCATATTAAGGTAAAAGGACACTATCATATGGAAAAAGAGTATGAAGAGGAGCCTGCCAAAAGGATAGAGAGTGATCATGTGGATAAGGTGGTGGGAATTATTGGATGTGGGAATCATGCCTATACGGATATTGCGTATTTTTTACGTAAGAATCGTGGAGATATTATTGGTGCAAGTATGGACATTGATAAAAATAAAGCCATCTCTCTTTTTGAAGAGTATGAGGCGTATAACTATACCACAAATCCGCAAGAGATTTTTGAAGATGATCAGATTCAATTGGTCTACGTGGTCTCCAATCACGCAACCCATACCCCCTATGCCATTGAGGCATTAAAGCATCATAAAGATGTCTTTGTTGAGAAGCCCATTGCCATTAATATGCAACAGTATGTGGAGTTGGTTCGTATGGCACGTCAGAGCTCTAATCATATCTATGCAGGCTACAATCGTCCCTTTAGTCCAGCAGTTGGCATGATCAAACCCTATTTAAGCAAGGGGGCAATTACGCTGAACTGTTTTATTATGGGGCATAAGTTACCCGCGGATCATTGGTACCGAAAACCCAGTGAGGGGAGTCGGGTGGTAGGTAACTTGGGGCATTGGTTGGATCTCTCGATGCACCTTTTGATGGGGCGTGAAGAGTTGCCAAAACATTTTGAATTGACCTTTGTCTCTGCCAATCGGGTGCATAAGGATGATGACTTTGTCTTAACCCTAAAAACCGATTTGGATGATCTGGTTGTGTTAACTTTCTCTACCCGTTCCGATCCTTTTGAAGGGGTTATGGAGAACATTAGTTTCCAAAATGAGAAGATTATTGCGCACATTGAGGATTTTAGAAAAATTACCATTTGGGAAGAGGATAAAAAAATTACGCAACGTTTTATTCCCAAAGATGCCGGTCATGAAAAATCGGTCTTGCAACCTTTTGAGCCCAACAAACGGGACTGGAAAGAGTTGGAGTGGTCAACGTTTGTAATGTTAAAAGTGGAAGAGATGTTGCAAAAGGATATTAAAGAGAGCTCTTTTGAGATTGAAGAAGCGATTGAAAAATTAATTAAATAGGAAGTAATGGAAAAATGAAGCAGTTAATTCAGAGTTTTAAAACAGGAGAATTGGGGCTTTTTGATGTGCCTGCTCCGGTGTGTCAAGCGCATGGTGCTTTGGTAGAGACAACCGTAAGCTTAGTTAGTGCAGGAACCGAGAAGATGTTGGTAGATTTTGCTAAAAAGTCAATTCTTGCCAAAGCCAAAGATCGTCCCGATTTGGTGAAACAGACCATGGACAAGATGAAAAAAGAGGGCTTTAAAAATACACTTGAGAAGGTTTTTACCAAATTGGACTCGCCCATTCCTTTAGGTTACAGTCTTGCTGGAAAGGTAGTGCAGGTTGGAGAGAAGTTAGAGGGGATTAGCTTAGGAGATCGGGTTGCGTGTGGAGGAGCTGGATACGCTAACCACAGTGAGATTAATTATGTACCTAAAAACTTAATGGTGAAAATCCCTGATGGAGTGGATGATATTGATGCCTCCTTTGTAACGGTAGGGGCTATTGCTTTGCAAGCGGTACGGCAGACCGAACCAAAGCTTGGAGAACGAATAGCGGTAATGGGATTAGGTCTGTTGGGGCAGTTAGCCGTTCAATTGCTTAAAGCTAACGGTTGTAAAGTTATTGGGAGTGATGTTGATCCTGATAAGTTGGCACTGGCAAAGGAGCTGGGTGCGGATGAGGTGTGTCATGCTTCAGAGATGGTGACCAAAGCCAACGAGTTCTCTAATGGTCATGGTGTAGATGCCGTGATTATTGCTGCTTCTACACGCTCTAATCAACCGGTAATTGATGCAGCGGATATTTCGCGGATGCGAGGACGGGTTGTTTTTTTAGGGATGGTTGGCATGGACATTCCACGTAATGAGTACTACAAAAAAGAGTTGGACCTTCGGCTCTCCATGGCGTATGGACCTGGGCGATATGATCCCAACTATGAAGAGAAAGGGATTGATTATCCCTATGATCTTGTACGCTGGACCGAACAGCGTAACTTTGAAGCCTTTTTAGGATTGATTGAAGAGGGCAAAGTGACCCCTAAGGCTCTCTTGACGCACACTTATGCCTTTGAGAATGCTCTTGACGCGTATGATCTTTTAGAGGGAAAACGACAAGAGAAGTATTTAGGTATTGTTTTGAAGTATCAGGGGGGATTGGCGCTTGCTGAGCATAAAGTGGTTCAACGTGTTGCACGAAAAAGTTTACCCCATAAGATTGGTCTTGGGTTGATTGGCGCAGGGAACTTTACCAAGTCGGTCATTTTACCAAATTTATCCAAGATTGATGCGTTTGAATTGGTTGGACTTTGTACCGCAACAGGAGTAAGTGCAGAGGGCATTGGTAAAAAGTATGACTTTAAATATATTACAACCGAAAGTGAAGAGATATTTAAGCGTGATGAGATTCATGCGGTGGTGATTACCACACAGCACAATACTCATGCCCCCTTGGTATTGGAAGCGATCAAACGAGAGAAAGATTGTTTTGTCGAGAAGCCTCTTTGTATCTATGAGTCAGAATTGGACACCATTGAGAAGAGCTATGATTATAAGAGTATTTTACAGGTTGGTTTCAATCGACGTTTCTCTCCCATGGTGCAAGAGATGAAAAAACATATTCATGGACCCATTGCCATTAATTATCGGGTGAACGCAGGGATAATTCCTAAAGATGTGTGGATTCAAGACCGTGAGATTGGAGGAGGGCGTATTATTGGTGAGGTGTGTCACTTTATTGATACCTGTAGTTTTTTAATAGAGAGTGAAGTGGTCTCAGTGTATGCGTCGGTAATCGAGAAGGAGAACGGTTCTATTCCCGATGAAGATAACGTTAATATTATTTTAAACTATGCCAATGGGAGTACCGCAACCATTGCCTATTATGCTTTTGGTGATAGCTCTATGCCCAAAGAGTCTATAGAGCTTTTTGCCAACGGTGTGAGCATGCGGATGAATGATTTTAGGGAGCTGTTTATTTATGAGAAGGGCAAAGAGCATAAGCATAAAAGTGCCAATCAAGACAAAGGATTTAAAGCTGAATTTAATGCGTTTATGCAAGCGATTAAAGAACGTCAGCCCGCCATTCCAATCGCCTCCCTCTTTAATACCACAAGAACAACATTTAGAATACTTGATTCAATAAAACAGAAAGAGCTATTATCCGTATAATTATGTTTTAAATAGTTTTTTTGTGATATAATATGTTTCATTTTAACCGTTTAGGAGGAGAAGAATGAAACATTTATATCGTACTGTTTTATTTTTATTAATATTTATTAGTTATGGGCGTGCTGCACTAAAGTGCAACAACTTGTCTTTGATTGGGGAGCTTGATACAACCTCCCTCTCGTATGCGTTTGCTGAACGGGTGATACTCTCATCCGATAACGAGACGGCTTTTATCGCTAATGGTGGAGGTGGTGTTCAGATAGTAAACATTTCAGACCTTTCCAATCCAACGTTGATTACGGAGTATAATAGCACTAGCATTATTCATGATGTGGTCCTCTCTGAGGATGAGCGTACGCTTTACCTTGCTGCGGACAGTGGAGGGATTCAGATTGTTGATATCTCCGATCGAACGCATCCCACGCTTATTGGAGAGAATAATCTCTCGGGTGGATTGGCATTGGATCTGGTGCTATCTGAGGATAATCGTTCCCTTTATGTAGCAGACTATGGTGAAGGGTTTAAAGTTGTGAGTCTGCTGGACCCAACGCATCCAACCGTTATTGCTGAATTAAATGGCAGTGTGATTGGAAGCGTCAAGGGGGTTACTCTCTCTCAAGATGGGACCAAAGTATTCTTGGCAACGTTGTTGCAAGGGATGAAGGTGGTGGATGTCTCTATCCCCTCTGCACCTGTTTTGATCGCGCAGTATGATACCTATTATGCGCAAGATGTTTTACTTTCTGCGGATGAAGAGCTGGCATTGGTTTCAGACTCGAAAGAGGGAGTAAAAGTGTTTGATATCCGTGATCTTAATCAAATTGAACTTGTGACCACCATTGATATCAATGCTACTGCAATGCAAGCAACTTTTTCCGAAGATGGCAGTAAAATTTTTGTGGTTGGTTTAGAGAATGGGATTAGCATTGTTGATGCAGTAGACTACAATGTATCCGGATTGTATCCGTTAGATCAGCCTCGTGGGGTACTGTTTGAAGCGAATAATCTTTTTGTTGCGGATGGTCATGGGGGGTTAAAGATTCTAGGAACCTGCTTGACGGAAGAAGAGCTTGCTCTTATTGAGGATACAAACACTTCTGAGTCCAATACCACTCTATCGGACCTTAATCAAACTCTAGAGGATAATGCAAGCTTATCGGATCTTAATACCACTCTTGTAGAGAGTAATACCACGCAAGAGGAGTCCAACACGACTGAAAGTTCCACCACAACTGAAAGTTCAACCACAACCAGCACAGCACCTGCTATCGTTACGTATACCCCATACCCACTTGTAAGCGTGGCACCGGTGATAAGCAGTACGGAAGAGGAGAATACTAGTTTGCCTCTTCTTGAGCTAGGAGAGGATGCGTCACTTATTGAGATTGGTGGTCGAGTTTGGGAAGATCTGAACCGTAACGGTCTGCAAGACCTTGAAGAGGAGGGGATTGAAGGAGTTACGGTAACGCTTTATGAAGCCGATTGCAATCATGAGATCAACCAGACATTGAGTGATGCTAGCGGAGAGTACCGTTTTTACTCCTTGGTATTGGGGGAGTATTGCATTGGTTTTTCCGCATTTCCTGAAACCTACAGCAACTACATAGCTACCATTAAAGATCAGGGAAGTGATGACCGTAATGATTCCGATGTTAATCGTGATACGAATAAAACGGATCCTTTTTATCTGGATGCACCAGAGGATGAAGAAGAGTGCAACTGTTCAATTGATATGGGGATTTATCCCAAAGAAGCGTGTGAAGATCTTGTAGCTTATGATGATGTTCAGGAGGTAAATGATAGCAGTATCAGTATGGTTGAGATTAATGTTTTGGATAATGACATGCTCCTTTCTCATGCTACGATTAAGTTGGTTTCGATGGAAGATGCGGAGCGTATTCTTGAGAATGGGGGTGTTGTGGATAGTAACACAACGCTCTTAGACCAGTTGATTGTTGAGGATGAGGGGCGATGGTTTGTTGCTAATGGAGCGATCTATTTTGAGCCTTATACCTCGTTTGAAGCGTGTGATCCTACCCCCATTTATTATACGCTTGTTACGGATGATTGTGAGGATGGCTCAAGCGGAAGCATAACAGAAGCACGATCAAACTTAGCCGGTGTTACTCTCACCTATCCTTGCTCTTGTGAGAGTTATGAGCGCTCTATTGATGCACTTAACCCAACAGCCATGGGATTATTAATGCTTTTGAGTACACTGTTGAGTCTTTATCTTTTTCGTAAAGAGGAATGGAGTGCTTAGATGTTAAGCGATATTTATCGACTCTATCATACCGTTAAATTTTTAAAAAAAGAGCAGATTTTTTATCGTCTTTATTATCTGTTGCGGGGACATTATCGGAGAGGTTTCTCCCTCTCCCCCCCTTTGGTTAAACGCGTCAACTCTCTGTATCTTTTAGATCTCCTGCCAACGATTCCGGCTAAAAAAAGTTATGATCAAGCGGGAAGCTTCACCTTTTTAAATCGAACGAAAAACTTTGAAAAGATTGATTGGAATTTTTCAGAGTATGGAAAACTCTGGACCTACAATCTTACCTATTTTGACTTTTTATTGCAAGAGGAGATGCCTAAAGAGGAAGGAATCGCCTTGATGGAAGATTTTATTAATGCCCTTGCGACGGTTCGTGATGGTATGGAGCCTTTTCCCATTAGTCTACGTGGAATAAACTGGATAAAGTTTCTCTCCTATCATGAGATTAGGCACCCCAAGATAGAAGAGAGTCTCTATGCACAGTACAACCAATTGATGGATCATCTAGAGTATCATCTCTTGGGTAATCATCTTTTGGAAAATGGCTTTTCTCTGATGTTTGGAGCCTATTATTTTCGGGATAAAGAGCTTTATACTTGCGCGGAAAAAATTTTATTGCGTGAGTTGAATGAGCAGATACTTTCAGATGGTGGACACTTTGAACGCTCTCCCATGTATCATCAAATAATGCTTTTTCGTCTGCTTGATCTCATTAATCTTCTGCAACATAATCCATGGAAAGGATCAAAGCATCTTCCTTTTTTTGAGGATAAAGCTCAACAGATGTTGGGATGGTTGTGGGCAATGGGGTTTGATAATGGAGATATTCCTCTCTTTTATGACAGTGCGGAGGGGATTGCTCCTCGAACAAAAGAGTTGTTGGCGTATGCCATGCGTTTGGATCTTACCCCATGTTGGCAAACGTTGGGAGAGAGCGGTTACCGAAAAATAGCAGAGGAGCGTTATGAGTGTGTGGTGAGTGTCGGTAGCATTGTAGCGGATTATATTCCAGGACACGCACATGCCGATCTCTTTACGTTTGAATTAAGGGTTGATCATCAACCTTTTATTGTGGATACGGGACTTAGTACGTACGAGGTTGGTCCTCGACGTGACCTTGAACGTTCAACATCCGCACACAATACGGTTGAAGTAGAGGGTCGTAATCAGAGTGAGGTATGGGGTGGATTTCGTGTTGCTAAGCGGGCATCGGTTGTTAATGTTGCAGAAAAAGAGCATTGGATTGAAGCAACTCATGATGGTTATGCCCCTGTTTTGCACACTCGAACGTGGTCATTTCAACCGCAGAGGATTACCATTGTGGATCGTTTAAGTCAAAAAGGAGTTAAGGGGGTTGCACGATTGCACTTTCATCCTAGGATAATAAGAGAAGATATTCTAAAGGTACTCTCAAGCACGCATGAGATCCATATTGAAGAGTATTTCTATGCACCGGAGTTTAATATTCTGCAACCTGCTCTTAGGGTCTCGATACCCTTTGAGGAGCATTTAGAGGTTGAGCTTTCTTTCTAAAAGAGGCTCCCCATTGCCTCGGGAGTCATGAGGCAATGGAAGTTAAGTTCTACTCAGGAGTGGGTAAAGTTCTAAATGATTTTAGTTCTGCTGCTGCTTCACCTGCAGAGTTTTTAGAGACAACGCGAATGGTGTAAAGGGTATCGGGTCTCAATCCTGTAAGGTTGGCATATTGATATTCATTGGGGTATCGGTCTCTTCCAAGAGATGCCATGGTTGTGTTGTCCTCATTGTTATAGATAATAAATCCATCTTCATTATTGGAGTTGTCCATAAAGCTAACACGTACCGAAGTATCTGTAATGTTATAAACACCAACAGCGGAAGGTGCTAAAGGGACCTCTTCTGGAGCCATACATCCTGTGGTCATAAAGCTTTTTTCCGTGGCTTGAGAGTCACCGTTTGCATTGTAGGCAACGACATTGGTGGTGTAGAGAGTACATGGGTTGAGTCCTGTAATGGTTACGTACTGATACTCTCCAGTACTCTCCATAGGGGTACTTGCAGGGAGTGTTGCGAGAGTGGTCCCATTGCGATCATCAATTCTAAAGCCCTGTTCATTATCAGAGTTGTCTAAAAGACTAATACGAATGGAGGTCTCTGTTGGGTAGTAGGCACCTACATTGGTGGGTTGAGCAGGGGTTGGTGGTGGTGCAATGGTGCGAAACCATTTAACCAAAGGTTCAGACTCCCCGTCATCATTGTACGCAACAATATTAATACCATAAAGGGTAGACTCTTCTAGACCGGTTAAGTTTACGTATTGAAAGCTATCATTCCCCTCTTTAGCTTCAACAGTGGCAATAACACCAGCGTCGGTGGGTGCAAATTGATAAATTTTAAATCCTGTTTCGTTATTGTCTGTATCTTTAAAGCTAATACGTGCACTGTTGGCTGTAAAGTCGTACGCTCCAGCATAGATGGGTGCAGAAGGCACCTCTGCGTGAAGGCTTACTGAAAAGAGAATAGCAACTAAACTACCTCTTGAAATTAATTTACTGTTCATGGTAAATCCCTTTTTTTACAAAAATTAGCGATTTGTTGGATAACCGCCAGAAGAATTATATAAAAACATAACTAATTTTTACCCAAAAATAAACAATTTTTTTTAAAAATTAATTTTTTAAATTAATTTTTAATATATAAAAGTAAAAATAAAATAAAATAAAACATAATAAAACTTTTTTGAATGAAAAATGGTGTAAAATGATCAAAATTTTAGAAAAGGAATAAACTATAAAAAAATGAAATTATTATTTATAACAGATAATTTTCCTCCCGAGGTGAATGCTCCAGCAACACGCACCTACGAACATGCCATTGAGTGGGTTAAAAAGGGGGTGGAGGTTACTATCTTAACGTGCCATCCCAATTTTCCAGATGGAGTTATTTACAAAGGATACAAAAACACGTTTTATCATGTGGAGGAGATTGAAGGGATTAAGGTGATTCGTGTTTGGAGTTATATGAGCTCCAATAAGGGCTTTATAAAGCGTATTTTAGACTATCTCTCCTTTGCTTTGAGTGCGTTCTTGGTGGGGCTTTTTCAAAAGACGGATATTATTGTTGCAACTTCACCACAATTTTTTACCACATGGAGTGCGTATGCGTTGAGTAAACTCAAACGAAAACCATGGGTTTTTGAGTTGCGAGACATTTGGCCAGAATCCATTGTCTCGGTGGGGGCAATTCATAATCAAAAGATTATTAACCTTTTAGAGAGAATTGAGTTGGGGCTTTATCGTGATGCTTGGCACATTGTTGCGGTGACCGATGCTTTTAAGGTCAATTTAGAGTCTCGTGGGATTAATGGATCTAAAATTTCGGTTGTAACCAATGGATCAAACTTAAGCCTTTTTCAACAACAGGCAAAGGATTTGGATTTAATACGGCAACTAAAATTGGAAGATAAGTTCATTGTGGGCTATATTGGAACGCATGGTATGGCGCATGGTTTGGACTTTATTATTGAGTCTTTAGCGTACGTTAAAGATGAGAAGATTCACTTTCTTTTTGTTGGAAACGGTGCCATGAAGGAGACCATTGTAAAGATGGCAAAACATCTGGCTTTGAAAAATGTTACATTTTTAGATGCAATCCCCAAAGAGGAGGTTCCTAAATATTTATCCATTTGTGATATCTCGTTGGCTCCATTAAAACGTAATGATACCTTTAAAAATGTAATCCCTTCAAAGATTTTTGAAGCGGCAGCAATGCAAAAGCCTACTCTTTTAGGGGTTGAAGGGGTTGCTAAAGGAATTATTAGTAAGTATAATGCGGGACGTTGTTTTTTTCCTGAGGATCGAGCAGACTTTATTGAAAAACTAATGGCATTGAGGGATGAGCAAACTTACCAACAGTGTCAAAGGGGTTGTGTTGCGTTGGCAAAAGATTTTAATCGAGAACAACTTGCTCAAAAGATGTTACGTATCCTTCAACAATCAAAGGTAAAACAACCAAAAGTTAAATACACAAGGATTTAAATGAAGGTGAGTGTTATTGGTACAGGATATGTGGGGTTGGTGAGTGGCACCTGTTTTTCTGAAATGGGCAATGAGGTGATCTGTGTGGATATCGATGCCAAGAAAGTGAACGCACTCAAACAAGGTGTGGTTCCCATTTATGAACCAAATTTGGAGTCTATGGTTCAGGAGAATTATCAAAAAGGGACATTACGTTTTACCACCGATATTCAGGAAGCATTAAAAAAATCGAATATCTGCTTTATTGCGGTAGGTACTCCCATGGGGGAGGATGGCAGTGCGGATCTGCAGTATGTTTTAAGCGTAGCAAAATCCATTGGTGAGCAGATGCAACATCACATGTTTGTTGTGGATAAAAGTACAGTTCCTGTAGGCACGGCAGATTTGGTAGAGGCTACCATACAAGAGGCACTGGACGCACGGGGCAGTGATTTGACGTTTGATGTTATCTCTAATCCAGAGTTTCTTAAGGAGGGGGCAGCCATTGAGGATTTTATGAAGCCAGATCGAGTGGTCGTTGGTGCAAAGCGTAAGGAAGCAATGGATATTATGCGAGAACTCTATGCCCCCTTTACCCACAATCGGGATCGTTTTATTGCCATGGATACTCGCTCTGCGGAGATGACCAAGTATGCGGCTAATGCGATGTTGGCAACCAAGATATCGTTTATGAATGAGATTGCCAATATCTGTGAGCGGGTAGGGGCGGATGTTAATCAGGTGCGTTATGGTATAGGGAGTGATCGCCGTATTGGGTACGCGTTTATCTATCCAGGGTGTGGGTATGGGGGCTCGTGTTTCCCTAAAGATGTTCAAGCCTTAGCCAAAACCGCTAAAGATCATGGTTATAGTCCCAAGATTTTAGATGCGGTTGAGGCGGTGAATCATGCTCAAAAAAAGGTAATTGCCCAAAAGGTGATTGCCCGCTTTGGAGAGGATCTTACGGGAAAAACGTTTGCCATTTGGGGGTTGGCATTTAAGCCTGAGACCGATGATATGCGTGAGGCGAGTTCTATTACTGTGATAGAGATGCTTACCAAGCGAGGAGCCAACATCAAAGCATACGATCCCAAGGCCCGTCATGAAGCAGAAGATTTTTATCTAAAAGGGAATACGCACGTTAGTTATGTTGAGAGTAAATACAGTGCATTAAGGGGGGCGGATGCGATGATTCTTTTAACAGAGTGGAAAGAGTTTCGCTCTCCTGATTTTGAGGAGATGAAGATGCGTCTGAATGCACCGATTATTTTTGATGGACGCAATCAGTACAGCAAAGAGAAACTAGCACCGTTGGGATTTGAGTATTATCAAATTGGGGTACAGTAGAGATCTTGAAAAACTCTTTGGAAGTGGTGCTTCAGCTCTACAAAAAGAGAATGAGGCTAAAGCCACATTTCCTAGTTTTGCAAGAATTCTAGTAAGAAGATGGTACAATAGAATTTAAAAACTGAAAGGAATATTAAAATATGGTATTAGTAACAGGTGGAGCAGGATTTATTGGATCGCATACAATTATTTTATTGATTGAAGCGGGTTACAAGGTGGTGGTGTTTGATAACTTCTCAAACGCTTCGCATGAGAGTCTAAGACGAGTGGAGGAGATTGTGGGAGAGAAGATCCCTTTGGTAGAGGGGGATATCCGTCACCGAGAGGATCTACAAAAGGTGTTTGATGCCTATCCCATTGATTCAGTCATTCACTTTGCAGGACTTAAAGCGGTGGGTGAATCGGTAGAGAAGCCCATTGAGTATTATGATAACAATGTTACCGGTTCGAATGTGCTTTTTGATGTGATGCGAAAAAATGGGTGCAAGTCCATTGTCTTTAGCTCCTCGGCAACGGTCTATGGGGATCCCCATACCGTACCCATCAAAGAGGATTTTCCTATTTCGGCAACCAATACTTATGGGCGAACCAAGCTCTTTATTGAGGAGATGCTACGGGATATTTACCGTTCGGACAGTGATTGGAAGATTGTACTGTTACGTTACTTCAATCCCGTGGGGGCACACCCTTCGGGGCGGATTGGGGAGGATCCTCGGGGGATTCCTAATAATCTTATGCCCTTTATTGCACAGACTGCGGTAGGAAAACGGGAATACCTGCGTATTTTTGGGGGGGATTATGATACTCCTGATGGAACAGGAGTGCGGGACTATATTCACGTGATGGATCTCTCTGAGGCGCATGTCAAGGCGATTGATACGTTGGAGAATTTTGATGAGGTGATGACCATTAATGTAGGAACAGGGCGAGGCTACTCGGTCTTGGAGATGGTGCATGCGTTTGAGCGGGCATCGGGGCGAAAAGTTCCGTATAAAATTGTTGATCGTCGTGCGGGGGATATTGCCATCTGTTACGCTGATCCCTCCTATGCCAAAGAGGTGTTGGGGTGGGAAGCGACACGTGGGGTGGATGCAATGTGTGAAGATGCGTGGCGATGGCAATCAAATAACCCCAATGGATACGACTCCTAACCAAAAAGATGATAAAATACTTCAAATTTTTAAAAAGGTTATAATGTGAGTAATGAAAATCAATGTGCCTTGTGTGGTGCCCAAGAGAACATAAGTCCCTATACGGTAGCGCCACGAGAGGATCAAATTATGTTGTGCGATACCTGTTTGGGCTTGCTTGAGTCGCCTGAGGAGAACCCTTCGCACTGGTACTGTCTCAATGATGCCATGTGGAGTGAGGATCCTGCGGTGCAGGTCATGGCGTATCGGATTTACCATCGTCTGGGCAACCAAGAGCAACTCGACATGATGTATATGGAAGAGGATGTCAAAGAGTGGGCAAAAGCAGGTCTTGCTCAAGAGAGTACGCACGTGGTGCGGGATGCCAACGGAAACATCCTTCAAGAGGGGGACAGTGTTAGCATTATCAAAGATCTCGTGGTCAAAGGGGCAGGGTTTACTGCCAAGCAGGGAACCACGGTCAAAAACATCAAGATGGTTCCCGATGATCCCACCCATATTCAGGGTAAGGTTAACGGTTCAACCATCTTTATTCTCTCAAAATTCTTGAAAAAACTCTAATCCAGTGCCTCCATCCAGATTGCAACATCCGCATCGCTGGGCATTCGCCAATCGGCTCGGGGGCTGAGACTAATGGTTCCCACCTTGGGACCATCAGGCATGCAGGAGCGTTTGAACTGTTGGGTAAAGAATCGCCACAAAAAGGTCTTGAGCCACCTCTTAATGGTCGCTTTATCGTAATGCTCTTTAAATGCCTCTTGGGCGAGAAAGAGTATCTTGGGGGGCGTGGCACCGTATTTAATCAAGTGGTACAAAAAGAAGTCATGCAACTCATAAGGTCCTACAATCGATTCCGTGGCTTGGACAATCTCATCATCTTGGTGGGGGAGCAGTTCAGGAGAGATGGGGGTGTCAAGAATATCCTCAATAATCTTCTCAATCTTGGGATTCTCTTTAAAATACTCAATCACGTACTTAATCAAGGTTTTTGGAATACCAACGTTAAGGGCATACATGCTCATGTGATCCCCATTATACGTACTCCACCCAAGCGCAATCTCACTTAGGTCTCCTGTTCCAATTACCAATCCCCCTTCGCGGTTGGCGGTGTTCATCAAAATGGAGGTTCGCACACGGGCTTGGACATTCTCATAGGTCACGGAGTGATCCTTGGGGTCATGCCCAATGGCACGAAACTCCTCTAGGCATAGGGGAGTAATATCTACCGTGCGTAAGGTTACCCCCAACGTTTCACACAGCAGGGTTGCATTGTTTTTGGTGCGACTAGTAGTCCCAAATCCTGGCATGGTAATGGCAATAATATTGGTTGCCTCCCATCCCATGATCTCAAAGGCTCGATGAGTAGAGAGTAGCGCAAGGGTAGAGTCAAGCCCTCCTGAGATACCGATAATGGCTTTGGTGATCTTGGCGTGACGCATCCGTTTGATTAGGGCATGGGCTTGGATATGGATGATCTCTTCACAGCGATGCCGTTGCTCTTGGTAAATTGAGGGGACAAAGGGGTGTGGGTCGATAAAACGTTGCAGGGTGGTGATGGTGGGGGTGGGTAAAAGTGAAATGGTACGAACGGGGGTTGGGGTGGTCTCTGAGAAACTTGATTCACTCAGTCGCAAGAAATTGAGTCGCTCAAGATCAAGGTCAGCAGTAATGAGCTGATTCTCAAGAGAGAAGCGTTGGCTTCGTGCAAGGGTTGAGCCATACTCCGCAATAATGCCATCGCCTCCAAAGAGCGTATCGGTAGTGGACTCTCCCACTCCTGATGAGCTATAGAGATAGCTCCCCATGCATCGAGCACTCTGGGTACGAACCAACTCTTCACGGTACTCTGCTTTGCCAATAAGCTCATTGCTGGCACTCAAATTTAGAATCACATTGGCACCATTGATGCTCATCTGATGGCTTGGGGGGGTGATGCTCCAGAGATCTTCGCAGATCTCTATCCCAAAGGTGAGTGCTTTGCCATCATAAAAGAGCAGATCTACCCCAAAGGGGACCGTTTGCTTCGCAAGGGTGAGGGTGGCATCTTGGATGTTTTTGCCTGAGACAAAGTGGCGATGCTCATAAAACTCTTTTTTATTGGGCAGATAACTTTTGGGAACAATGCCCAAGATTTTTCCCGATTGTAGAACTACCGCACAGTTATAGAGACGTTGCTGATGCAGTAGAGCCATGCCCACAACAATAATGGTTCTGGTTGATTGAGAGGCGTGGATCAGTTGGTGGAGTGCCTCCTCTTGGGCATCTAGGAGCGTTTTATTAAAAAAAAGATCACCAAGGGTATAGCCTGTGAGGCTAAGTTCAGGAAAGAGTACCAGTGTGGCATCCGTTTGGCTGGCTTGCTGAAGCAGTTGGGTAATGGCTTGAAGGTTTTGGTTGGGGTTGGCAACCGTTAGGGTTGGGATGGCTACGGCAACACGATAAAATCCATACATGATAAAATATCCAATTTTTTATTGGTATTTTATCATCTCTTATTGAATTATTGAAGAGAATAGACTTTATTGAGATATTTAATTTTTTTAGGAGAGAGAACTTTGATGGGATCCCAGTAGCGTTGAGTGTAGAGTTTCCCATTTTTTAGAACAAATTTTCCTTTGGTCGGAAAAGCTTGTCCCCATGACTGTTTTTTATTTAAAATTGAGAGTAGATCAGAAGATTTAAACTCAGAAGGGCTTAAACTGCTGGTTTTGTTGGTTAGAAGATGATAAAAGGTACCATCTTTGGTTAACAAGAGAAAGTGATACGCATCAGCGATACGGGCGGTTCGATAGACCTTATCATAGCTAGGCTCATTGGTGACAATATTCCCAGCATGGATGGATAGGCTCAAAAGAACGAGAAGGACAACGATTTTAGCCATTGAAAAAATACTTTTCATGTTCTCTCCATAATAAAAATTTTCTTTGGTTTTACATTCATTAATTTTGTTAACCTTATAATTTAGTATATCAAATATTTTTTGGAGAAAAGAGAAAAAAAATAAAAAATTTAAAAAAAAGCTATTAAACTGTTTTTTTTAGTTTACTTTTATTTTATTAGAGAATGAACGTGACTGAATTCAACAAATAATCATAGAAGTGATACCCACTTCTTACTCAACCTTTGGTGCAGGGACTCCAAGATGAAAGCCCTGAAAATAGTCTGCACCCAATGATTTAACAATTTTATAGACCTCTTCATTGTGAACAAACTCAACAATGGTTTCTCGTTGGAGTTTTTTGCTAAAGGAGATAATTGCTTCGGTGATGATTTTGGAGTTTTCATCTTTGTCAATGTTTTTAATTAGGGTACCATCGATTTTGATGTAGTCGGCATCAATGCTTAAAATGTGTTCGAAATTGGCATACCCGCTTCCAAAATCATCAATGGCAATTTTGACATTGTACTGCTTGACGTACTTGATAAACTTATTGATGAGTTTATAGTCAGAGACCTCTTGCGATTCCGTAATTTCAAAAATAACCCGCTCAGGATGGGGGTAGTTTTCGAGCAGTTGATAGATGTAATTGGTGGTCTTTTCCGAACAGATATCTTCGATGGTGAGGTTGACCGAGAATTGGTAGCTTGGGAGTGAGCGGAAAGTCTCAAATGCTTTCTCTATAACAATCTGTGTAATCTGAGGATAGAGTTTGGCTTTGCGGGCAATCTCCAAAAAGAAAAAGGGTGAGATGGCTTGTCCATCCTTATCTAAGAGGCGTACTAAGGTCTCATATTTGGTAGGCTTAAGTGATCGATCCTGAAAGATGGGTTGATAGTAGCAGACCACCCGATCTTCATCAATCGCCTCTTTGATGCGTTTAATCCACTCTAGGTTGTGCGCATAATCTTCATTTTTTCGCATGTTGTGTTGAAAGAGTAAAAATTTCCGGTGTTCACTTTGGGCTTTTTTGCGGGCAATGTTACTGTAGAGAATCAGTTTTTGATAATCATCATTGGCATAATAGGTCGCTGCACCGCTACTGATGGAGATGGCGATACGGTTTTGATTGGCATACTTTGGTGAGACCACGTTCTGCTCAATCTCCTCAATCATGTTTTCAAAATAGAATTGAAGGTTGTCCCGTGAAAGGTACCCCTCTTCAAAGAGCAATAAGAACTGATCGGATTCCAGTTTATAGAGTTTGAATTGACTCTTTTGGTTCATATCTTTAAGAACGTGAGTGAGACGCAACAGCATCTCATCACCCACTCGCTCGCCATAGAAATCATTGAAGCTAGAGAAGTCATTAATATTGATGTAGAAGATAATCGGTTTAATGGCAACCTTGAGATCCTCCATCAATTGATTTCGATTGGGTAGACCAGTGAGGAGGTCGATGCGTTGTTGGCGAATCTCCTCTTTGTTGTCTTCTAGCTCAGTAATATCATGACGTACTGCCACATACTCAATGATCTCATTTTTGTTATCAAGAATGGGGATAATGGTCGCATTGACAATGTAATAGCTACCATCTTTTTTTCGGTTTTTAACTACCCCTTTCCAGATCTTTTTGGCTCGAATCGTACTCCACATCTCTTGAAATGCCTCTTTGGGGGCATCAGGGTGACGTACAATATTGTGTGAACTTCCAATAAGCTCTTCACGGGTATAGCCAGAGACTTCACAAAACATCTCATTGGCATAGGTAATGATTCCTTTGAGATCGGTTTTTGAGACAATACTGCTCTTGTCAATTGCTTTTTTATACCCGTCAAGAAAAGAGATGTTTTTACTGAGCTTGTCACTCATGGTATTAAATGCCACAAGCGCATCTCCAATCTCATCCCGTTTGTTGACCTCAAGATGGATGTCGGTTTTCCCCTCCGCAATCATCTCTGAGGCGGTTTGGAGTTTTTTGAGGTTGCCGGTAATGGACTCATAAAAGGCAATAAAGATGTAAATAGAGATCAAGAGGATGATCAAAAAGCCAATTAAGAGATAGCGAAGCTCATCTTGAAGGTTTTTGTGAAGCTCCTCAATGGTGGCTTTATAGGTGTAGACAAAGGTGTTGTAGAGATCCTCCTGAGCGTACATCGCTGCGGTTGCTTTTTTGGCAAACGATTGGGTATCGGAGGTGTACTCTTGATTGAGGATAATATCATCATCAATGACACTCAGGACCTGTTTGAGTTTGTCTGAGACACTGGTGGTGAGTTGTTGGAGAATGGGGTAGTTGTCCAGTTTGGTCAAGATTGCATTGTCCACAAGGTCAGATTCCAAACTAGCAAGGTTGGAGGAGAGTGAGTAGAGTGCTTTTTTCTGTTCTTGAATCATGCTTTTTTGGGTGAGGATCCCTGAAGAGAGACTTTTGAGTCGTCCTGTGTATTCATAGATTTTAAGCAGTTTCTCTTGGAGCATGTCGCCTAGATAGTTGATACGCAGATCTTTACTTTTGTCAAAATAGGTAACTTTAGAGATATCCAAGACCATCTCTTGAAGAAGGCGGATAATCTCTTTATGTTTTTCAAAAATCTCTTTGGCAGAGATGTACTCCTCTTGAAGATTATCCACTTTGACCAGTTCAAAGAGGCTCATTGCTTTGGCAAAATGTTGATTTCTTTTGAGGATTTTAAGGGTCTGAGCGTCGTATTCCAGTAGGGACTGTTTTTTAAGGAAAAGAATCTCCTCCTGCTCCCTGAGTTCATCTTCAATCTCTTTTTTATTGTGTGGGTTTTGAAGATAGAGGTTACAGAGCTCCCGATGGATCTGAATGGAGTTCATAGTTTTGTGGGTGATTTGAATGTACTCCAGACCAATGAGTTGGAGACGTTGAATCTCCTGTTGCTTAAAGTGATTTAAAAAGATGGTCCGAGAGGGAAAAATAAGCAGAATAAAAAGTATGGAGATGGAAGCAATAATTTTGGATTTAAAAGAGAGCTTATTCATAATAAAAAGAGCAGGAGTTAATAGCTTTTTTAAATTCATCATTAGGACCTTCTAAATAGTTTAAACTTATTGTAACATAAATAATCACTATTTAACAAGAACTTAAATTAAATTAATTTAAAAATTTAGTTGAAAAGCATAAAATAGTGTTGCTCTCCACAAGGAGAGCAGGAGAATTAAGATTTTTTATCGACCACTTCAATGGAGAGAATGTCATCATTTTGTTCAATTTGGTCCAGTACCGCAAAGCTATCATGGTCCTCTTCATCAATGGCACCAAAGACCGTATGCACACCATCAAGATGAGGGGTAGGGACAAAGGTGATAAAGAATTGACTTCCACCCGTATTGGGTCCAGCGTGTGCCATCGAGAGAACGCCTCGTCGGTGAGGGTGGTGGCTAGTATCAGTTTCACAATCAATTGCCCAATCGGGTCCACCGGTTCCGGCCATGGCAGGGTTGCCTGTTGGTCCAGAGTGAGGGCATCCTCCTTGAGCCATAAAACCAGGGATAACACGGTGAAATTTTAAGTTGTTGTAGAATCCTTCTTGTGCTAAGTGTGCAAAGTTAGCTACGGTATTTGGGGCATCATCCTTAAAGAGTTTTGCCCAGATGGTACCTTTTGAGGTGTTGATTTTAGCGTAGTTGTAAGTATCCATGATATCCTGAGGAATATCATAGCGCTTTGTCTTTTTTCCAAACATTATCGTTTAGTCCTTGTTTATTAAAATTAAGCTATTATTATACCAATAAAATATTAGAGGTATAACCATGGAACTGTGTGTCGCACTTGATTTGCCCTCTGCTCAAGAGAATTTGGCATTGGCTCAATCGCTTAAAGATTATAATGTATGGATAAAGGTAGGCTTTCGCGCCTACATTCGGGATGGAAAACCCTTGATTGAATCGCTCAAAGCCATTAATCCTAACTTTAAGATATTTTTAGATCTAAAACTTTATGATATCCCCAATACCATGGCGGATGCTGCTGAAGAGATTACGGCATTGGGGGTGGATATGTTTAACATTCATGCCAGTGCAGGACCCGTGGCAATGCAGACGGTTATGGCACGGCTTGCCAAGTATAAGAAGCGTCCGCTGGTTTTGGCGGTGACAGCATTGACCTCGTTTGATGAGGAGACATTTGTTTCAATCTATGGAGAGAGCATTGAAGAAAAAGCCAATGCCTTTGCCAAGATGAGTTATGAGCATGGGCTTGATGGAGTGGTCTGTTCGGCTTTTGAGAGTCGAGCAATCAAATCCATTACCTCCGATGATTTCCTTACGCTCTGTCCTGCAATTCGTCCTTTTGGTGAAGATGCCGGAGATCAACAGCGTGTGGCGACCCTTGAGCTTGCCAAAGAGGAGAAGGTCGATTTCCCTGTAATTGGACGACCCATTTATAAAGATACAGATCCCAAGGTTAAGGTCGAGAAGATTTTGGAGCAAATTTCTTGAGTAATTTAAAGTCAGTTATTTTTATCTGTCTGGGCAATATCTGTCGCTCTTCTCTTGCGGAAGGCGTTGCCAAAGCACGTGCTAAAGCGTTGGGATTGGATATTGTTATTGAATCAGCAGGGCTCTCAACCTATCATAATGGGGAACCTCCTTGTCCTCTTTCTCTCCAATTAGCCAAAAAGCATGGCATTGATATTTCCCAACAGATCTCACAACATGTTAGCGAGTTTGATTTGAGTGCGTTTGATTTGGTCGTAGCAATGGATGAGAGTAATAAGCGGGCGTTATTGGGGATGGGACTCTCTAGTGTCAAAAAATTGGGTGATTTTGGTTTTGGGGGCAAGTGCGTGGCGGACTTGTATTATGAGTCTCACAAAGAGGATGAGGTTTGGGAGATGATCTCTGTGGGGGTTGAGGAGATTTTAATGGTAAGAGGGTTTGGGTGAAGCAGTGAAAATATTATACGAAAATCAAAATATATCAAAAGAGTTGGAGAAGCATATAGTAGAAAATGAGGTATTGCACCCCTATTTTGATATAAACTTTAAAGGGGTAAAGCCTAAAAACTATTGTGGCTTTTTATCCATCAATAATGAGAGTTACTTTATAGCCCCCAAAATAGCAACAGACGATACTCAAAATCTAAATATTTTTCTCTATATGCTTATCTATGCCTATGATATAGAGTTGAAAAATGAGGATCTCATTCAAGGGGGTATGGAGAAGAACCATATCTTAGATATTTTTATTAAACTTTTTGCTGATAGTTTATTGGAAGAGTTAAAGAGAGGTGTTTTTAAAAAGTATATAACACTTCAAGATAATTTAAAAGTATTGAGAGGAAAATATATTGTAGAGAAGAACTTTAGTAATTTTTACCATCAAAATGTCTATTGTGAATTTGATGAGTTTAGTATGGACAATGAGTTAAACCGTTTTTTTCTCTATGCTTTGCACTATTTTAAGAGATTTAGTAACTATCCAAATCTCTATAGATGTGAAACCATACTTGATAAGGTAAACTTTTTCAATGTCGACTTTAAGAAATTAAATGTAGGTTTTGATAGAATGAACGGTCGATATAAAAAGAGTTATGAGATAGCTTTAATGATACTCCAAAAGCTTGTGCCAATAACAGAAAAAAGTAGTGATAGAAGTTTTGCATTTTTGTTTAAGATGTATGATGTTTTTGAGAAATTTATAGGGAAAATATATATAAATATAGATAGTACTACCCATTTACAGTATGAAAAAAATTATGGTAATTTAAAACTAAAGCCTGATATTGTAACTTCTAATATAATTATTGATACAAAATATAAAAAGATTTCTAAAAGAGATGATTTAGATAGAAATGATAAATATCAGATGTTTATTTATGGAATAAATTTTGATATAAGAGATACTATGCTTCTATATCCTAGACATTTGGTAGATATAGATGATAGCTTAGAGCTTGGAAGAGGGAAAAATTTGGTTAAATTAAAATTAAAGAGTTTAGATTTAAATTTTAGTGGTGGGTATAGTGAGTTTATTGAAGATATAAAAGAGAGATTGGAGAATTTGATATGAGGTATTGGGCAGTTGGTATTAATGAAAAGATTAATGATAAGTTTTTAAGTAAAAATATTTGGTGGACAGATTATCCTGACTCTCAAGAAGAGGGTATTAAACTTAGAAAATGGATAAAAAAAAGAGTCAATATAGGTGATAAAGTAGCTTTAAAAACTAGAAATATAAAGGGGAAGAGTTTAAAGATATTTGCTATTGGAACAGTAACTAAAAAATTTGATGATTATAGTGGTTTTCATGTTACATGGGAGAAGGTAAATCCACCTAGAATAACAAATTCAACATTTGGACAAACTAGCACTATGCGTCAAGTTAATGATGAAGGTGCTATTAATGAAATCTTTGGACTTAAATATAAGGGGAGTAAAAATAAAGTGGAAATAAAAAATATAATCCTATATGGCGTAGCAGGAGTAGGAAAAACTCATAATACAAATCAATTAATAAAACTAATAGAAGATAGGAACTCTGAACAAGAGATATTTTCAACTATTCAGAATAATAAATATAGTGAAAATATGGATATATCTGATATAAAGAAAAGAGTAAAATTTATTACTTTTCATCAAAGTTTTGGATATGAGGATTTTATAGAGGGATTTAGACCAAATAAAGAGGGAAAAATAACTCTTATAGATGGTATATTTAAAGAGATTTGCAAAGAGGCAATAGCAAATAGAGAAGAGAACTACTATTTAGTTATAGATGAGATAAATAGAGGAAATATCTCAAAAATTTTTGGAGAACTAATTACTCTTATAGAAGAGGATAAAAGGGATAAATTAGAGGTAACTTTGCCTTATTCAAAAGAGTCGTTTAGTGTTCCATCAAATCTATATATTATAGGCACAATGAATAGTAGTGATAAATCTATTGCCCTAATAGATATAGCTTTGAGAAGAAGATTTACATTTTTAAAAATGAAACCAAATTCTAACTTGATTGAGTATTCTAAAGCTAAAGAGATATTTAAGAAACTGAATGAATATATCTCTACCAATTTAAGTGAAGATTATCAAATAGGACATAGCTATTTTATAAATATAGAAAATAATGATGATTTGAAATTTGTTTTAAAATATAAGATTGAACCTCTATTAGAGGAGTATTTTTATGGAGATGATAGATTAACAGAAGCTAAAAAGATTTATGGAGAGAATTTATGAAAAAACTCCCAATAGGCATCAGTGATTTTAGAAAAGTAATAAAAGATAATAACTATTTTGTAGATAAATCTCTATTTATCCAAGAACTTATAAACTCAAATGCTGAAGTTAGCCTAATCCCACGCCCTCGAAGATTTGGAAAAACTCTAAATATCTCAATGCTTCAATACTTTTTTGAAGTTGGAGAGGATAATGGTTATCTATTTGAAGATTTATCTATATCTAAAACAGAAGAGTTTAAAACTCATCTAAATAAATATCCTGTAATTTTTTTGAGTTTTAAGGATATTAAAAATAGCAGTTTTGAGGATACAATAGAAGGGATTAAGGATTTGATTTCAAACGAGTATGAGAGAGTTTATAATAGTATTATAAAAACAGCTTCTAAAAGAGAAAAAATTATTATAGAGTCTATTATAAATCTTACTGCTTCAAAAAAAAGTTATGAAAATTCTCTAAAGCTACTCTCAAAACTCCTCTATCAAAAACATAACAAAGAAGTAATAATACTAATAGATGAGTATGATACTCCAATTCATACCTCATATCTAAATAATTATTATAATGAGATGATAGAGTTTATGAGAAATCTACTTAGTGGAGCATTTAAAGATAATAGCTATCTCTTCAAAGGAGTAATTACAGGAATTTTAAGAGTTAGTAGAGAGTCTATTTTTAGTGGATTAAATAATATTGCTACTTACTCTATTCTTGATTATGAATATAGTGATAAGTTCGGATTTACTATTGATGAGACTAAAAAAATATTAGCTGATTTTAATCTATCAGATAAATATGAGATAGTGTCTAAACTCTATAATGGTTATAAAATAGGAGATGATATTATCTTTAATCCATGGTCGATTATAAATTTTATAGGAGACAAAAAACATAGACCCTTGCCATATTGGGCAAATACAAGTAGTAATGATTTGGTAAAGTATCTAATCCAAATATCATCAATGGATTTTAAAAAGAGTTTGGAAATTTGGCTAAAAGGGGGGAGTGTCAAGAGAGAACTTGATAGTAATGTTGTTTTTAATGAGTTAGAGAAAAATGAGAAAAATATCTATTCTCTTCTATTTTTTAGTGGTTATCTAAAGTGTCTAAATAAAGAGCTAAAGGATGAGACATATTATTGTAATCTTGCTATTCCAAATCAAGAAGTTTATTATATTTTTAGGAAGATTATCTCTAACTGGCTTAATGAAGGATTTAAAATAGATAGGCTTAAACATCTTTTAGATACTTTAGTAAGTGGAGATATCGAGAGTTTTGAAGAGCTTTTTAGTGAGATTATTTTAGAGACCCTCTCTTTTTATGATGTCAATAAAAAAAATGAAGAGGCGGTCTACCACGCTTTTTTATTGGGAATTTTAATCCACTTAACAGATTATGAGGTGATATCCAACCAAGAAGCAGGGCTTGGACGGGTAGATATCATACTGCTTCATAAAGAGGATAAAAACAGACTTGCAATCATTATGGAATTAAAACGCATCAATACCTTTAGAGAGCGAACCAAAGAACAAGCCCTAGAAAACGCCCTAAAGCAAATAGAAGAGAAAAAATATGAAGTTGAAGTTAAAAAAAGAGGATATAAAAATATCCTAAAAATGGCAGTGGTCTTTGATGGGAAGCGGGTTTGGGTGAAGCAATAAAATGAAAAAATATTTAAAAGAGACAAAGATAATAGATTACTCAAGCTCAAATATACGAATATTAGCAAAAAAACTAGCAAAAAATTATGAAACGGATATAGATATAGCCAAAAGATGTTTTGAGTATGTAAGAGATAAAATTAAACATTCAGGAGATTATAAATCAAACATAACAACTCTAAAGGCTTCTGAAGTGTTAAAATATAAAACAGGTTGGTGTTATGCAAAAAGTCATTTACTAGCAGGTCTATTACGAGCCAATAATATTCCCACAGGATTTTGTTATCAGAGATTAAACTGTTTTGAGTATCAAAAAAACACTTTTTGTCTTCATGGGTTAAATGCTATTTATTTAAAAAATTTTGGTTGGTATAGAGTTGATGCTAGAGGAAATAAAGAGGGAGTAAATGCACAATTTAATCCTCCCTATGAAAAGTTGGCTTTTGAATTAGGAGAGAGTGAGTATAATTTACTTGATATATTTTCAGAACCTTTAGATAAAGTTATTTTGGCATTAAAGCAGAATGACACTTATGATAAGATGATTAAGAATTTTCCTGATATAGAAATCGAAAATTTAAATACATATAATAAAATATGTAAAAGGTAAAATTATTAATGAGACTAAAAATCTATCAAATAGATGCTTTTGCTTCAAAGGTATTTGAGGGAAATCCAGCAATGGTTTGTCCTTTAGAAAAATGGATAGATGATGAACTTATGCAAAAGATTGCAGAGGAAAATAATCTATCAGAGACAGCCTTTTTTGTAAAAGAAAAATATGGATATGGCTTACGATGGTTTACGCCAAAAGCAGAGGTGGATATGTGTGGTCATGCAACTTTAGCTTCTGCTTATGTTATTTTTGAATATTTGGATTATAATAGTAGGGAGATAACTTTTTTTACTAAAAGTGGGAAATTAAAAGTGAATAAAGATAAAAATTATTTTATAATGGATTTTCCCATTCAGCCTATAGAACTTTGTGATATTTCTAATGAAGTAGAGAATATATTTAGCATAAAACCAAAAGCTATTTTTAAATCTATAGATTATATCATAGTTTTTAATAATGAAAAAATGATAAGAGATATTAATCCCAATTTTGAACTTTTAAAGGGATTAAATTTAAGAGGAGTTTGCATTACTGCTAAAAGTAGGAATTATGATTTTGTAACTCGCTTTTTTGCTCCAAAAATTGGAGTAAATGAAGACCCAGTAACAG
>Ga0256843_1000147_pt1 | contig 61819 bp, 70 predicted proteins | sample AlvinellametaG_FD_191572 | JGI IMG/M metagenome (GOLD analysis project Ga0256843, IMG submission 191572) | Pompeii worm associated microbial communities from hydrothermal vent at the East Pacific Rise, Pacific Ocean - Alvinella | ecosystem: Host-associated > Annelida > Integument > Unclassified ...
CTCCTGGGCGTAGGCCACGCTTTTTTCTTTTTCGCGCTCCATCCGCTTTTTGATATTCTCAAACTCCGCGTGCATACGAAGATACTTGTCCTCACACGCTTTAAGCGCCTCGCAACACCCCTCCTCAACTGTTTCAGGGGCATCATCCCGCTCCTTCTGGCAGGCCGTTTGTTCCTCGGCCTCCTGCGAAGCGGCGTTCTCTTCTTGCAAAATCTCCTGCTCTTCCTGGCGATCTCTCTTTTTAGGCATCTTTCACCTCCGTTTTGAATAGTTTTGTAAAGTTATGATCAATAGCGCCCAGACACAAAAGTTTGACGGGATTTTCATCCAGCATCGCTTCCGTTTTTAGCGCCATAAACCCTTTGGGTACTTTAGGATCGAAATGGATTCCGTTATCAAAGCGTTCCAACGCTTCACCCTCTAAAAACTCTTTAAGATGGCGCGACCCCCACTCACCGGTTTGGGACGCCATCTTCACAACGGCGGCGGGATTTAAAAGGCGAACCTCATCCCCGCTTCTGGCCCGCATTTTGTAAAATAGGGTCATCATCCCGACATCTCGGACAATCTGTTTCACCTCGTCAAGATCATATCCGATCAGATCACGCAAAAAACTCTCTAGCGGCGCTTGATAGCGAATGACATACTCATCGTCATCAAACACCAAAATCAAGTAGCGATCCGCCACCCTCTCAATGCGCCGAAAGCGATTATGACGAAGCGGTTTAAGAAGCACAAAAAGATCCTCTTCACAGGCCCGCTGTTCTACCTCTTCTACGGCGTCACAAAGCAGTTTCAAATCTTTCAAAGCGTGACGCCAAAAGCGCTTCATGGTCTGTTCCGTGGGAATGCGCCCGCTACTTTTATGCAACTGGGCCAGTTCCCCCCTTTCAACCATTTTGCTAAAGTAGTAACGAATGGTAGCCGGCGAAATCTCAAAAGGCAGTTTTGACTGCAATGAGGCCGAACCTATCGGCTCTTTTTTATTTAAAAAGGTCAAAACCACCGCTTCCAAAATTTCGTCGTATCGCTTTTTCATCGGTTGTATTTTAGCACTTGTTTTTTAAAATGCCAATAAAATTGTACACTATTGAGTCTGTTGTTGTCAACTTTCATATACCATCTTGCAATAACTAAACGGAGCATAGAGAAAAACAACTTTCCTCAGCAATGAATAAAGCCAAGAAAAAGCGGCTTTTGTTAAAATTAGCCAATAATTTTTCGGTTTTATATTTTTACGGAAAGAGTCTATGCATGATGAAAAAAACAGCTTTTTTGCTCATGGTTACCCTAAACCTGATCTATGGTGCCGACAATACGGTGTGCGAAAAGGTCATATTGGCCACTTACCTACATGACAAATACGCGGAAGCGGCCATTGCCGACGTTAATAAAACCGTCTCCAATGACACGACGGTTCATGCGTTGATGCAAAAGCATCAAATCGGTATTCGGGTTCGTCCATCCGGGCACTCTTTTATTTTGGTTCTTGAGCCAATTACCAACCACCAGGTTACCATGCGTCTGCTTGGGCTGATGCGCAAGTGGTATCCCGACGCTTTTGCCAACACCAATCCTCCCGAGTTTTGCGCCGACAACATTGAATCCACTGCGCAAACATCGGCGCAACCGCCCGTCTCTTCAAACCTCCAAGCCCCGACCGATTCCGTTTTGGCGTCCCCCCAAGATAACGCGCAAGAAACCAATCAATCAGAAAAAAACGAAAACACGCAGACGGTTTTTGTCCAAAAACAGACGCAAACAACCTATCCCGCCCAAGAGACCCAAGAGACCCAAGAGACCCAAGAGACCCAAGAGACCCAAAAGACCCAAAAGACCCAAAAGACCCAAAAGACCCAAGAAGCTCAAGAAATTCAAGAAACTCAAGAAACTCAAAAGACCCAAACTTCCCGTTCCACACCGGCCATACCCACACCGCTTTCAGACACACACCCTTCCCAAGCACAGCATCCGCACCCCTTGTCTCAATGGTTAAAATGGATTACAGCACTAACTACTTTGGGCTTTTTGGGGCTACTCCTGTATCTCTTAGCCGGCAGAAAACGGATGAATCTTTATGCCAAAGAGGCCAAAGAGTATAAAAAAAGAGCCCGTCGACAACAGATCTTCCTGGCCCAAGTTTTACATGAACTTCGTGCACCGGTTAATGCAATCATTAGTCTAAGCGAACACCTAAAAGAGCATCGCCTCACGCTGGATGAAGCGACCTATGTTGACCAAATCGGTCAAGCCGGTCAAATGCAGTTGGCGCTTATTGACGATCTTAACGACTTTACCAAGCTCTCTGTCGGCCATTTTACCGTCACACCCGTGGAGTTTAATATTAATGAAGTACTCTCCAGAGTACGCGGTGTCGTGGCGCTTCAAGCCTCGGCCAAACGGATTGATCTGGCTTTTGATGTCGACCCCGACGTACCTCACGCCTTTTTCGGCGACCCCCTGCGTATTGAACAGATCTTTATCAACCTTCTTCATAACGCCATCAAATTCACCGAACACGGCGGCGTAGAACTAAAGATCAGCTCCAGCCATCGAAACGCAAAAGGAGATATTATTCTCAAAGCCGTTGTCAAAGATACCGGCATCGGCATAAAAGAGCAACAGCTAAAAACACTCTTTGAGCCGTGCGACAAAGATGAAAAATCGATCCGACAAATTATTGGCGGCACAGGCTTGGGATTGACTATTGTCAAACAGTTGATCGACACGTTAGAGGGTACTATTAAAGTAGAAAGTGAAGAGGGAAAAGGAACCACCTTTAAAATCTCTTTGCCGCTTCATACCACCGATTCGGATAAGCGACGACGCTACCGGCTTCCTTCCAGGGACTATTTGGGCAAAAAAGCGGTTATTCTTGACACCCACGGCCGTTCCGCGGCGGCTTTGAGAAAGATGCTTCAATATTTTCGTTATGAGGTGGTCGTGGAACATTCACTCGAAAAGGCTGTTGAGCATGTTACCACCAAAGAGATCGACCTGCTCTTTATTGATGAAAACTACCTGGGCAAACAGACCATCACCATTTTGGACATGATCTTGCACAACTGGCCCGTCTCCATCGTGGTGGTGGAGAGTTTCGGTAACAAAAAGCGAAACCGCGCCCTGGTGCCCAATATCAAGCACTTCCTGGTGCGCCCCTTCACCCAAAAAGAGATTTTGGATCTGATTATCCGGGTCTTTGGTGACAAACGGGCTTAACGCCCCCTCTCCTCTCTTTCCCACTCCAAAGCCGCCACCGCCTCCGCCACACGACGGCGGTCGACCCGGTTGCGCGCCCCCCCGTAGAGATTTGCCTCCAGGTCTTTGAGCGCCTTGTCAATTTCGGGGTCCCTGCCCATATAGGGCAACAGCAACGCAAACAGGTCTCTATCCTCTTTGGCTCTAAGAACTCTTCGGGCCACCTCACTCTTTTTTGAAGAGTCCGGCAGGCGGGGCCACCCCTTTCGACCGGCCCACCACCCCGGTATCAGACCGCCCAGCCACACAAACAGCCAAATGGGCCACCCCACAGCGACATGATCTTCCCGCGGTCTCTTTTCCGACACGGCAGAGAAATTTTCCTCTTTCACCCCATCGGCCGTAACCGGCTGTGGTGTCGGCACGCTACCCGTGACATGGATGGAGATAGGTGCCGTACGTTTCTGTACCACTTTACCCTTTTGGGGATCGTAATAACGAAGGCTTAGGGAAGGAAAGATAAAATCCCGACTGGCCACCACCGTGATCAACTGCGTCACACTGCCGCCGTATCGGCCGTTTTGAATGTAATCTTTTACCGCCGGCTCATCGGCGTAAACGGTGGCATCGGGTATTTGCGGCGTAAATTTGCCCACATCCTCAATATTGCCTTCGCCTTTGACGGTCACGGTAAAACGAAGCGGTTTGCCCGCTGAAACCTCCCGTTTTTCCGGCGCAACCTTCAGCGTAAAACGGCCATAGAGCGTCACGCCGCCCGGCAGGGGTTTGACCTTGACGGGCACGGTGTTGGAGGCGATACCGCGCCACTCGATTCTGTTCATCAACGGCGCGAAAAAGGGATCGTTGAAGATTGGATCACCAGGAAGCGACGAAGCGACTTGCCGCCCGATTTTGCCCGTCATAGGCCCTACGGTCAGCTCTCCCGCCTTTTGGGGAAAGAGCAGATAGTCCTGGCGCTCCTCTATCCACTCGCCCGACCTTTCCCGGCGGCTTTGCCCCAACTGCTTGATCCAAAAACCGTCAAACTGCGGCGGGGCGATTTTGCTGGCGACAATCGGTTTGTCGGCCCGGTAGCGCAGGCGCACCGTCATCTTCACCGGCTCCCCCACATAGAGCTCTCTTTTTTGCAGATCGATCCGCAGTGCCGCTGACGCCCGCTGGGTAGTAGCAGGAGCCGCCTTTACCCGCACCTTAAGCGGCGGCGTCCTCTCCACCTGCCCGTCTACCGTTACTTCATAAGAAGGAATGTCAAGATCTTTCATGGGGGCGAAGGTATAGCTTTTGCTCACGCTTCGGCGCACCGCGCCGTTTTCCATGGAGATGAAGGAGCGTCTCGCGGTTCCCAATACTGGATACCCGCCGATCTGATCGATCACGGGAAAGGTAACCTCATCACCGTCGGCGGTAATGGTGAGCGTGACCGTTTCGCCTTTTGTTATCTCACTCTTATCCAGCGAGGCCGTCACCCCCGCCATGGCCGCCGCAACGGCCAGAAGCCACAGCATGATCTTACCAGGGATGGATCGCATCGTCACTCCTTCGCGGTTGTTCGGAACGGTTCATCGGAAGCATCAGCGTGCGTATGCGCCTTTGCTTTAACATCTTCTCCCATTTTCTCAGCTCCATGTCGCTGATGGGTTCCTCTTTCATGTGTTGTTGCATCTGCTGAGCCTTTTGCCGGTTACGTTCGCTCTTTTGGGTCTTCTTTTGTTGTCGCTTCTGCTCTTTGGCGTGCCCGTTTTTGGCTTTTTTAGAGGACTTTTTATTCTCTTTTTTGTTTTGATCGCGCTTTTTGTCCGAAGACTTTTTGTTTTGTTGATTGTTCCTCTTTGAACCGCTCTTGTGTGATTTTTTCTCTTTTTGTTTCCTCTTTTTTTGGGCGCCGTTTTGTTGAGAGGAGGATTTTTTTCTCTTTTTTTGCGCTTTTTGCAACAACTGCAGATTGTAGCGGGTATCGGGATCGTCTTTTATTTTCAACGCTTTTTTATAAGCTTCGATCGCCCGCTCGATTTTGCCAAGATGGGCGTAGGTGTTGCCCAGGTTGTGCCATTTTTGAAAACGCAAAGAGCGATCGGTGATCTTTTCAAACCGCTCTTTCGCCTTCGCGTAATCGCCCGCTTTGTACCAGGCGTCCCCCGCATTGAGCCGGGCGCTGTCTCCCTTCGTTTTGGCCAGCTTGTCATAAAGACGGGCCGATTCAACATAACGCCCCGCCTTATAGGCCGACTCGGCTTTGTGCAGGGTGTAAAAGTCCAGGGGCGATCCCCACAGCCACACCGATAGCAGTAACCACCAGCCCACCATATGACGACTCATGCCTCGCTCCTTTTGCGCTCAGGCAGTGAAGAGAGAGCCGTCAAAAAGAGTATCAGCGCCAAACCGAGCGGATAGATATAGAGCTCTTCTTGCTTTCTGATCTCCCGCTCTCTCTTCGCGCCGTGCCATTTGGCCTCAATGGTTTTGGCCAAAAGGGCCATATCTTTTTTGGAGAGCGAATAGGGCCTATACACCCCGCCCGTCTCGTCGGCCAGCTTTTTGACGGCGCTGTTTAGCCGTGTTATCACCGGCTCGCCCCTCGCGTCTCGCACCAGGCCGCCCGGCAGGCGCAGAACAACCCCTTTCGGGGTGGCCACGGCATAGACATAGACACGTATTCCCGCCTCTTTGGCTGTCTTGATCGCCTCATTCAGGTCATCCCCGTCCCCGCCATCGGTAAAGAGCAGGAGGGCTCTGTTTTTCCCCTTTTTCAAAAGCCCCGCGCCTGCGCGTACCGCCTCGGCCAGATCGGTCCCCCTGGCCGACACGTCGTCGGTTTGCATATGCTCGACAAGATAACGCAGTGATCCGTAATCGCGCGTGGGCGGCGCCACCAAAAAGGCGCGGCGGCTAAAGGCGATCACCCCGACATCCGTGCTTTTGAGATAGTGAAGCAGTATCGAAAATTTCTTTTTGGCAAACCGCAGGCGGTTGGGGTAGACGTCATCGGCCAGCATGGAGCGGGAGATATCAAAAGCGACCACCAGCTCCCCGCCGCTTTGTTTGACACGCACCGTCCCGTTATCCAACACGGGCCTGGCCAGCGCCAAAACGGCCAAAAACGCCGCCGCCGTCAAAAGATACCGCCGTCTTTTGGCCGACATCCCACTGCTGATATGCATTTTGGCGTAAAGATCGGGGCGAAAAGCGGCCATCGGCCCGTCACCCTCCCCGTTTTGGCGCCACACAGACCAAAGCAGGGGCAACCAGAGCAGTAGCACAAACGGATAAAGCAGACTCATACCCGCCTCCTTGCCCGAATCTCTCTTTCAAACAAGAGCCAAAAGAGCAAGGCTGTGCCCGCCCCCAGAGGCCAGGGGAAGTAGTGGGTTACGCGCACATAGCGCTCACCCGTAATCTCGCTCTTTTCCAGCCGGTCGATGGTTTGGTAGACCTCGGCCAGTTTAACAGCGGAGTCGGCCTTAAAAAACTTCCCGCCGGTCTGCCGGGCGATCTTCTCCAATACAAAAGGATCATAATCGCCCACACTGCCCACCCCGATCGTGTAGACTCGTATGCCGTACTTTTTGGCCGTCTCAACAGCCACACGAAGCGGTACCGACCCGGTATTGTCCATGCCATCAGTCAGCAAAATGGCGATCTTGCGTTTGGCTTTGGAGGATTTAAAGAGTTTCGTACTCAAAAAGAGCGCCTCATACAACGCCGTACGCCGGGTGCCCGCCACACCTACCTCAATGCGATCAAGCAAACGCAACAGCGACGCCTTGTCGTAAGTCAGCGGCACGGCCACGTAAGCAAAATCGGCAAAGATGGTCAACCCGATCTTGTCGTGTCTACGCTCTTTGACAAAACGCTCCACAATCTCCTTGACCACCTGAAACTTCCCGTTTTGGGCCATGGAGCCGCTGGCATCCAGAATCAACGAGATCTCATACCCCCTGTCTCTTTCCAAAGCCACACTGTCAAACCGGGCCGGATCGGCCAGCGCCGTTACCAGCAGAGCAAAGGCCAGGGCCCGCAGTACCTCTTTGAGCCACCGCCTTTTGGCCGTCGTTTTGGCCGCTCTTTTGGCGTAGGGAAACCAGAAGCGTTCGCTCTTTTGGGGGCAAAAGCGCCGACACACCCCGTAGACAACCAAAAGCAAAAAGGCCCAGGGGTGCACAAAACCCAACTCACCCACCCTTCACTCCTTTGGCGATCAGCGCCTTTATTGCCCGGCGATCCTCACGACCAAGCGGCGGCACCTCTTTTTGGTACTTATAACGCGCCAACCGCTTCACCAGCGCCTCATACTCGGCCATGAGCGCCGTGTTCTCCCCCGCTACCAGCGGGAAAAGCTCCGTAAAAGCGTATACCGTCTCTTTGGTATCGGCCCCGTCAAGACGCTTGAGCCTCTCTACGGCCTCCTGTTTGCGATCACACCGACGGGGACGGTAACAGCAGGGCCCACGACGCAAAAGACGACGCACAACCAAAACGATCAAAACTGCCAAAACCACAGCCATCACCCACCACCACAGACTCATATCCGGCACCGGCACGGGCGGCTTGATATCTTTGAGCTTTTGCAAAACCTCCGGGCTCATCGCAACAGCTCCCTCAGCTTCTCAAAAGGATCCTCGTCGGTTTGGATAAGGGTATGGCCGATACCCCTTGCCAGACAATAGGCCTCAAAATCCCTATCCGCCGCTTCCCGCTCCTGCCGCCACGCCCGCAGAGCCCCTTGCGTCATCTCCACCTCAAAGGCGCCGCCGCTTGCGGGATCTTGCAGTGTCACCCCCTCGAAAAAAGCGGGCGACATCTCAAAAGGATCCCTGACCCTGGCGATATAGAGCTCATGCCGCGCCGAAAGAGCGTCAAAAGCGGGTATATCCCACATATCACCCACCACGACCACCACACAGCGGCGGGGCAGTGCGCGAATCAGGTAATCGGCCAGCGCCGCGGGATCGGCCCTTTTGCCGAGCACCTCCAGCCCCAAAGCGTACTCGACGGCCCCGTAGACCCCTTTGTAATCGGTCTGCGGGTGAAAGAGACGCAAAGGGGCGCGCTCAAAAAAGATGGGCCAAAATCTGTCCTCCCGGGCGACGGCGGCAAACCCCAGCAGGGCCATGATCTCGGCCATCACCTCCTGTTTTTGACGCACCGACCCAAAATAAACAGCCCCGTCAACCAGAAAAACTGCCGCCACATCCAGGGCTTTTCTCTCCTCGAAAAGGTTGACGTGGGCTTGAGCGGTACGGGCGGTGACACGCCAGTTGATCTTGCGCACGTCATCCCCGTCCCGATACTCCCGTATCTCGGCAAGATCAAGTCCTTCACCTTTTAAAGCCGATAAGTGACGCCCCGCGCGCTCACCGAAAAGCCGGCGACGGGCTTTGATAATGAGGGCTTTGAAGCGCTCGTCTTGGGTCATCAGGGGGCCTTGACGCTTTTTAAAATCTCTCTGATTACCTCATCGCTCTCAAGCCCAACAGCCTCGGCCCGGTATCCCAGAATAATGCGGTGGCGCAGAACGTCAAAGGCCACCTCCGCCACATCCAGGGGGGTGACAAAATCGCGTCCTTTCATCATGGCCACGGCCCGGCTTGTTTTATACAGATCGATCGACGCCCGGGGACTGGCCCCAAACTCGATCATCTCTTTCAAGCTCTCCAGACCGTATTCGTCGGGATAGCGGGTAGCAAAAACCAGTTTGAGCATATAGCGGCGCACCGCCTCGTCCATATGCACCTTCGCCGCCGCCTCCCGCATGGCAGTCAGCTCCGCTTCTCCCGCCACGGGGGTGACATCTCCAAATCCCTCACCCGTCACACGCGCCACCATCTCCAGCTCTTCATCCAGGGTGTTATACCCCACCACCACTTTCATCATAAAACGGTCAAGCTGGGCTTCGGGAAGCCGGTAGGTTCCCTCCTGTTCCACCGGGTTTTGGGTCGCCATCACCATAAAAGGTCGGGGAACGGGCAGGCTCTTTTGGCCGATAGTCACCTGCCGCTCCTGCATCACCTCCAGCAGGGCCGACTGCACCTTCGCCGGCGCGCGGTTGATCTCGTCAGCCAACAAAAGGTTGGTAAAAACGGGCCCTTCCTTGATGTAAAATCGCCCCTCCCGCTGATCGTAAACCTCGCTTCCGGTAATGTCGCCGGGCAGAAGGTCGGGGGTAAACTGCACCCGTTTAAAACGCAGTCCCAGCGCTTTGGCCAGGGCGTTGACCGCCGTGGTTTTGGCCAGGCCGGGCACCCCCTCGACCAGCAGGTGCCCCTCGCAAATGAGCGCGATGATCATTCTCTCTATCAGTGCTTCGTGTCCCACAATGACACGGCTTACCTCTTTTTTAATGGCTTCAACGCTCTCTTGCATCTTTTTTCTCCTCAAAAATCTACGACGCCATTATAAGGCTCTTTTGTTCAATCATGACCAACAAAAAGTAAATAGGGGGTTAATAGAGGGCCCGCCACTCAGAATGCGCGGGCATGGTGGCAGGAGATTAGCTATGACGCTCTAAAAAGGTCATTAAATCCTTCTCACCCAAGGGTTTGCTGAAGTAGTAGCCCTGAATCTCGTCACAGCCGAAATTTTCTAAAATCGTCATCTGATCGGCCGTCTCCACCCCTTCGGCCACCACCGACATCCCAAACGTATGACCAAGCTGAATAATGGCGTTGGTTAACTCCACGTCATCCTGATCTTTTTCCAGATCCCGTATGAAACTGCGATCAATTTTTAGCACGTCGGCGGAGAAACGTTTAAGATAAGAGAGCGACGAATAGCCCGTTCCAAAGTCGTCAATGGCCATTTTCACGCCCAGTTTTTTCAAGGCCAACATGGTATTGACACTCTCATAGACATTTTTAATAAGTATCGACTCGGTCAACTCCAACTCCAAATTTTGCGGATCCAGGGCATATTTTTGAAGAAGAGACTCAATCTGTGCGACAAAATCTTTTTGCTCAAACTGCCTGGCCGAGATATTGACGGCAATCCGGTAACGGTTTTCAAGCCTGGCAATCATGGCACACGCCTCATTGAGTACCCACTCTCCCATGGGAATAATTAAATTGTTCTCTTCGGCAATGGGGACAAAAATAGCGGGACTCACCACCCCGCGCTCAGGATGACGCCACCGCAAAAGCGCCTCCATGCCTCTTACTTTGCCTGTCTTAAGGTAGAGCTTGGGCTGGTAATCAAGATAGAACTCACCTTGCTGAAGCGCTTTGCGCAGATCGGTCGCCAGAGAGTGTTTAATCTGTATGCTCTCTAACATCTGCTTATCAAAGAACCGATAGGTATTGCGCCCGTCTCTTTTGGCTTCATACATGGCCAAATCGGCACGCTGAAGCAGTTCGGCAAACTCCTCGCCGTCTTGGGGAAAACGAACAATACCGATACTAAAACTGGTATGGATAATGTGCTCACCAATCTTAAACGGTTGCGCGACGGTATGGACAATCTTCTTAACCGCCGCCTCAATATCCGCATCGCCCCGGGGTCCCTCCAGCAAAATCAAAAACTCATCCCCGCCCTGTCGGCAGACGGTATCGTTTTTGCGTAGCACACGACTTAAGCGTCCGGCCACCTCCTGCAACAACTTATCTCCCACCCCGTGCCCCAGGGAGTCATTGATGTTTTTGAAGTTGTCCAGATCCAAATAGAGCAGGGCAAACTGCTCCTGCTTTCTGCGGTGTCTGGCGATGGCCCTCTCCATACGGTCTTCAAAGAGCACCCGGTTGGGTAGACCCGTCAGGGCGTCGTAATGGGCCAGTCTCTCCATCTCCCGGTGCATGGTGCTTAGTTCGGTCATGTCGGTTTGCAAGGCCAGGTAGTTGATAATTTCACCGGCGTCGTTGCGGATCACGCGAATGGAGAGCCAGGCAATATAAATATCTCCCGATTTGGTCTTGTTGACCACCTCGCCCTGCCACTCCCCGACCGAGTGGAGTGTTTCCCACATCTTTTCATAAAATTCGCGATCATATTTATTGGATTTTAAAATGGCAGGTGTCAACCCTTTCACCTCATCGGCCCGGTAACCGGTAATACGCTCAAACGCGGGGTTGACGGTGATAATTTTGTTTTGCGCGTCGGTAATTAAAATAGCCTCAGAGGCGTTTTGGAAGATCAGCCCGTATAGTTCTAACTGCTGACGGTTACTGCGCTCTTCGGTAATATCGCTGATATAGCCGACAAAATGGGTGACGTTGCCTTTGCGATCCCGCTTGATCTTGGTAAAATCCTCCACCCACAGATAGTGGCCGTTTCGATGACGGATCCGGTAGGGTTCATGACGAATCACGCGTATATTGTTCAACACGCCCTCGTGCACCTCTTTGTGAACCCGTTGCAGATCATCCGGATGAATCAATTGAGCATACGTAATCTCCCCGCTCAAAAAGGCGTTGGCGTTATAACCGGTCAGCATCTGCACATTCTGCGAAACCAGCTCTACCGACCAGTTGTCATCATTGCGCCACTGAAAGAGCACCACGTGACTCTGGTTAAAAAGTTCAATCAGGGTATTAAGCTCATCGGTACTCTTTTCAATCAGGTGCGACATGGCGTCAAACGTATCCATGACACTGCGCAACGCCGGTTTGTCGTCACAATCACAACGGTGCAAAAAGGCTTCATCCCCTTCCGACAAAGCCACACCGGTCATGGTCTCGTTAAGCAGTTCCATTTTGTGGCTAAAACGATAAAACTCCCCGTAGGTAAAGAAACCGGCGGTCGGAGCTACACAGGCAAACGGGGCGATCTCGGAGACGATATCGCTGGGAATATACCGCCGTCTGGCCATGCAGGAGTAGATAAAAAAGCTCTGAACCGTCATATCCTCAAAGAGGGCCAAAGAGTCATCAATGCCCCGTACAATGGCCGCCGTACTGCCAAAACCGAATTGAACGACATCCCCCTCTTCCACATTGCCCGCCAAAATCAGCGATCCGTCCTCGCGCTTTTCCAGAACCGCCCTGGCAACCATCTCGTCATTTCGTCTTAAAATCAAAGGAAACTCTACACCGATACGGGGAAGCTGATCGGCCACTTTATCTCCAAAATATTTGCGGTACAGATCAACCGCACTGCGGTGGTCAATAGTAAAAACGCGGTTTTTCTCCGCTTTGGTTACACGGAAATAGCGACCGATAGGCAACCAGTTAAAACGATAAAACGTTCGCACCTCCAAAACTTCTGAATCCAAAGCAACCGCCACGGCACCCCGCTCAATCAACCGCTCCTCAAACAATACCCAGGTTTGCACAAACTCGGCGTTGTCCGCGGCCATACCGCCGGCAAGGGGAGTATCGGGAGCGACCGACTCAAACCCCCGAAGTAGGTCTTCCCCGTTGGTATGTGATCCGTCGCTAAAAAGAAGCACCAGTTTTGTGCTCTTGCCTACCAGCCGCTTAGCAAGCTGTTTACCCGTTTCAAAACTCTTTTGCGCTTCTACCGCGTCGATTTTTAGCTTTGTCTTTTCAAAAACCGAAATCGCCACTACCGTGTGCAAAGTGGTCACTTCCGCGCCGGCAATCTCCCCGTCCGTCGTGGCGCCGATACAGACGGCATGCGGTATTTGGCGTTTGACGGTTTGGGCATACTTTCGCAACATCTCGGCGCCTTCGCCGCAAAAAATCTGCACCAAAACCGATTTTGCGTCGCGATAGCGCTTGGTATCTATATATAGATTGTTATCAATACACTTTATTACATTTGTCTCTATCATGCCAGAACCCTACTACAGCTTTTCAAATTAATTATACAAAGTTTTTTTAAAATTTCTTCCAGAATGAGGGGCTCAACAAAATAAAGACGGTATAACACTCCAATCGACCGATCATCATGGCCACCGAAAAGACCATTTTGTCCATATCGGAAAAGAAGGAGAAGTTATCCGCCGGCCCCACGTGCGAAAAGCCGGGCCCGACATTGCCCACCAACGCCAAAGCGCCGGAGATGGCGGTCATTTCGTCATACCCGCGGGCATAAATATAACCGCTGGTTAAGGCTACGGTAAAGACAAAGAGCGTAAAGAAGCCAAATGTCGAAGAAAGCACCGCTTTATCAATCTTGACCCCGTCCACAAAAACCGACAACACGGCCCGGGGGTGCAGCGTACGGCGAAACTCCATAAAGAGGGTTTTGACAATCACCACATACCGAATCACCTTGACGCCGCCGGCGGTAGAGCCCGCGTTGCCGCCAAAGAGCATCGCCGCGAAAATCAGGGCAATGGCCAGGTGGCTCCAACCGCCGTAATCAATGGTGGCAAAGCCGGTAGTGGTCATGACCGAGGCGATGGTAAAAAAGGCGTGGGTCACAGCATGAAAGAGCCCGTCACCCGAAATATCCATATGCACCGCCGTCAATCCCGCGCCAAAAAGGGCAAACAGCACCAGATACCACCGTACCTCCTCGCTTTTGTAACCGCTAAAATCTTTATAAAAGAGTTTCAGGTGCGCCAAAAAGTTGATGCCCGAAAGAAGCATAAAGAGCGTCGTTACCCAGATGATCCAGGGACTCTCAAAGGCGCCCAAAGAGGCGTTTTTGGTAGAAAAACCGCCGGTGGAGACGGTGGAGAAGGCGTGGTTGATCGCGTCAAACCACCCCATGCCAAAGAGCTTGAGCAAAAGGGTATCCACAACCGTGAGCGCCAGGTAGACCCCCCAAAGACTCAAGGCGGTCTCACGGATTTTGGGCCGGAGCTTTTCAACCTGAATACCGGTTGACTCGGCTTTAAAGAGCGAAAGCGAGCCGGTGGGGTTGATAAACGACAAGAGCCCCACGCTCAACACCACCACCCCCAACCCGCCCAGCCAGTGGGTCAGGCTCCGGTGAAAGAGGATGATTTTGGGGAGCGCCTCAATATCGTTAAAGACCGTGGCGCCCGTGGTGGTAAAACCGCTGACCGCCTCAAAAAAAGCCGAAGCCGGCGAAACGGAAGTATAGAGCAAAAAAGGCACCGCCCCCGCCGCGCCCAACATAAACCACAACAGGTTCACAAACAAAATACTCTCCCGAATTCCCAGCTTTACCGGCTCGCGGCGCAAAAGCAGATAAAGTAGTCCATTCCCCGCCAATAGCACGACATCATACTTTATCAGCGCCCCGACCGGTTCACGATAATAAAGCCCCACGACGATTTCGGAAGCGAAAATAAGCGCCAGGGTCATCCCCACGACGCTCAAAATCTTGACAAGACTCTTAAAATTCATAAAACCACACCTTCATTTTCGGTGCCGATTCCGTCTCGCAAAAACCTATCAGCGTATCCTGCGCCTCCAACTGCGTCGGCCCCTCCAGGGGTGTCAATGCGTCCCGACGCGCCAGAAAGAGCCGGCCTTCCAGCCGTCTGGGCGGTTTGATCTTTTTGCCTTCGGCTTTGGAGCCTTCATGAATGGTCCGCACAAAAACGGTTCCCCGCCCGCCGCAATATTTGCGCTCCACCGTCACCCGCCCGGAGTTGATGCGCTCCAAAATGGCGTGGTAGGCGCTCATCTTGGGGCCCCGTACCACCACAATCCCCAACGCGTGCATCAGGTTGTAGTACTCCATCTCGTTATTGACGGCCACCACCTTGCGCGCCCCGTGTTCCCTGGCTTCAAGGCATTTAATAATGTTGTACTCGTCGTTGTCGGTCGCCGCTACCACCATATCGGCCTCACCCAACCCCTCTTCCTCAAAGAGTTCGGCGGTTCCGTATTTGCAACTAAAGGTCATGGCCCGACCGCCCAGGCGTTCATCGGCCCGCTCACACCGGTTGGGGTCTTTGTCCACCAGCTTCACCTCCCGCCCCTCCGCCAGCAGGCGGGAGGCGATCGTCACCCCCAACTCTCCGGCGCCAAAAATGACGCAACGGCCGATATGGCGAGGGGCTTGCGTGTCCAACTTTTGGCTCAACCGTCCCAACGGCTCGCTTTTGCCGAAAAAATAGACCAGATCACCCGGCTCCACCGCCTCATCGGCGCGGGGTACAAAAAAACGCTTACCCCGTTCAATGCCCACCACAATCTGGCCCTCCTCTTCCAATCGGGTCGGCCCTTCCAGACTGACAGCCCTGACCGAAATCAGTGACAGAGGCGGTTGCGCGAAGTGCTTGACATTGTTGGCCGCGGGCAAATCCAGAAGTGAAAGCACCGTATCGGCGGTCAGTTTAAGGGGAAAAACCGCCGTATCCAGCCCCAGCTTGTCACCGACGCCGCTTCGGGCAAACATCTCATTGCGCAGACGAATAATCTTGCGCCCTACCCTCACCTCATCATCCACGATGAGCGAGGAGACCAGGTTGGCCTCGTCCAGATCGGTGACGGCGATAAAAAGATCGGCCTTTCTCCCCGCCATTCTCCGGTAGGTTTCGGGGTCTTCAATATCCCCGCAAAGGGGCAGAATATCCAAAGTCTCCTGCAAACGGTTGAGCGCTTCCATGTTGCGGTCAATCACCGTCACATTGTGGCCGATGCTCAGTGTCCGGGCCAGGTTAAAGCCCACTTTGCCCGCGCCGGCAATGATAATTTCCATCTATGCTTTCTCCTCTTTTTTGACAAAAGGAAGCGACGCAAAGCTTTGCGCCATGTTATCGGGATCAAAATAGATCGACTCGGACGGAAAAGCGAACTCCAGGCCGTGACGCTCCAGAATCTCCCAGATTTTAAGCATCACATCCTGTTTCACCTCCAGCCATTCCTGCCACACCACGCTTTTGGAGAAGCAGTAGATGAGAATATTGATAGAGCTGTCGGCAAACTCGTCCAGATAGACCAGCAGGGTTGTTTTGATGCCGTATTTGTCCTCCAAAGAGACAAGTTTGCGTTCCCTTTTGCTTTGACGCTCAATCAAACTTTGGCTATCGACCTCTTGATGGTTGGCGATACCGGGATGGTTTTTTAACATCTCCTCTATCTCTTTGACCGCCGCCGTCAGCGCTGTACGCTTCGCCCCGTAGGTGACGCCGATATGCATCTTGATACGCCGTCCCACGCTCCGTTTGCTCCAGTTTTTCAACGGCGTGTTGGCCAGCGTGGCGTTGGGAACGGTAATGAGCGCGTTGTCAAAGGTGCGGATCATCGTGGAGATAAAGCCGATCTCCACCACCGTCCCCTCGGCATCTTTGGTTTCGATCCAGTCGCCCTGGCTAAAAGATTTGTCAAAAATGATCTTCAACAACCCGAAAAAGTTGCTCAATGTGTTTTGCGCCGCCAACGCCACGGCCAGACCGCCGATACCCAGTGACGCGATCACCCCGGTGATGTTGACCCCCATGCGTACCAAAAACATTGAAACGGCCACCACCACGATCACCGCTTTGATAATGGAGACCACCAGATTCACCAGCTCCCGCCTGAGCTGTTTGTTTTTAAGCTCCCCTTTTTTGACAAGGTAATCAAAGAAGATGCTATCGAGTATCACCAGCACCACGTAGGTGACGGTACCCAGCGTGACGGCGTAGAAAAAGAGCGCGAGATTTTCCGGCAGAGGAAGAGGGTGAAAGAGCACTTCGGTGCCCAGCCGAAAACCGTAGGCCAACACCAGAATGAAGAAGGGGCGACGGATACCGTCAAGGTTGCTTAACAACATCTCGTCGCTCTCGTCATACTCTTTTTCAATAAGCCCTTTTAAAAAGGCGTAGAGTTTGTAATAGAGCGCGAACGCGGCCATCCATGCCGCCAGCATAATGAGCAAAAAGATCAAAAGGCGCCCCATGTCGGTGTGCAGGTGGCGCAGATGGGTATTGAGTTTGGCGAAGGTCTCAATACCGTTGATCTGGTTGATCACCTCATCCAGCCGCATCATGGCCAACAGCGACCGGTAGTTCAGCAGTGAGGGGTTGGCCGAAAGGTAGTCCAAAAACTCGTCAAAAAAGCGGTAGTGGGTCTGGAGTTTGCGATAATTCTCCACGATCTGCGCGGAGATTTTGTCATTTTTGCCCAACGCCTCCTTGTAGGCTTTGACAAAACGGCCAATGTTGATGCTCTCCAGCCACTTAGCGTGCTCGTGAAAAAGTTTTTGCAGATCTTTTTCACTCATATCGGTCCAGTTTTGCGCCAGACGGGTGAAGAAGTTATAAATGCGTTCCCTGGACTCAAGCTCCAAAAGGGCCATCTCGTCGCGTATCACCGCCTTGTCGTAGCCGTATTGACGGTTGACGGCGATGCGGGTTTTGTAGCGGGCCTTGCGCTGTTCGGCTTTGAGCGGATCGTAAAAAGGGTTGTGGGGCGCTTCTACTTCATAAGGACGCTCCTTCACGGCCCCCAGCAGTCGGTTGAATGCGGCGATCTTCTCGTCGGCCAGTTGGGAGAGGTCGGGGGATTTGAGGGTGGCGTTACGCTCTTTGGCCGTCACCGTGGCGTTGCGCTCTTTTGGCGTAACGACCGGGTTGGGAACAGGTGTAGCGTTGTCGGAGGCGTAGAAACGCTTTTCTGTCTGAATCACCTCGTCCCAAAAACCGGACGCGGCCAAAAGCGTAAGGGTCAACATAAGCCAAAGCGGGGCCAGACGCTTAAACATGGTCTCTCCTAATCGAAAATGACGGTTTTGTTGGCGTAGACAAAAATCTTGTCCTCCAGCGCCAGTTTGAGCGCCTTGGCCAACACCACCTTCTCCACGTCACGGCCGGCGTTGCGCATCTGCTCCCAATCCATGGCGTGAGTAACAGGCAGAACATCCTGGGCGATAATGGGCCCTTCGTCAAGGTTGTTGTTGACAAAGTGGGCCGTTGCGCCGATGATCTTGACCCCCCTGTCATACGCCTGTTTGTAGGGATTGGCCCCAATGAAAGCAGGCAAAAAGGAGTGGTGGATATTGATAATACGCTCCTCAAAACGGGCCACGAATTCGGGGGTGAGAATGCGCATATACTTGGCCAACACGATGTAATCGACCGGCCCGAAGCTCTCAATGGCCTCCAGCACCCTGCGCTCATGCTCGGGGCGGCTTAGACCCTCGTGGCTGACACAGATGTAGGGAATGGCGAACTTCTCCACCAGGGGTCTTAGAAGATCATAGTTGGAGACCACCCCCACGATCTCCGCCTCCAGCTCATCGGCCTCGTGACGAATGAGAATATCGCCCAGGCAGTGGTTCTCTTTGGTGGCCATCAGCACGATCCGCTTTTTTCCCGGCTCCACCAGACGGATACGCGCCCCTTCGGGCAATACAGCCCTTAACGCGCCGGAGAGCTTATCGGGCTCAAAGACACCCCGCACCTCGCTTCGCATGAAAAACTTGCCGTTTTGGGCGTCCACATACTCGCGGTTCTTCTCCATATTGAGCCCAAAATCGTAAAAGACTTTCGAGATTTTGTACACCAGGCCCTTCTCGTCCCGGCAATCGATCAATACCCGGTAATCCCGGTTCATGCTCACTCCTTGGTTAAAAAGGGTATTATATCAGCCGACGGCCAAAACTTTCCCGCACCCTCTCAAGCGCCGCGCGGCGCAAAGCTGTTCCAAGCTCGGCGCCCCGCAACCCCCGCGCCATCAGGGTGTTGGACTCAATACCCGGATCAAACGCATTGTCATAAATCCCCAGCGCCTCGGCCCGTTCCCTTAGGCGCGGCTCCCACGCCCCCAACCACGCTTTAAGAGGCATTCGCAGGGCCATCCCGCCTAAAAAACGGTCGGTCACACGCTTTGGCACACGCTTTTGGTTAGCCAAAAACCGCTTGTAGCGGTTGGGCAGGGCCAACGCTTCCGCCAACGTGACGGGCAAAAGATGCCACGCTTCGGCCAGAAGGTAAAGAAACAGATATGCCGCGATTTCAGAGGGTACGGCTTGGCGCGCCCGGGCCATTCGCAGGGCCGTCGAAAGAAAAAGCGAAGAAGAAAGAGTGCGGCCAAAGATCTTTTTGTCTATCTCCAAAACACCCAAAGCCCACAATCCGTAGTGAAGGTAAGGGGCGCGAAAAAGCTTCTCAAATTCCCAGACAATCCGCTGGGCGCTCAGATCATCCAGCGCCATCTTACGCATGAGGCGACAACTCTTCGGCTCTATACGAAACCCCAGGCGCGCCGAAAACTGCATGGCCCGCAAAACCCGCAAAGAGTCTTCGACAAAGGTCTTCGCGTCCACCACCCTTATCAGCCGCGCCTCAATATCCTCTACCCCGCCCCAGTGGTCAACCAAAAGGCCGTCGGAAACTCTTAGCATCAGGGCGTTCATCGTAAAGTCTCTGCGGCGGCTCGCCTCTTTGGTAGTGCGGGCCAACGCCACCGAAAAGCCCCGGTGCCCCCGGCCCGTCTTACGCTCGATTCTTGGAAGCGCCAGATCAATCTGCCCGTACTTATAGACAAAAAAGCTCCGCCCCACGCCCGTCGCCCCCAGCCGGGCCATGGCCTCGTCAAACGTCTCGGGATCCAGGCCGAAGCACTCAATGTCCAGATCATAAACCGGCCGGCCCAACAGGGTGTCGCGTACGGCGCCGCCGACGGCGTAGAGTTCGGTGTGGGGGTAGTGTTTGTGGAAAAATCGCTTCAGGTGGTCAATCTGCGCCCCCAGGGCCGGGGGCAGGTCAAGCTGTAGCGTCACGGCTTTTTAAGGGTCTCTATCCGTTCATCCAGCATGGCCAGAAGGTATTCAAGAAAGTTGAGCGTCAGGTCGATCTTGGCTTCGGGGCTTTTGAGATTGGGGGAGAGAAACCCCTCAAAAAGCACCAGCAAACGTTCTCTCAGACGCTCCAAAAAGAGCAACTCATCCTCATCCGCCTCATGGGGCTTTGGCGCCTGCTCCGGCGCCCGGGAGGGGGCGGGCGTCTCATTGAGATCCGACGGCGCCGACATCTCCTCTTCGCCAATCTCCGCCAGCGTCGAGAGTATCATCTCTTTAAGCTCCATTCCCGCTCCTTTACAGTTTGGCCAGCCACGCCTCAAAGCGGGCGAACGCCTCTTCGCTCTCCATGTTCACAAAGGTGTCGCGCATGGCCGTATTGACCCCCGAAAAACGGCGCCGCATACCCGAAAGCCGCCGTATGGCCGCCCTCGCCTCGGCGTTGGAAGGGTCCGCCGTCAAAATCTCTTTGTAAATCTCCAGCGCCTCGGTTTTGAGCCCCTGAAGCTCGTAGATCTGCGCCAACGTCAGCGTTTTCAAAACACCCCTTTCGGACGTTTTTGAAAACGAGTGAAAAGTGAAAAGTGAAAAGTGAAAAGTCGCAAACGGACACTCCCATATCTCTTTTTACTTAATAAAACGGTGCGAAGCGACTTTCCTGAATTTTTCACTTTTAGTTTTTAACTTTTCACTTACTCGCGTAGTTGGCGATAATGGAGCCGATCTCACTGGTGGAGCAGACCTCTTTGGCGTCAAAGGCGCTCAGATCCTGGGTGCGGTAGCCCTCAGAAAGCGCCTGTTTGATCGCCCGCTCAATCCGCTCCGCCGCCGCGTCCTCTTTCAAAGCGAAACGCAACATCATCGCCGCGCTGGCGATGGTGGCGATGGGGTTGGCGATTCCCTGACCGGCAATGTCGGGCGCACTGCCGTGAATGGGCTCGTACAGGCCGTACTTCTCCCCTACCGACGCGGAAGGAAGCAGGCCGATGGAGCCGCTGAGCATACTTGCTTCGTCGCTAAGAATATCCCCAAAGATATTGCCGGTCAAAATCACGTCAAACTGTTTGGGATCGCGCACCAACTGCATGGCGGCGTTATCGACATACATATGCGTCAGCGTCACTTCGGGGTAGGCTTTGGCCACCTCCTCGACGGTATCGCGCCAAAGCTGGCTCACATCCAGCACGTTGGCCTTGTCTACCGAACAGACCCGCTTGCTCCGCTTCATGGCGATCTCAAAAGCCACCTTGGCGATCCGCTCGATCTCGGGTTTGGTGTAGACCATGGTATTGAAAGCCTTCTGGCCGTCGTTGCCCTTGGGCTCGCCGAAATAGATACCCCCGATCAGCTCGCGCACCACCATCAGATCCACCCCGCGGATCACCTCGGGTTTGAGGGTGGAGGCGTTGACCAGCTCATCGTAAACGGTCACCGGGCGCAGGTTGGCAAAGACCTCCATCTCTTTGCGCAGTCTCAAAAGACCGCTCTCGGGACGCTTTTCCCTGGGCAGGTTGTCCCACTTCTGGCCACCGATGGCGCCAAAAAGCACCGCGTCGGCCTGCTTGACGCCTTCCAGCGTCTCCTTGGGAGCCGGGTCGCCCGTGGCGTCCACGGCGGCGCCGCCAAGGAGCAGTTCTTCATATTTGAGCTCAAACCCCTCGGCAAAGCTCACCGCGTCCAGTACCTTCACCGCCTCCTCGACAATCTCGGGGCCGATGCCGTCGCCCTTGATCAGCGCAATTTTGTAGCTACGCACGGGCCTCTCCTTTTTTGAGCAGTTCCGCCTTGGCGTAGTTCATCAGCCCGCCGCAGGCCAGCAGTTCCTGCATGAACGGCGGAATGGGCTGAAAGCGATACTCCACCCCTTTGTTCAGATCTTTCACGAGCCCGCTCTCCATCTCGACGGTAATCAGGTCGCCCTCGTGGATGGCGTCGGTCTCTTTGAGCTCAAAAATGGGCAGGCCCATGTTAAACGCGTTGCGGTAGAAGATACGGGCAAAACTCTTGGCCACCACGGCGGCCACGCCCGCGGCCTTGAGGGCGATAGGCGCGTGCTCACGGCTGGAGCCGCAACCGAAATTCTCACCCGCGACAATGATGTCGCCCGGTTGCATCTTTTTGACAAACTCCGGGTCCGCGTCCTCCATGACGTGCTTGGCCAACTCGTGGGGATCGGAGGTGTTCAGATAGCGCGCGGCGATAATGAGGTCGGTGTCGATATTGTCACCAAACTTCCAGACTTTTCCGGTAATGACGTTCATCCGTTTCCTTTTTTGAACATAGACGGCGCCCGGCCGTTATGAATTTAGGCGGATTATAGCAAATGGGGAGCGTTAGAAAGATTAAGCGGTGCCGTTAGCGCCCGGCCGACGGCCTAGCGCTTGAGGTTGTTGACAATCTGAAGCATCTCGTCGCTGGTGGTAATCGCTTTGGAGTTGGCCTCATAGGCCCGCTGACCGGTAATAAGATCGGTCATCTCTTCCACCAATTGAACGTTGCTCATCTCCACAAACCCCTGGCGAATCTGCCCCAGCCCGTCCTGCCCGGGCACCCCCTCAATCGGATCGCCCGAGGCGGAGGTGTTGATGTAAAGGTTGTCGCCCAGCGAATGGAGCCCCGCGGGGTTGATGAAGTTGGTCAACTGGATCTGACCGATCTCCGTCGCCTCCTGCTGGCCCGCCTGAAGCACAGAAACCGTCCCGTCGGTGCCGATACTAATCGCCGTGGCGTCTTCGGGGATGACGATCTCGGGCGAAAGCGTATAGCCGTCGGAGTTGACAATGGTGCCGGTGGCATCCACTTTAAAGGCGCCGTTTCGGGTGTAGGCTTCGGTGCCGTCGGGCAAAATCACCTTGAAAAAGCCGTTGCCCGTAATGGCCAGGTCAAGGTTGTTGCCGGTCTCTTTGAAGTTTCCCTGGCTAAACTGCTTGGTAATGGCGGTGGGCCGAACGCCCAGTCCCACCGAAATGCCGGTGGGGGAGCGGGTAATCTCGCTGGTAGAGGTACCCGCGTACTCGGCGGTCTGGTAAAACAGGTCGGCAAACTCGGCCCTTTGCTTTTTGTAGCCGATGGTGTTGACGTTGGCGATGTTGTTGGAGGTGGTATCAATCTGGATCTGCTGTCCGATCATGCCGGTAGCGGCGGTATAAAGGGAACGAATCATCTATCTCTCCTTGCTTAGGCTTTCAACGAGGCCAGTTTGTTGATGGCATCCTGGTTCATGTCGTCCATCTGGGCCCGCATCACTTTTTGGTACATCTCTACCAATCGATTGGTCTCGATCAACTCGGTCATCTGCGAAACGGGGTTGACATTGCTCATCTCCAGCGTAAACTGCCGTACCGCACCACTGCTTTGCACCGGGCGCATCTCTTTGGCCAGGTCTTTGCCGGGCATGACAAACAGGTTCTCCCCCTCGGCTTTCAGATCCTGCGGGTTATCCACGCTGACAATCATCAATTCGTCGCTTTGCTGGGGCGCGTCCATGGCGGTCTGCTCCAAAATCTCCACCTTGCCGTCTCTATCTACCGTCACTTTCAGGGCCGTTTCGGGAATGGTAACCCCCTGCCCGTTTTTGAAATAACTGCTTGAGAGCACCTTATACCCCTCTTTGGTCACCAACTCGCCCTTTTCGTTCAGGTTAAAGGCCCCGTTGCGCGTCAGACGGATGCCCGAAGGGGTCTCCACGGCGAAAAAGAGGTTTTTTTGCGACAGCGCCAGGTCCAGCGGGTTGTCGGTACGTTTCATCGGTCCCATGGAAAAGTCGGTATACTCCTCCACCATCCGGGGCACCCGGTTGACGGTGCGGTTGACAAAACGGGCCGCCTCACGGGTCTGGTTGGGCAGGGGAAGGTCATCGCGCCTCTCCTGCGCAAGACGTAGGTAGTCCCCGAATATCGCGTTTTTCTGCTTATAGCCGCCGGTGCGCACGTTGGCCAGGTTCTGGCTGATCATATCGAGTCGGTTAAACTGGGTCACCATACCGCCGGCAACATCGTAGTAACCGCTTTGCATACGCGCTCCTTTTTGTCGTTCAGACCAAAGAAAGCAAAGAGCGTTCCAACAAACGCAAAACAAAACTCGCACGTGCTTTACCATAGATTAATATCTTTTTAGATAAAATCCCCCTTACTCTCACGCAAGGAGTCCTCCTTTGACCGCAAAAGAGCTGAATCAGGCACTTGAGAAACTGTTTGAAGAGCACAAAGACGACCAATACGTCACGTTTGAAACCGTCGTTCAGGTTTTTGAAAAGCAACCCACCCTCGCCCAGGCCCGCAATATTCTGAAACTGGCCAAAAAATACGGTGTCAAGATCATCACCTCCAGTGAACGGGCCATGCTTTTGAATATTGAGGAGGCCGAGAAGCGCGAAACCGAAAAGAAGCGGCTTAGCGATGATTCTTTGGAAGAGGAGTTTGACTTCACCCGCGAAAAGGAACTGCTGGAGTGGAGCCGCAGTGACTCGCCGGTGCGGATGTACCTGCGGGAGATGGGGCAAATTCCCCTGCTGACCAAAGAGGAGGAGATCGAGATCTCCAAAAAGATCGAGATGGGTGAGGATATCATTCTTGACGCCATCTGCTCGGTTCCCTATCTCATCGACTTTATTCTTGATTATAAAGAGCCGCTCATTAACCGCGAACGGCGGGTCAAGGAGCTTTTTAAGAGCTTCGAGGACAACGACAGCGACGACGATGACGAGACCGATGAGGCCAAGAAAAAGAGCGCCAAGGACGACAAGCGGGTCAAAAAGGTGGTTGAGACCTTCAAGGCGCTGGAGAAGGCCAAGAAAGATTGGCTCAAAACCCAGCAAAAGCAGATCCCCGAAGAGGCCACCGAGGAAGAGAAGTTCCACTACGACCTGGTGCTGGCTTACAAGAAAAAGGTGCTCAAAGACCGCCTGCTTGATCTTGGCCCCACCTCCAAACTGATCAACGAACTGGTCAAGGCGATGGAGACGGCGCTCAAAAGCGACGAAGGCTTCGACAAAGAGCTCAAGCGCCTTGAATACCGCCTGCCGCTCTTTAACGACCAGCTCAAGGCCAACCACCAGAAGATTTTGGACAATATTGTCAATATGTCCAAAGAGGAGATTGCCGCGGCGGTGCCCGAAGCAACCATGGTAAGCACCTATTTGCAGATCAAAAAGCTCTTCCAGACCAAGGAGGCGTCCAAAGACAGCTTTAACCTTGAGCCCGAAAAGCTCCAGGAGATTTTGGAGCAGATCAAACGGGGCAAGAAGATCAGCGAAGAGGCCAAAACCCGCATGGCCAAGTCCAACCTGCGCCTGGTGGTCTCCATCGCCAAGCGCTACACCAACCGGGGCCTGCCCTTTTTGGACCTGATCCAGGAGGGCAACATCGGATTGATGAAAGCGGTGGACAAGTTTGAGTACAAAAAAGGGTACAAGTTCTCCACCTACGCCACATGGTGGATCCGCCAGGCCATCAGCAGGGCCATCGCCGATCAGGCCCGAACCATCCGCATTCCCATCCACATGATCGAGACGATCAACCGTATCAACAAGGTTACCCGCAAATATCTTCAGGAGACCGGCAAAGAGCCCGATGTGGAGACGATCGCCAAAGAGGTGGGGCTGACGGTAGACAAGGTCAAAAACGTCATCAAGATCACCAAAGAGCCCGTCAGCCTTGAAGCGCCCGTGGGTAGCGAGGAGGATGGACGCTTTGGCGACTTCATCGAAGACAAAAGCAGTGCCAGCCCCGTTGAGGCGGTGATGAAAGAGGATCTTAAAGAGCAGATTGATGAAGTACTCGACCAACTCAACGAACGGGAAAAGGCGGTCATCTGTATGCGCTTTGGACTGATGGATGACGAAAGCGACCGCACACTCGAAGAGATCGGCAAGGCGCTTAACGTCACCCGTGAACGGGTGCGACAGATTGAGAGCAGTGCCATCAAAAAACTCAAACACCCCAAAGTGGGACGGAAACTGAAAAACTACATCGAGGAGTGATGCTCCGCGTCCCGCTTCGATAAGAATAAAAAGTGAACAATGAAAAATGAAAAATTGAGGATGGTTGCTTCGCAACCTTTCCATCCCAAGAATGAAAGCCGCGCTTCGCGCGGCATCCTGCCCTCTTCACTGTTCACTGACCACTGTTTATTCTCAAAAACCGGAGGTTTTTGAGCAATGGATTTTTATGAGAAGTGGTTGGAGTACGACTACAACCCCTGGGTACTCTTTGACGCCAACGGCAAGGTACTCACCCTCAACCAGGAGGCGCAGTTTCTCTTTGCCGAAGTCACCCCGCAGGAGATCTTCAACCTGGCGGTAACCTACGCCAACCAATCCTACGGCTTTAAAACCACCATGATGGAGTTGGAGTTTGGCAAGTACGAGTTTTTCGGCATCATGGTGGGTTACGAAGACAACGACGCCATCGCCATCCGCCTCTACCGTCGGCCGCCCGAGCGCATCGCCGAACCACACGTCAGCCAACTGACAGCCCACAACATCTACGCCCTGATCGACCTGGCCGTCAGCACCAGCTCCATCGGGCGCGAAGCGCCCATTACCACGGAGCTTGATCCTACTTTGCCGGAAATCAAGATTGACCCGGAGAGTTTTGTCGCCTTTTTGACCCAGGCTTTTGAGAGTATGCAAAAAAGATCGCCGACCCGCCTCTCTTTACTGCTCAAAACCGGTGAGACCCTGAAGTTTGAGGGCAAACGCTACCCGATTTTCGCCGTCAGGATCGAAGGCGAGCCGACTTCGCATCTACCCGAGGCCTCTTTGCGCCGGCTGGCCCAAAACCTCAACGGCTACTTTCTGCAAAAGCCGGGGGCGCTGATTCTTGAAGCGCCGCTCATTATGGCCTGACTTTTCCTCTTACGTAAAGCCACAACGCCACGCCCCCCAGCGCCGTCGTCGCGCCCGCCAGGTACGCCACGGGCTTAAATATCTGCGCCCCAATCAGCGCGTAGACGCCGTAAATCAACACCCCGTAAGCGCCCAGACGATAGAGCGATAGGGCCGGTTTGGCGGAGGCCAGGCGCGCTTTGAGAGAGGGCTTTTGCTCTTTTAGACGCGCCTTTTGCTCATTTAAAAGGGTTTTAACGTCATCGGGAGGCGGGGTCTGCTCCTCCCACAGGCCGTACCAATCGCCGTACCCCTCGCCCGGCTCCGTCTGCTCTGAATGGGCCGACGGGGAGGTTTTGGCCCCCTCCACCATCTGCCAGTACCCAAAGGCCGAAGCGCCCATCACCAGCAACGCGCACACAAACCCGACCGCCAGGTTTATCAGCGCCTGCGTGCCGCCCAAAGCGTAGGCCCCGCCGCCCGCAAGGGCCAAAAGAAGCGCAAGCCACCCGAAGAGTTCACCCCTCTTTCGCATCGCCCCCGCTTTGGCCGTAGCGTTTGTAACGGGGATCTTCCGCCAGCTCCTCAAAGGCCTTCACCTGCTTGCGGTAAGCCTTGTAGATGTTCAAAATCGCGCCGCCGACCCCCCAAAAGACCCCCAGCCAAAAGAGCCAGCCGTAACCGAACGTCTCGCGCATCCAGTACCCCAGCCCCACGCCGATGAGCACCGCCACGACAACGGAGATACCCAAAGAGAGGTCATACGCCCCCTCTACCACCTTTTTGGCGGTCTTCTTCTCCTCGGCCATCAGAGCGCTCCAAAGACCTCTTTGGCGTTGCGGATCGTCTCATCTATCATCGCGTCGTTGGTTTTGGTGGAGATAAAGCCGGTCTCAAACTGGCTACAGGCAAAATAGAATCCCCTATCGAGCATCGCGCGATGAAAAGCGGCGAAACGCTCGGTGTCGCTGGCCAGGGCATCGTCAAAGTTTTTGACGGGCTTATCGTTAAAGAAGAAGCCAAACATACTGCCCCGCACATCCACCTGCAAAGCGATACCGTTCTCCTCGGCCGCCGCTTTCAGGCCGTTAACCAGCCGCTCGGCCCGCATCTGCAAAATCTCATAAACCGCCCCGTTGGCCCTGAGCTGGCGCACCGTCGCCAGCCCCGCCGCCATGGCCACCGGGTTGCCGCTGAGCGTGCCGGCCTGGTAAACCGGCCCGTCGGGGCTGAGTTTGTCCATGATCTCAGCCCGGCCCCCAAAGGCTCCCACGGGCATCCCGCCGCCGATCACCTTGCCCAGCGTCACCAGGTCGGGCCGTACCGACGTCAATCCCTGCGCCCCGGTCAGGGAGGCGCGAAACCCGCTCATCACCTCGTCAAAGATCAACAAAGCGCCGTGGGCGTCGCAAAGAGCGCGCAGTTCCTGCAAAAAGCTCTCCTCGGCGGGTACCAGCCCCATGTTACCGGCGATGGGTTCAATCACCACGCAGGCAATGTTATCGCTGGCCTCAAAACAGGCTTTGACACTCTCGATATTGTTGTAGTCGGCCAGCAGGGTATGTTTGGCAAAGTCCGCCGGCACGCCGGGGGAGTTGGGCGAACCGAATGTCGTGGCGCCACTGCCGGCTTGCACCAAAAGCGAGTCGCTGTGGCCGTGGTAGCACCCTTTGAACTTCACGATATCGTCACGCCCCGTATAGCCGCGCGCCAGCCGAATGGCGCTCATAACCGCCTCGGTGCCGCTGTTGACAAAACGCACCTTCTCCACGGCCTCAAAGAGGCTGACAATCTCTTCGGCCAGCTCGGTCTCCAGGGTCGTGGGGGCCCCGAAACTCAAACCCCGCCGCGCCGTCTCGAACACCGCCGCCTCCACCGTCGGGTCGCAGTGGCCCAGAATCAGCGGCCCCCAGCTTTGAACATAATCGACATACCGGTTGCCGTCGATATCAAAAAGATACCCCCCGTCGCCCCGCTCTATAAAAGGCGGGGTACCGCCTACGCTTTTGAATGCCCGAACCGGCGAGTCGACGCCGCCGGGGATAACCCGTTTGGCCGCTGTATACGCGGCGATGCTTTTGGTATGTTTCACGCCTTGCCCCTTGTATGAAAATTTGGGGTGATTATAAAGAAATTGCGGTTAATAAAGTATAATAGCCGCCAAAACCCCGACCGGAGTAGCGTTGAACCGCCGAAAAACCGTCTCTTTACTGCTCTCATTGCTGATCCACGCCGCGGTGCTGGCCTTTGCGTGGTGGCTTTTACATCACCACAAGCCGCCTCAAACCGCCGCCGGCGCACGGCGCACCACCCTGGCGCTCAAAGATTTTGTCATACCCGCGCCGGCCGCCCCACACGCCAAAAGCGCGCCCACGCCACAACCGACGCCGCAAACAAACCGCCGGCCCGCTGTCAAACCCAAACCCAAACCGGCTGTCAGACCCAAACCCCGGCCCAAAAAGGCCGTACCCAAGCCAAAACCAAAAGCCAAACCGAAACCGAAACCGAAAACCAAACCCCGCACCCATCCCAAACGGCCCGCCACCAAACCGTCGCGCTCCGTTAAAACACCCGCACCCAAGCGCCGCGCGCCCAGGCCGACACACCCGCGCACCCAATCCACGCCCGCACCCGTGCCGCCGCCAAAGCCCCAACCGCAAACGCCGACGCTTCCACCCGTGCCCGCGCCAACATCCCCATCCCCCGCCTCGGCCCTGGCGGGGGCCCTGGGCACGCCCGCCATGCCGCAGGAGACGCGAACAGGCCGGCGCAAGGCCGAGATCAAAAGCCGCATGAGCGACAGGGAGTTTCGCGCCCTTTACAAAGATGAGTTTGACCACTACTCCAAAAACCAAAAACGGTTTATCCGCAACAACCTCAACCGTATCCAGGCTATCACCCAGTATCACCTGACCCGCCGCGGCTACCCGCTTTTCGCGGCGCAACAGCATATGCAGGGCGTCAACGTGGTGGAGTTTTACCTCCACCCCAACGGCGACATCTCAGGCCTTAAAATCATTGGCTCCTCCGGCTTTGGGGTGCTGGACGACAACTCGCTTGATACCATCCGCGCCGCCTACAAAGACTACCCCCTGCCCAAAGAGACCACCAAAATCCGCTTCTACATCCACTACCGTATCTACTGAAAGGCCTCCAGAAGGCGCAAAGCCCCTTTGTAAACGGGCTCATCCACAAAACCGTAACAAGGATGCACAAAATCACTGCGATCGGGGTTGGACTCAAAGAGCGCCACAACGGCGCGCGCCCGCGCCAACTCCTCCGCATCGGGAGCAAAAAGGGTATTGGCCACAGAGACCTGCTTGGGCGAGATACACCCTTTGGCGTGGTACCCCATGGCCCGCTCCGCCTCACACCGGGCGCGAAAGCCCGCCATATCTTCGTGGCGCTGGTAGACATAGGAGACCGGCAATACGCCGACCCCGGCGCTCTCGGTCAAAAAACGGGCCAACAGGTAGTCGTGGGTGGGGTTGCCGGGTGTCAAAACCCGCTGGGGCAGTGCCATATCCGCCAGCAGATCCAACGCCCCGAGATAGAAAGCCTCCACCCGCATATCCGGCCGCAGTTGCGCCAAATGGCGCCACGCCCCCACGGTCTCAATGGATAGGTGCACCTTGATCTGCCCGTCAATGAGCGCCAGCGCCCGCTCCACCTCCCTGGGGGAACGGATTTTGGGAATACGGATCGCGTCGGGTGCGACGGCGTTGAGATAGGCGATCTCCTCCTCACCCCCCTCCTTTAGCGGGTTGATCCGCACCACCGTATAGGAGCGTACCGATTTCAGGGCCGAGAGAAAAAGGCCGCAAAGGCGCAACGCCAAAGGTTTGAGCGCCGGGGCCACCCCGTCTTCGAGGTTGAGCACCACCATATCCGCCTCCAGGTTGTCCAGCTTGTTCAAATGGCGGATCTTATGGGCCGACAACATCAGGGCGCTTCGGATAAAAGGCGGGCGAAAACGCGCCGTCTGACCGCCCCGACGCAGTGCTTCCAGCGCCGAAACATCGCCGGTTTTAAGGGCGTTTTCCACCGGTGTCAGATCCTCAAAAACCACGGCTACTCCTCATGGGTCAAAAAGGTATAGAGCGCGGCGATCTCCTTGTCGGTCAAAAAGTAGGTGGGCATCACCCTGTAGCGCCGGCTCAGGGCGCTTTTAAGGGTGGCGAAAGAGACTTTTCTGATGTCCGGCCCCCGCAGGACAACCGTTTTGTCATCCTCTTTGTAGCGGGCGATCACCTTTCCTTCCCCATGCACGCCGTGGCAGTGGACGCACCCGATACCCCGGGGGTTTTCATAGAGCATCTGACCATACTCGTACTGGGTAATGAACGAATCCTCGCCCCACGCCAACGCCGCCGCCAAAAGCCACCACATAGCCTGTTTCACTAACCGCCTTTTAATCAACTTTTGGGTAGGATTTTAACCAAATTGCGATTAAGGTAGCCTATGCAGATCATTGACGGCAAAGCCCTTGCCCAATCCATTCGGGAACAGATCGCCGAAGAGACGGCGCGACTCAAGGCCGACCGGGACATCACCCCCGGCCTGGCGGTCATTTTGGTGGGCGACGACCCGGCCAGCCACGCCTACGTGAAGATGAAAGCCAAAGCCTGCAAGGAGGTGGGCTTTTACTCCATTGTGCACGAGATGCCCGAAACCATCACCCAGGAAAAAATCGAAGAGACGATCGTGATGATGAACCAAAACCCCAATATCGACGGGATTTTGGTTCAGCTTCCCCTGCCCAAGCAGATCGACACCACCCGCATTCTGGAGCTGATCGATCCCAAGAAGGACGTGGACGGTTTTCACCCCTACAACTTCGGACGCCTAATGACGGGGCTGGACGCCTTCGTGCCCTGCACGCCGCTTGGGGTGATGAAGATGCTGGAGGCCTACGGCATCGACCCCAAGGGCAAAAACGCCTGCGTGGTCGGGGCTTCCAACATCGTGGGCAAACCGATGGCGGCGCTTTTGCTCAACGCTTTCGCCACCGTGGACATCTGCCACATCTACACCCAAAACCTGGCCGAACACACCCAAAGAGCCGACATTCTGGTGGTAGGCGTGGGCAAAGCGGGGCTGATCGGCGCCGAGATGGTCAAAGAGGGGGCGGTGGTGATTGATATCGGCATCAACCGCCTTGAGGACGGTAGGCTGGTGGGCGACGTGGATTACGAGGCGGTGGCCCCCAAATGCTCCTACATCACCCCCGTTCCCGGCGGCGTGGGCCCCATGACCATCGCCATGCTCCTGCAAAACACCCTTAAAGCGGCGAAAGAGCGCGCATGAACAGCGAAAAGCAACCCTGGTACGTGCGCCTTTACCACTGGTCCAACACCTGGACCGGCACGCTGGTTATCGTTTTGTCGGTCATCTTCTTTGTCGCCCAGGCTTTCGTCATTCCCAGCGGCTCCATGAAAAACACCCTGCTCATCGGCGACCACCTCTTTGTCAAGAAGTTCTCCTACGGCATCCCCGTCCCCCATATTCCGTGGCTGGAGATCCCGGTATGGTTTGACAGCGACGGCGACGGCCACATTGTCAAGGGCGAAGGGCCCAAACGGGGCGATATCGTGATCTTCCGCTATCCCCGTAACGAAAAGATCCACTACGTCAAGCGTTGCGTGGGTGAGCCGGGCGATATTCTTTTTGTGCACGACAAACAGCTCTACCTCCACCCCCACGAGGGCAACGAGTATGTCAAAAAGCGCTACGCCGGCTACCAAATTCTGGATCTGGAGGGGACGCTTTTTGTCAAAAACCCTTTCCAAAAAGAGTTTCCCGGCATCCATCACGACCCCAAAATCACCGAGGACGGGATGCAACCCATTGAGATTTTCGAGTTTGGGCCTATCAAGGTGGAAAAAGATCACTGGTTCATGATGGGAGACAACCGCGACCACTCCAACGACAGCCGCTTCTGGGGTACGGTACCTTACCGGCTTATCGTGGGCAAACCCTGGTTTATCTACTTCAGTTGGGATGAGAACAAGGTGATCCGCTGGGATCGGGTGGGCCGAAACGTCCAGACCCTGGAGCGGGAACAACCCCGGTATACCGATGAGTGAGATCGAGCTAATTAAAATCGCCGCCACCGTCGTCGCGCTGGCTGTAGCCATTATCGGTCACGAGATCATGCACGGTTGGGTGGCGTGGCGCTACGGCGATCCCACCGCCAAAGCGGCCGGACGCCTCAGCCCCAACCCCGTCGTACACATCGACCCCGTAGGCACCGTCGCCGTGCCGGCTCTGCTTTATATCAGCGGCGCGCCTTTTCTTTTCGGCTGGGCCAAACCGGTGCCCGTGGATATTTTTACCGTCATCAGAAACGGCGGCTACAAGGGAGCCGTGGCGGTGGCCCTGGCGGGGGTTGCCTACAACTTCACCCTCGCCCTGGCCGCGTCCGCGCTCTTTCCGCTCTTTGCGGCGCCCGACTCGCTCTTTGGTGCGTTTGTGGGCTATTTTCTGATGTTCAGCGTCGTCTACAACGTGGTGCTGGGGGTCTTCAACCTCTGGCCCTTCCCGCCGCTTGACGGCGCCAACGCCCTGCGCTACGTGGCCATGGAGTTTCACTGGCGCCCGGTGGTGGAACTGCTTAACCGCATTGAGCCCGTGGGTATGGTCTTGCTCATTATCGTCATCGCCACCCCGTTGTCGGAGTGGTTTTTCATGCCGGCGGACTGGTTGATCAGCCGGCTTATCGGTTAAAAAGGAGGCAACCATGAAATATTACGTCGCAAGCGATCACGCCGGTTTCGCGGTCAAAGGACAGGTGGTCGAGTTTTTGAGAGCCAAAGGGTTTGAGGTCGAGGACCTCGGCCCCCAAAGCGCCGATCGGGTCGACTACCCCGATTTTGCCGCCAAGGTGGCCGGGGCCGTGGCCGAAGATGCCAACAGCCGGGGCGTGCTCATCTGCGGCACGGGAATCGGCATGAGTATCGCCGCCAACAAGGTTGACGGCATCCGGGCCGCCCACTGCCACGACTACTACACCGCCCAGATGGCCCGCGCCCACAACGACGCCAACATTTTATGTTTTGGCGAACGGGTCAGCGGCCCCGGCGTCATTGACTCCATGCTGGAGGCTTTCGTGAGCACCCCATTCGAGGGCGGACGCCACGCCGGGCGCGTGGAAAAAATCATGGCGTTAGAGAAGTAAGATGTTCTGGGAATGGGCCCTGCTGACCGTCGCCATCGGGGCGGTGATCTTTGTGGTGGTGAAGATGTTTTACTTTCAAAACCTCACCATCAAGGAACAGCGCAACAACGACCTGATGAAGCTTACCCTCAAAGAGGCGGAGGTGCTGATCCGAAAATACCAGATCCAACTGCAAAGGGCCATCGGCAACATTGACATTCTCAACGAGCAGATGAACAAACTGCGCCAGGAGATCAAGGCGGTCAAACAGCGCAACAGCCAGTACCGCATCGAAAACGACAAGCTCCGAAACCGCATCAAAGAGCTTGAATCGCGCATCGAAGCGCTTATTTAAAAAAGGATTCGCCGTGAAAGAACTGGACCCCAAAATCAGGGCGGAACTCAAAGCCGCCATTCGGGACGTGCCCGACTTTCCCAAACCGGGTATTGTCTTTAAAGACATCACCACCCTGCTGAATAACGCCGAGGCTTTCACAAAACTGATGGACCACCTGGCCGAGCGCTACCGCGACGCGGATCTTTCGTATATCGCCGGCATCGAGAGCAGGGGGTTCATCTTCGGCTCAGCGCTAGCGGCGAAACTGGGCGTGGGGTTTGTGCCCATTCGCAAAAAGGGCAAACTCCCCGCCGCCACCATCGGCGAAAAGTACGCCCTGGAGTACGGTTTTGACGAGGTGGAAATACACGTTGACGCGTTTAGAGGGCAAAAGGGAGCCAACGTTTTGTTGATTGACGATCTTATCGCCACGGGCGGCACCGCCACAGCGGCCATCAAACTCATTCAAGACGCCGGCGGCACGTGCGTGGAAGCCTGTTTTATTATTGACCTTGCCTTTTTAAAAGGACGCGAGAAGATCACCCCCCTTGCCCCCGTCTACGCCGTATTGGAGATTGATTGATGTATATACCCAAGGCTTTCGCTTTCGACCCCGACGCACTGGGACATTTTGGCAAGTTTGGCGGGCGCTACGTACCCGAAACCCTGATGCCGGTTTTGTTGGAGCTGGATGAAGCCTACCGGCGCTACCGCTTTGACGAAACCTTCTGGCAGGAGGCGCACCACTATCTGGAACACTACGTCGGACGCCCCAGCCCCCTTTACAAAGCCGAAAACCTCTCCAAAGAGCTGGGAGCGACGGTTTATCTAAAACGTGAAGACCTCAACCACACCGGCGCGCACAAGGTTAACAACACGATCCTTCAGGGGCTTTTGGCCAAAAAGCTGGGTAAGAAAAAGGTGATCGCCGAAACAGGCGCGGGCCAGCACGGGGTGGCCACCGCCACCGTGGCGGCCCTGCTGGGGCTGGAGTGCGAGATTTTCATGGGGGCCAAAGACGTGGCGCGTCAATCGCTCAACGTCTTTCGCATGAAACTGCTGGGGGCCAAGGTCCACGCCGTCGAGAGCGGCTCCAAAACCCTCAAAGACGCCATGAACGACGCCATCCGCCACTGGGTCACCCACGCCAGGGACACCTTCTACATCATCGGCACCGTCGCGGGCCCCCACCCTTATCCCATGATGGTGCGCGACTTTCAGGCGATTATCGGTTATGAGGCCAAAGCCCAGATTCTCAAGGCCGAAAACCGCCTGCCCGACTACGTGGTAGCCTGTATCGGCGGCGGTTCCAACGCCATGGGCATCTTTACCCATTTCCTGGACGAAAAAGAGACAACCTGCGTCGGGATTGAAGCGGGCGGTCTGGGCCTTGAGAGCGGCAAGCACGGGGCGAGCCTGGCCAAAGGGAGCCCCGGCGTGCTTCACGGGCAGATGAGTTACCTTCTGCAAGATGACGACGGCCAGATCCTGGAGGCCCACTCCATCTCGGCGGGGCTGGATTACCCGGGCATCGGGCCTGAGCACGCCTACCTTAAAGAGAGCGGCATGGCCCGCTACGACACCATCACCGACAAAGAGGCCCTGGACGCCTTTGTGTGGCTGAGCCAGAAAGAGGGGATCATCCCGGCGTTTGAGAGCTCCCACGCCGTGGCGTGGCTCAAAAAGGCGGGTGATGAGATCAGGGATAGACTGGTTGTTGTCAACCTCTCGGGCCGGGGCGATAAAGATATGATTCAGGCCAAAGAGCTTCTCCATTTTGATTAAGAGGTCGCATGGAACAGTTTCTGGTTGACGCGCTCAAAGAGTACGGCTATATCATTCTTTTTATCTGGAGCGTCATGGAAGGGGAGCTGGGCCTGGTGATGGCCGGCACCATGAGCCACACCGGCGATATGCACCTGCCGCTGGCCATTTTCGTGGCGGGCCTTGGAGGCTTTACGGGCGATCAGATCTATTTTTGGATCGGGCGCTACAACAAAAGACTGCTCACCCGCTATCTAAAAGAGCATCGCAGAAAATTCGCCCTGGCCCACCTGCTTTTGCAAAAGCACGGCTGGCCCGTTATCTTTATTCAACGCTATCTCTACGGCCTGCGCACGATTATTCCCATGAGTATCGGGCTTACCCGCTACAGCGCCAAAAAATTCGCGCTTATCAACTTCATCAGCGCCCAGATATGGGCCGCCATCACCATTGTGCTGGCCTACATCTACGGCGAAGAGATCCTACAAATCATCGAGTGGGCCAAACACCACTGGTACGTCGCCCTGCCGCTGGCCGGCGTCTTTTTGGGCGGGGTGCTCTACACGTTTCACCGTATTGAGCAACGGGTTTTACAGCGCCGCGCCCGGCGCAATCGGCAACCCGTCTCAAGTTAATGTATAATTATCCCGTATCGCCAATTAACCTGTAAGGAAGGCTTAGATGGGACTTTTTGGTTGCAAAGAGGAAGAAAAGCGACTCCAGGAACTTGAGAAAAGGGTGCACGAGCTTGAGCAAGAGAACGCCCGTTTGCAAGCCGAACTGCAAAACGCGCGCCGACACCCCGCGCAAACCCCGCACGAAGAAAAGCAACATGACCGTGAGGTGGTGGAGTTATTGCTTGATTCGTACGAAAAAGGGGTGACATTTTTACAAAAAGTGATTGAGAACGAAGTGGAGCTTCTGGATGAGGCCCATGACCTCAACGGCCGCACCCAAAAGCGCATCGCCGCCGTCAAATCCCAGCGCCAATCGGTCGACGGGGCGGTTGAGGAGATCGTGATGGAGACCAATAACCTCGAAACCGGCGCCCAGACCCTTAACGGCAGTGTTGACTCCATTAACGAGATTATCGGTCTTATCAAGGATATCTCCGACCAGACCAACCTGCTGGCGCTCAACGCCGCCATCGAGGCCGCCAGGGCCGGTGAGCACGGCCGGGGATTTGCCGTCGTGGCCGACGAGGTTCGCAAACTGGCCGAACGAACCCAAAAAGCGACCATGGAGGTAGAGATCAACATCGGTCAGCTTCAACAAAACAGCTCCGAGATTCTGGACGTGACCGAACGTTTCCGCCAAAGCGCCCAGACCATCACCGAAACCCTGGAGAAGTTTTTTGAAGAGCTTGACTATGTCATCCACAACTCCGAACGCACCACCCACATTACCGAAAACCTCCGCAATGAAATCGGCATTGCCAACGGCAAGATCGACCATATTCTTTTCAAACTGCTGGCTTACAAAAGCTTTCTTTCCAACCGGGCCGAAAGCCTGATGGACGAAAACCAGTGCCGTTTCGGCAAATGGTTCAAAGAGCACGGCCAAAAGGTGATTTCAGACGATCCCAAAACGATCAACGACCTGGATCACCACCACACCAACGTCCACCGGGGTACCAAAGAGGCGGTCAGACTATGGATAGATGAGAAACAATATGAAGAAGCCATCAAACGGATGGCCGATGTTGAACACTCCAGCGACGTGGGCTTTGAAGAGCTGTATGAAAGCTTTTACCGCCACCGCAAATAGACGTTTACCACGCTTTTAGCCGGGGCATAAGGGCCGGTAGGCTCATATAAAGACGTGTGGCGTTGACCTCCAGACGGCGCAGTTTGTGCGGCGGCGTAAGCGCAGAGGGACCGTCGATTACTTTTTGGGTCGGGTAGAGCCCGCACGCGCGAACCGTCGCCTGCCCTTTGGAAGAGAGGATAAAACGCAAAAACGCCCGGGCCTCTTGGGAATGGGGCGCCTGGGCCGATTGCGCTACCACGGAAGGGAGCAAAAAGGCGCCTACTCCTCCCTTTTTCTGGTCAATATCGCGCCATGCCAATCCCTTGGGCAGATCAAAGACCCTATCGCTAAAGAGCAGGACAAAACGCCCCGCGCCCCGCTCTATGAGCGCGATCGCCTCGTTATCGTTTCGTACGAAAGCGGTGCCGTTTCGGCGTACCGCCCGCATCCAGGCCGTCATCTTCTCACCCCCCAACCTCTCAAACAAAGCGGCCCAGTAGGTCGCGTAATCCGGTTGTGTAGGTAAAACCAAAAGCCCTTTATCTTTATTGGCGATATCGGCATAATCAAAAACAGAGGCGGGCAGGCTCTCTTTTTTTCCGACCACCACGGGCCACCGCAATCCCACCGCGCACCAATCGCCGTCACTATCGGCCAGGCCTGCCAACCGGGTTTGACACATAGAGGGTGGCAACTGAGCCAACACCCCTCTCTTTTTCAAGCTATAAGCCAATACGGGACTTTTCAGCCAGTAGACATCCACCTCCTCTTTGGCCGTTTGAACCCGTTTGACATCTATCCCCGACTCTTTCTTAAACGCCTCTATCACCCTCTCAACGCACGCGTCGCGCTCTATGGCATAAAGACGCACGCTCCGACCGCTCTTTGCCTCTCTTTTTTTGCCGTTTTTCTCCTTCTTCTCCGGCAGGCCAAGCCACACCAACGCCAAAACCACCAGTACACCCAGAATTTTCAGCAGTGTCTCTTTGCTCAACGCTGTTCCTCCACCAGCTCCAGATTGGTAAGATCGTGCTTTTGCAAAAGATCAAGCAATTTCAATACCCGCTCATACCGTACCGCCTTGTCGATCCGCACGATCACGGGCCGCGCCTTGTCCGTGTAAGAGCCCAATACCCCGTCAAGCGCCAAAAACGTGATCTTTTTGCCGCCGAGCGCCAGCGCGTCGGGACTTAGCTCCAGGGTAATCTGCTTTTTTCCCACCATCTTCTCTCCCGCCTCGCCGTTTGGCAGGGCCAGGTTCAAAGCCAGCTCCTCCTTTTTGAAAACCGTGGCCACCAAAAAGAAGATCAGCAATAAAAAGACCACATCCACCAGCGGCGTCATATCCTGCGTAAGCGACTCTCTGCGCCTCATTGCGCTTTCCCGTAAAGACGTTTTAAAAGCTCCGCCTCCAGACGGGCCTCCAGATCGTCCAGCAGGGCCACAAGATAGTTATACCCCACGGTGTGAATGATGGCCACGATCAAACCGCCCACCGTCGTCACCAGCGCCATGGAGACCCCGCCCGCGAAGGCCGTCGGGTCGCCCATACCCGCTTTTGCGATACTCTCAAAGGCCATCAAAATCCCGATCACCGTTCCAAGAAGTCCAAACAGCGTGGCGGTAGAGGCGATGATTTTAACGGTCGGCAACCCTTTTTCCAGGGGGCGCAAGTGGGTCTGGAGCAGTTCTTTAACAAGCACCAGCATCGTCTCTTTCTCCCTGATACCCGCCGCCTCAAAATTACCGAAAATCTCCCGGGCGTGACGTTGGCGCTGGCGATCGTAAAGCCAAAACTGCACCGCTTTAAAGAGCATCAGGGCAATGCCTACGGTATTCATGGCAATAAGAACCTCCATAATCACGCCGCCGGATTTGACATACTCCATGAAACTCATGGGACTCCTTTCATCTTAGACTGTAACGTATTGGCACGCAAATACTTAACTTCGACACCCCCAGTTTTTCGGGAATCGGCGGGAAACGCCCCACCCGCTCAAGGGTTTGAAGGGCCGCTTTGTTAAGCCTTTTATAACGGCAGGGCACGACAACGGCGGCATCTTCAAGGGCACCGTCAGGCAGGAGGGTAAAACGCACCTTCACCGTGCCGACCTGGCGCATCTTTTTGGCCATGCGGGGGTAATATTTGTGCGCCTCTATCGCCTCGCGGATTTTGGCCAGATAGCGTGCCCTGGCCCGCCTGGCTTCCGCCCTGTTTGCAACCGGTCGCGACGGGGCCTTTTGGGTAATAACCGGCGGCGCGGACACGGGCGGAGGCGGCTGAGGCGTAAAAAGAGGTTGCGGCGGGGGTGGGGGCGTCTTTTGAACCGCTACTTTTTTAGGAACCGGCCGTTTTTTGAGACATTTTCTCTTTTTGATCTCTCTTTTTTTCGGTTTGGGTTTAGGTTTGGGCCTTGGCTTTGGCTTTGGCTTTGGCTTGAGTTTTGGCTTTGGTTTCGGTTTGGGCTCAACCGCCGCTTTGGGCGGCGCGGGCGGCGGTTTTAAGTGACAGGCACATAAGTGGATCACCTTTTTTTTCGGTTTGGGCTGTACCGTTTTGGGAGGATGAATCTCTCCAAACATGAGAATCGCCCCCTCCACGATAGCCACGAGAAGCAAAAGAGAGAAAAAGAGAAGGCGCTGTTTCATCTTACCGACTGCATCTTTGCGTGATATTTTACCCGTTTCATTATAGAGGGTTGTCGTTAATTCAACATTAAGCGCCTCAAAAAGAGTACAATATCAACATGAAAAAGGTTCTGATTCTTTGCACCGGCAACAGTTGCCGTTCCATTATCGCCGAGGCGCTGGTCAACCATCTTTTGGCATCCAAGCGGATCCAAGCTTTCAGCGCCGGCGCCAAGCCGAGCGGCCGGGTCAATCCCAATGCCAGGCGAATACTCGAAGAGGCGGGAATGTGGCAAGAGAGCTACCGTTCCAAAAGCGTCGACGAAGCCCTGAAGGAGGGGCCGTTTGACCTGGTGGTCACCGTCTGCGACAATGCCAAGGAGCAGTGCCCCGTTTTACCGGGCACACCGACCGTGCATATCGGTTTTGAAGATCCCGACGGCAAACCCTACACAGCCTTTGTCCAAACCTTCGAGGCGATCAAGAGCCGCCTGATTCCTGAGATTCAAAGGCGTTTGAACCCGGCATGACAGCGGTAGCCGTCTTTGCGGGAACGCTCCTGCTTATTCTCCTGCGCCCGCTGGGGCTTTCCATCGGCACCGGCGCCCTGCTGGGCGCCCTGGCCGCATGGCTTGTGGGCGCCGTCTCCCCCGCCGACCTGCTCCATATTGTACAGATCGTCTGGGATCCGACCCTCGCGTTTGTCGGTATCGTGCTCACCGCCATGGCGTTGGAGGAGATGGGGTTTTTCGACTGGTCAGCCGTCTACAGCGCCAGGCTCAGCCGAGGCAGTGGACACCGGCTTTATGTCAATATGATTCTCCTGGGCGCGCTAAGCGCCGCCCTCTTCGCCAACGACGGGGCGGCGCTGATTCTCACCCCCGTCATCCTGGCCAAAATGCGCTATCTCAAGCTCCCCGCCCCCGCGCTTTTCGCGTTTGTCATGGCGGGCGGCTTCATCGGCGACACCGCCTCCAACGCGCTGGTTGTCTCCAACCTCACCAACATCCTCACCGCCGACTTTTTCCATCTTGACTTTCTCTCCTACGCCCAAACCATGTTTTGGCCCAACCTGCTGGCCGTCACCCTCTCACTGGCCGTGCTCTGGCTTCTTTTTCACAACGACCTGCCTACCGCCGTCAATCTCCACGCCCTGCCCGACCCCTCCACGCTCATCAATCCCCGCCTTCTCAAACAGCTCTGGCCCCTGCTCATCTTTTTGGGCGTCACCTACGTAGCGGGCGACCTTTCGGGTCTGCCCGTCAGCGCCATCACCCTCAGCGGGGCGGGGCTTTTGCTATGGCTTGGCCATCGCCACAAAGCCCTTGAGCCGCTCAAACTCCTTCGGCGGGCACCGTGGCAGATCATCTGGTTTAGCGTGGGACTCTATGTGGTGGTATGGGGATTGCACAACGCCGGCTTGAGTCGTCAACTCGCCCACTGGCTTTTGATAGCGCAAAGTCACGGCGAGACCGCCGCCGTGCTGGGTACGGGCTTTTTGGCGGCGATTTTAAGCGCTCTGCTCAACAACCTGCCCGCCGTCATGATGATGAATCTGGCGCTCGATCACCTGGGCCCCCACCTGCATACGGCCATGATCTACGCCAACGTCATCGGTTGCAATATCGGCCCCAAACTCACCCCGTTCGGTTCGCTGGCCACCCTGTTATGGTTGCATCTGCTCAAAGAAAAAGGCGTTGTGATAGGTTGGCGGGAGTATCTGCTTTTTGGCCTCTCAGCCACCCCGCCCGTTCTGGCGGGCTCTTTGGCGGGCCTGCTCTTTTAAAACGCGCCCCGGTTGCGAAGCTCCGCGATCTCGGTCTCGACCATCTCGTCGATCATCTTTTTGTAAATGTCGGCCACCATGTTGGGCGAAACACCCAGCATCAGCGCCTTGTGGCGCACCCGGCCCATCACTTCGTCAATCCGCTCGTCGCTTTTGATCTCCTCCACGCTTTGCTTGAACCCCGCCGCCTGTTTGATGTAGGCGTTGCGCAAAGCGATAAGCTCAACGATCCTGTCGTCAACCTTGTCCACCTCTTGACGCAGTTCTTCGAGGGTATCGCACTTTTTCACATCCATCTTCGCCTCCCTCTTTTTAGCTTATTTTATCCAAAAAATCGCCGCTTTGAAGGTACCGCACAAACTCGTCGTGCAGTTCCCCGCACTCCCACTCGTCCATCAACCCTTCGGCCATATCCGAAAGCATCTCCTCAAAACTCTCCCGCGCGCGGGTCAGGTCGTCGGCTTTTTGCCCGCTTTGGCGGGCCATCTCCTCTTGCATGAGCGGCAAAATGCGCGATTGAATCAGCGCTTTGAGCTTCTCACACATCCCCATCGGCCAACTCTTTCAGCTCTTCGTAGATCTCCGCGCACTCACCGCTCTCCAGCGCCCCGACGTTTAGCTCGTCCAGCAAAGCCTCCAGCTCCTCTCTTAGCTCATTGAACTCGGCGTACGCCCCTTTGGTCTCATCATCGGCGCTCTTGGTCTCGGCGATCTGCGCGAAGAGTTCGTCAATCATCACCTTCACGTCCGGCAGTACCTTCACCGCCACCAGCTCTTTAAGTTTCTCACACACAACAGGCTCCTTTTATCCGTTAGCGTATCTTTTTCAAAGCCTCTTGGCGCACCCACGCTTCCTGGCCGAAATCCTCCCACTTTTTATGGGGAAAATGGCCGCTGATACGAATCCATCCGCCCTTTTTGAGGTAGGCCGTCAGCCGGTACCCTTCGGGCAGTTGTCCCAATGCCTTGCCGCCCGGTTTGTCGTAGTAAGTGAGGGCCGCTTTGGTTTGAAAAAGCGTGGGTTTGAAACGGGTTGTCGCGTTGCTGTCGGCGGGTGCGGGTACGCCCTTTTGGGCGGTTTCGCGTTCTTTCCAGAGGGTTTTGAGCACCTTGTCGTGGGTAACCAGCAGACGTTCAAGCTGTTTGATCCTTGCCACGATAGCCCGCTGGTTGGCCTCCAACTGGGCGATTCTCGCTTCCAGTTTGGCGATATCGGCTTCGGTATAACGGCAGACAAACGAACTCTCCAGTGCCCGAGACCCATCGGCGCCAAAACCAAGCGTCACCAGCGCCGTTAATGCCCACCACCATCTCATTTTGACGCCTCCTTCCATTCAAAACGTCCCGCCGTACGGTTTTTGACCACCTTCTCATACGGCCCCACCAGCCCGTGCATCGCCACATACACGCCGGGATCCAGGCACCGGATCGCGCCCAGCGCCAGGGCCAGGTTGGCCGTCGCCTCGACAGGATCGATAAAAAAGGGAACCATCGCCCCCGTAAAGACCACCCGCTTTGATCCAAGAGCCGCCTTGGCTACCGCTTTGGCGCTTAAGTGCATGGTATCGGTACCGTGCACCACAACCACCGCTTCGCTCCTACACGCCCCAATCGCCTCAACCAGCCGGGCCCGGTCGGCGTCGTCCATGTACAGGCTGTCTTTGTAGATAAGCCCCTCTACGCGCACACCGGCCATCACAGCCACGGCCGCTTCCACGGCCCGGTTGTCACACGGAACGAAAAGCTCCCCTTTAATGGAATCGTAGCGCTTGTTGAAGGTGCCGCCGGTATTGAGTACGACAAGATCCACGGGGTTACCTTTTGGGCCGGCTCTCAAAGCGTTTGACAGCCTCTTCGAGATCGCTCATATACTCTTTGGGCGGCCAGTAACCCACCACCGGCTTGGTGATCATCTTCTCATCGGGCGTGAGGAAAAAGGTGGTGGGCACCATGGCGGAGTGGATAAAATCGGGAAAATCGCCCTCCTCCCTATACAAAAGCACGGGGATAAAACGGCGGTTGACATAGTCGCTGACCCGGGGGTTTTGCAGGGTGCGATTCTCCAGTCTCAAACACCATCGGCAGGTGTGCGAGACCAGTAAAACCAACATCGGTTTGCCGCTTTTTTGGGCGTCGGCTTTGGCCTTTTCGTAATCGAGACGCCAATTGGGCTCAGCCCACAGGATAACCGAGGCCAGAAAGAGTATTGCAAAAAGGTATCGCATCAAAACGCCCTTATCACCCGCTCAAAGACCCGCGTCAACATCAGCACCTCATCCAGCGTGGTACGCTCGTTGGGAGCGTGAATGGTGTCGTTGACAACGCCAAACTCCACCACGTCCACCCCAAACTCGCCCAAAAACCTCGCGTCGCTGGTACCGCCGGCGGTAGAGTGTTTGGGACGCCTACCCGTCTCCGCCTCCACGGCCCTGTCCACGGCCTCAACCACCCGGGAAGTTACGTCGGTGACAAAAGGTTTGGCCGACTGGGAGAGCGTCAACTCAAAATCGAGCCCCTCCAGCACTTTGCGCACATAGTTTTCGACGGCCTCTTTGTCGGTGTGGGTGTTGTTGCGCACGTTAAACATCACCTTCACCTCCGCCGGCGTGACGTTGGTGACCTCCATGCCGCCCCGTATGTCGGTAATGACCAGCTTGCTGGGGGCAAAATGGGCGTCCCCCTCATCCAGATCGACCCCCGCCAACTTCGCCAGCCGGGGGGCCAGCTTGTGCGCCGGGTTGTCCGCCTTTTCGGGGTAGGCGGCGTGCCCCTGGCGCCCCTTGATGCGGATAATCCCGTTGATCGACCCCCGCCGACCGATCTTCAAAGCGTCGCCGAAGCGCGCTTCGCAGGTAGGTTCGGCCACAATGGCGTAATCGGGCAGAAAGTCACGCGCTTTAAGCGCTTTGAGCACCTCCACGGTGCCGTACTTCGCCTCCCCCTCTTCATCGGACGTTAACAGTAGCGAAAGAGTCCCCTCAAAACGCTCGGCCTCCCGGCACGCCTGCACAAAGGCGGCCACGCCGCTTTTCATATCCTGCGTCCCCCTGGCGTAGACGGTGTTGCCTTCCACACGGGGCACAAACGGGTCGCTCACCCACCCCTCGCCCGGGGGCACCACATCCACATGACCCGCGAAGCAAAGATGGGGACCTTCGCCGAAACGCCGCCACAAAAAGAGATTTTTGACCCCCTCTTTGTCTATCCGCTCCGCCTCAAATTCGCACAGGTAGTCCCGGATAAAATCCAACGCCCCGTCATCGTCGGGGGTGACGGAGCGAAAGGAGAGCAGTTTTAAAAAGAGCTCGGTCGTATCCATCGTTTCCATCGATCAATCTTCCGGGTTTTCGTAAAAGACGTAAGGGGTGAAGTTGCTGATCTCAAAATAGAGCTTTTTGGAAGGCTCGTCCTTGTCATGCTTGTAGTTGAAGTTGGTGTCCAGGTAGCCGTAACCGTAGCGGTACTGGCGCACCGCCCCGTCGTCGGTGCCCTTGGCGGTGGTGAGCTTGTCGATTTTGATAAATCGCATCACCAGTTTTGAGCCCTCATACACGTCCAACACCCCGTTGGTGCCCGTCCAGTTTTGCACCGCCCGTCCCAGTTTGTTCTGGGTCTCCTGGGTACAACCGCCAAGCACTAACGCGCCAATCAGCCCCACAACTGTCCATTTGGTCAATTTTTTCATCTTTTATCTCCCTCTTTTTGGCGGGCATTATACCATGCCCCAAACCCTTCGGCATCCAGCGGGCGGCTATAAAGATAGCCCTGCATGAAATCGCACCCCTGCGCCTTGAGCCACTTAGCCTGCTTGGCCTCTTCCACCCCTTCAGCCACCGTTTTGGCCTCCAACTCGTGCGCCATACGGATAATGAGCCTGATTACCTCGTCGTTGCGTTTGTCGCCGATTTTTTCAATAAAAGAGCGATCAATTTTGAGCACGTCAAAATAGATACGTGAAATCTCATGCAGTGAGGAGTGGGCGATACCGAAATCGTCAATACCGATCTGGAAACCCAACCGCTTTACGCGCGCAATAAACTCGCGCACGCTCTCGGTCAAATCGATCGCCACCCGCTCCGTAAACTCCAACGTCACCGCATCGGCCTCAATGCCGTAGTGTTCCAGACGATTGTGCAAGAAGGTGGCAAACGCCGGGTTTTTAATATCGTCCGCACTGATATTAAGAGCCATTTGCACCCGTATGCCCGCTTTTTGCCACTCGGCCAGTCGGCCAAACGCCTCATCGACAACCAGTCGGGTAATGTCGCCGATCATACCCAAATCCTCCGCCACGGCGATCATCTCGTCCGTCGGCAGGGGGCGTCCCTGCTCGTCATCCAGACGAATCAGCACCTCACACTTGACAACCGCCTCATCCTCAGCCCGCACAATGGGCTGATAACGAAAAGTAAAACGCTTCTGTTCTATGGCCTCTTTGAGATTTCTCACCAAATAAAGCCGCGCCTGGGAACGCTCCTGCATCCACGGCGCGAACCGGACAATCTCTGAGGGTCCACGGCAAAAACTCAGGGCGCTCATCGCCTTCTCTTTAAGCTGATCCGGCATCTCGCAATGGTGAGGATAGCGGGCGATACCCGTTTGCACAAACAGCGGAATCCCAAAACCGTCCACCGCTGTCTCCCGAAGCAGTTTGCGTTGAATCCGTTGCACAAGCCGCTCCATCTTGTCACAATCGTCGTAAGGCCCCAACAGGGCGAATTTGTCGGCACCCAGGTGGTAGAGCTCCTCATTTTTCAAAAGCCGACCGATCAACTGGGCCACCACCTTCAGAACCTCATCACCGATCTCAAACCCGAAATTGAGATTGACCAACGAAAAGTTGTACAGGTTCATCACCGCCAAAACCGTCTTTTCCTTCAGCCCCGTCAACCTGGCGGACAAAGCGTTTTCGTTGGGCAAACCGGTTTTCATCTGATAATACCCCAGATACTCCAGCCGCTTCCTGGCCCGCAGGTCATCGACGGCCATACCGATATTCTTGGCCAAAGAGGCAAGGAGTTTGACCGACGAGTCATCAAACCAGCCGGGCAGGTCGGCATAGAGATTCAAAACGATAAAGCGCTCTTCGCCCAGCTCAATCCGCATGGAAAGCGATGAGACAAACCCCTCTTTGAGCATCTTCTCCTTTAAAAGATCATGTTTGTCGCTTTTGCGAATATCCTCATTGACACGCACCCCCCAGGGCTCCCGGCTCGCCTCCACGCTAAAGGTTTCATGTTCGGGCGATTTGGGCTCTAATGTAAAGACGGCGGTATGCACGCATCGGTTGGTTTTGGGATAGTAGGCAACGGGTTCTAAGCGTTTGCGTCTCAAATTACTGCGCCCGATCCACGCATAGACGCAAAAACCGCTTTCTACCAACGCTTCACACACCCCGGCCCACAACGCCTCTTCCGATTCGGCCTGCATCATCTTCTCATTGGCGTCCGCCAACGCCTTATGCGCAAAACGCCAGATCATCTCCCGCGTCACATCCCGGTAAAAGCCGACCAACTCCCATCGACTCTCCTCGCGATGCAAAGCCACCACCGTGTCTTCCACCCACAGATAGCTTCCATCTTTTTTCAAAAAACGGTAACGGTGAATCAAGCGCCCTTTCTTTTTTAAAACCGCCTGACGGCGCAACACCGCGGGCCGATCATCAGGATGGATGTGCGTAACCCACCACTTGGGGGTTTTAAGCACCTCTTCACGGGGATAACCCATCAATGTCTCCACCGCGAAAGAGGCGTAGACAAAGCGCTGGTTTTCATACGGACCGATCACGTGATAGGCGAACATAGGCAGATGGTTGGAGATAATCTGCAGTTCCGACTCGGCCCGCCGGATTTGGGTTAGATCGACAAAGGTAACGATCCCGCAGGGTTTGCCGTCAATATAGATGGTATCGGTCTGGATATAGTGGGGCATAACCCGCTCTTTGCCCCGAATATCAACCTCGTAGGCCGATTGCCCAAGCTCTCCCCGCAAACGCATTTGGATACGCTCTAACATCACGGCGCGTTTTTGCGGGTCGCTGTCGGCCAGGAAGTCGCCGGGGGCCATCTGCTTGATCTCGTCGGCGCTATACCCCAAACGCTCACAGGCGTAGCGGTTGACATAGATGACCTTTTGATCATAAATCATGATTCCCGCCGGCACGTGGTCTAAAATCCACTCCAACAACTCTTTTTGACTGCGTAGGCGGCGGGCGGCATCCGTAACGGCGTCCACCAACTGCCTGAGCTCCTCTTCGGCAAAGCGCGGCAATCTCTCCTCTTGGCCCATCGCCACGTGCGCCATCTCGTTACCAAGACGCAAAAGTTTTTTGACAAAAGGGGAAAAAACCAGCCAATAGAGCGCCCCAAAAAGCAGGGTCATGGCAATAAGAACCGTCAGAAAATTGACAAAAGCGCCAAACCAGAGCGCCTCAAAGACCGATCGGGCCTCAAACCTGCTCTCAAGCCCAAAAGGGCGTAACGCCAACGGCGCGTCCAATCTCAAAACGGCATCAATCATGCCGCTCTCTTCACCAAACCCGTAGGTCGCCCCTTTTGTCTCGCCAAGCTGACGCGTCGCGCTTAAAGGCCGAGCCTCCGAAAGACTATAAAGATGCAAACCCGCCTTATTGAAACGGGCCGACCCCTCCCGTTTAAAAAGAGCAATATAGCCTTGTTTCACTGCTTTTAACACCCCAATGCGCACATCCTCCCCGTCCAGCGCGTAAAGGGTCTCTCTTTTGCGACAGCGCAGTGCCTTTAGCATCTCTTTTTCAAGAGGCCCGAGTGAGTAACGCCCCACCCTGCCGGCCTCTTTGCGCACCGCTTGAATCACCCGCCCGTTGCGATCCAACAACGCCACCGTGTTTACGCTATCACCAATCTTCTCAAGCTCTTCCAGGCGACCGTCCCGCGGGGCCCACGCGGTAAGGGAGAGTGCCTCCTGACGCAAAAAAAGCAAGGTACGCATCGCCTCTCTCTCGGCCAGGCTTCGCACTATGTCACGACGGGTATTGAGGTAGTTGTACCACTGCGCCGTCCCGGCGATTACCGCCCCGACAATCAGCAGTAGAAGATATAGAAGAAGAAACTTTCTTGACAGGTTCATCGGCCCCCCATAATCTATGGCATTAGATTATAGGGTATCGGGTATTAAAGAGAGTTTTAAGATGAAGCGCGCCGCCAGACTACCCGTTGGCGATACCCGCCTCATCCTGATACTTTTGCATCAAACCGCGAATCTCCAACACATAGATATCCATGATTTTGGGATCGACCTCCGGATCGGTCTCCCAGGCCACCTGAAAGCCCGGGCCGTAGTCGGCCCCCATCTGCTCGATCTTTTCCATATACTCATCCAGCGTATCGCAAACCGCCTTCTCGCCCGTGGCCGTCTCTATCAGCTCAATGTACCAACCGCCCAGGGGCTTGGCCCTGATGATGCTTTTAAATTCCGCTTCGTGTGCCATGTCAGACTCCTAATATCCCAAAAGTTTTTTTCTGATTTTGGGGTCTTTGAGGGTAAGCCCCCGCAAAACCCGCAGACGCATCGTCTCAAAGTCGATACGCCCCTTTTCCCTCTTCTCATACGCCCCGAAACCGTACCCCATGGGGGTGGCGTCGGTTTGGGAGAAGAAGGCCCGCTGTGCCGGTATCCACCGCTTAGAATCGCGGGTATAGACAAAGATCTTCGCCTTTTTGGGATCAATACCCCTCTTTTGCATCCAAAGCACCATACAGCCCGGATCGTCAAAAACCTTGACCTTTTTGCCCTCGATCAATTCGGCGCTGTCCTGGAAGCCTTTAAGCGCCATATGGCACTCTGGACAGGTTGTCCGAGAGGGTTGAAAGGCCACCGGTTTGCCGTCCGGGCTCTCCGGTACGCCGTTGGAGCCGCCCCCGCAACCGGCCAACACAAGCCCCATCACCAATCCCGCCAGCCAGACTCTCATAACCACACTCCGTTTTTCAGGTAAAAAGCGATCGGGTAGTATGATACCAAAGCCACATATAAAAAATCCCCGATCACGGAAAAAAGAAGCCACTTTCGCCACCCTTCATATCCCATCCGCTTCGCCAGCCAGACAGCCATACCGAAAAAGGTGCCGAAAAACAAAAAGGCGTACATCAGGTAGCCGACGAAACGGTAATCGGCCTGAAGCAGGCAAAAGGGGCAGTGGTGGTGGGGCATCTCGTAGACATAGGTGGAGAAAAAGGCGATCAGCGAAAGGATCGCCACGGGCACAAAAAGCAGATTGGCCAGGGCCGAAAGAAGCGGCCGTTGTTTGCGCCACGCCCAGACCGCCAGGCCAAACAGCCCATAAAACGAACCCAGCGTCACCGGAAGCGGCAGGGAGACAAAAGCGGAGACGGCCGAGCTTTTGGCCGCCGAAAAGAGCGTGCCGCAACAACTGACGATCACATGGGGGTTTATGCCAAAAAAGTGGAGCAGTTCCAGCGCCTCCTCGGCCACGAAAAGCGGGAAGAGGAGCAGATAGGCCAAAAACTTCACTCGGGTATAGGGCATGGTGGGATAGCCCATGTCGATACGGTGGGCCGCCAACCAGAGACCGAAGAGATAGAGATTGGCGATTTTGAGCCCAAACAGGGGCATCCCGTATACCGTGGCCGTCGTCACCCCCGCAGCACACATGGCCCCCGGCAGAATATTGGAGAGCAGATCCAGCGTATAGATGAAAAAGAGAAAGAGCGGAAGTTTTAGGTAAAAGATAAAGGCGATCACCGTCGCCACCAGGTAGGCCTGCTTTTGCAGGGTATACTGCAAAGGGGTCGTCGCCCTCTCGTCCCATCGCAAGACGATACGCAAAGAGAGCAAAAAAGCAAGCGACGCGAAGAAAAAGAGAATCCCGTCCAGCATCAAGACGGCAATTACCTCGGGACTCAGAAGTGTCACGCCCCCTCCATCTTCCCGTTGCGCAGTGCGATTTCGCGGTCGGTGATCGCAAGGTCGAAAAAGAGCGGGTCGTGGGTGGCGATGATCACCGTTTTGCCCTCCTCTTTCATCTGCCCGACATAGGAGAGAAATGCGCGCGAAAGGTCGGCGTCAAGGTTGGCGGTGGGCTCATCGGCCAGGATGATGGGCGGATCGTTCACCAACGCCCTGGCAATGGCGGTGCGCTGTTGCTCACCGCCGGAGAGATTCCTGGCCGGCTCATTCGCCTTGTGGGCGATGGCAAACGTCTCCATCACCTTTTGCGCCCGCGCTTTGAGCGCCTCTTCATCCAATTTTTCCGGCAGTAGCGGGGTGATGATATTCTCGTAGACGCTAAGAGAGGGGATGAGATTGAACTTTTGAAACACAAAGCCGATCTTTCGGCGCCGATACAAAGCGGCAAAATCCTCCGAAAAACGCGAGACAGGCTCGTTTGCTACCACCACCTCGCCCCGTGTCGGTTTTTGCAGGGCCGCGATCAGCGAAAGGAGCGTGCTTTTACCACTGCCGCTGGGCCCTTTCAAGATCACCAGCTCCCCCTCCCCGACCGCGAAAGAGACATCCTCCAACGCCGTCATCTCGTTGGGCCTGCCGGCGTTGAAAACCTTGCTCACCCCCTTGACCTCAACCATGTTCAACCCCTCTTTTTGCATCAGCGTATCACCTCATCCGCATCCAGCGTCGCCGCTTTCCATGAGGGAATGAGCGTCGCGGCGATGTAAACCGGCACGGTCACAAAAAAGATCAGCGCCAGCGTGCCGACATCCACCGAAAAGGAAAGCGCGAAGGAGGGCTTGAGCACCGAAAACCCGGTAAAAAGGTGTTTTAGCAACGGCGCCTGGGCCATAAAGACGTAGGCCAGCGCTGTGGTGACGGCCAGCAGATAGGCTGTCAGCGAAATCACCGCCGCCTCGAAAAACTTCACCCGCATAATATCCCCGATCTTCCATCCCAACGCCTTGAGAATGCCGATCTCCCGCTTCTCCTCACTGGAGAGTCCGCTGGCTTTGTCGTAAAGAATGATGAAAAAGGTAAAGACCGCCACGATAAAGAGCGCCAGGAAAATCCCGCTTTTGTAGTCAAAGACGTTTTGGTAACTGATACGCAGATCTTCACGGGTAATGACCCGGGTATCGGGATAGATCTCTCTGATCTTGCGAGCAACGGTGGGAATCTCCTCCTTGTTGGGGACCCTGACCACAATATCGGTGGCCATGCTCTCATCCATACCGAAAATCTCCCGCACCAGGCTGTTTTCCATCAAAATCAGGTCGTTGCTCTCCAGGACGGTCTGGGGTTTGAACACCCCGGCGATACGCACCTTTTTGAGTGAGCCGTCGGGTTTGACAAAAAGAAAACTCTCGGGATAGAAGTGCTCGGCCAGGCTCTTTTTCACCCCCGGCCCCACTATCATCACATCCTCCGCCGCCAGCTTCTCGACATACAGATCCGCCGCTTTTTGCAAATCGGCGCGGTACTGTTGGCCGAAACTCTCAAGACCGACAATGGAGTAGTTGACCCCCGCCCGGGGAAAGTAGTAAAACCCCCAGACACGGGGAAGGGCCTGCGACACCCCAAGAATCCGCGCGATTCTTTCGACCCGCTCAACCCCGATCTGGGTCTGCCTGCCCGCGACGATCCGTTGTACCGTAATCTGCGGCAGGGCCGAAAGGGTGGTAAACATCTCCTTTTTGAGCGCGTGGGTCACCATGAAAACGGAGGCCAGCACAAACACCATCAAAAAAAAGATCACGAAGATAAAGAGGTTTTTCGCCCCCCGTCTCAACAGCGATCCCAGGGCGAAGGCGAAGAGGTTTTTCATGGGTTGTCCACCACCCTGCTGGGCATATGCGCGCCGCGATACGCCGGCGCGTAGGTGAAAGAGGCGGGAAAGTAGTCCAACAATTCCGGCCCTTCGTTAAAGGGGGAGTAGATATCGGCCAGGCTTCTAAAACGCAAAAAGCGCGCCTCCGTGGCGACCGCCAGATCGGGTAAAGCGACAAGCGACACGACCGCCCGTTTTGGGGCCAGGTCGCTTTTTCGCGCGTTTAATACAATAAGTTCCCCGCCCAAAAAGAGGAAAATCGCGCCCACTATAAAGAAATAGAGCGTAATACGTCTACTCATCCAACTTCCGTAAAAGATTCATCTCTATCTCATCAAAGCGCACGATGCGCTTGCCGTGATGATCTTTTAAAAAGCGCTCCGCCGCCTCTTTGGAAGCGAAGGGGATCAACTCGTTGCCCATCGGCCCGTAGACGTCGCTACCCACGACATACCATGCCGATTCGGCGGGAATGAATGTGAGCGTATAGTAATCCTGCACCGCCATCCGGCTGATATGCCGTTTGATATTGGCGTCATACCCCCACCGGACGGGATCGAGATAGAACTTCATCATATCCTTCACGCCGTCAAAGACCAGCCGCTTTTGATCACCCGCGGGGCCGTAGAAGATATAGGCCGCCCATTTGGGATATTTGTAGACAAACATCCCGCACACCGGGCACTTTTCATCTTTTTTGGGTCTTATCTGCCCCTCTCTTGCCCGATTCGTGCCTTGCGTTTGACGCGCGCTTGCGCCCTCCCACAGATAGAGCGCCACCGCCTGCAACTGCTTCTCTTTCATCGGTTTGCACAGTTTCCGGGTCTTGATGGCGGCTTTGAGCTCATTGATATGGCCGTAGCGTGTCACGTCCACAGGTTGGCACATCCGCTTATAGATCTTTTGCCCCATGGGATAGATCTTGCTTTTTTTCTTCTTGGCCACCATGGCCGTATCACGCTTTAAAGACGCTTTTGCCCTCTTTAGAGCGGTTTTGAAATCTACAATCTCTCCACCGTAGGCTTTCTGGAACGCTTTGGCCTCCTCCAAAGAACCGAAAGCGATCTTGCTGGTCATGCTCATGGTCCCCTTGACCTTCGAGCCGACCACATAGTAGGCTTTGGTCGCGTCAATTAGCTTCTCGGTATCAGCGTCAACCACTAAAATCTTGTCGATTTTGTCCGAAATACTCTTCCAGTCCGCCGCCAGACAGCGGATGGAGCAGTACTGTTTTTTGGTGCCGTCTTTGAGCACGACGGCATGGGAGGTTTTGTAAAACATCTTCAAATTCATGCCGCACACGGCACACCACATCTTCTCAGGCCCGCTCTGAATTAGCTGGGCCTCACGGGTCGCCCGTTTGTCAAAAGGCTTGGCGACACCTGCCGTTACCACCATAGCCGCCACAACAAACGCCCCGATCCACCTTCTCATTTCCTCTCCTTCAAAGCTTTCGCTCCATGGTATCCAAAAGCTGTTAATAAAACATTAACCAGACCCGCCTTAAAGGTCCAGATACTTGATCAACCCGTACCCCTTCTTCTTCACCGTCTCAAAATCCATAATCCGACTCCCGCCGTAGCGCTTGACAAAGAGTTCAGCCCGGGTTTTGGAAGCCAGGGGAATCAGGTCGTCCCCGTGCGGTCCCCTGACCCTGCTACCAAAAACATACCACGCCTTTTTCGCGTCCACTGCCTGCCCGTTTAGGTAATCCTTGACACGCATACGCTTGATCGCGTCGGGCGTTTTTACCCCATACTCCGGGTAGTGGTAGGGCTTGAAATAAAAGTGTAGCATCGACTTGGGACAACAGAAACGGATTGTGCGACCGTTTTTGAGCACCAGATCCGCCTCGAACTTGGGATATTTGTCCACTGCAAGCAGATAGGTCGGGTCCAGTTTGTTGGGTTTATCGCCCCACGCCGTCTCGCTGGCGGGCAAAAGTGTTACCGCCGCCAACAGTATCATCCAGATTGGTCTCATCTTTCCTCCTTAGAGCAGATCCCGTTTTTTGAAAGCCCAAAAGCCAAGCAGTGCGAAAACGATTCCCAAAACAACGGGATAGAGTACCGCGTAAAGCATCAGCAACGTATGTCCCAAGGTATCGAGCAGGTAGTAGGCCACCGGGCCGATCACCGTCAACTCCGGGTCAAAAAGCGCGATGGCCCCGATCCTGAAGGCCTCCAGGGGGTTGAGCATGGCCAGGGTCAAAATGAGCTCGTCGCTGACACGGTTTTGCATCATCAACCCTATAAGCGCCACGTCGATAAAGGCCAGCAAAACGATCCAGACGGTAAAAGAGAGGCCCAGCGCCACGTCATGAGACTTAACCAGCGTAGAGATAAAAAAGGCGATCCCCAAAAAGAGCGTACAGAGCGCGAATATGAGCGCCGAATAGAGAAAGATCATTCCCCAGGGCATCTCGCCCCCTTTGCCCAGCCCCCAGACCACGCCGACCAAAAGGGCGACGATAACGGGAAAGAAGACCGTGGCGAACCGACCCAGCAGTTTGCCCCAGTAATACTCTTTTAAAGAGACGGGAAAGGAGAGCATATACTCCAACACGTTGCTCTCCCGATCGCCGGCGATCGACTTGACGGTGGTAATGAGGATGAAGATGGGTAGGATGATGATGGTCACCTGCATAAAGACCAACAGTAGACGACTCAGTCCCGTAAAGCCCATCACCACCGAGTCGGTGATGCCGCTGATAAAAAAGAGACCCATCAACCCGCCAAAGACAAAGGCGTAGACGTAAAACCATTTGGCCCGCAGGCTTTCGCGGATATCCAGGTAGGCTACCAGAGCGATATTTTTCATCTATCTTCCTCTCTTCAAAACGCGCCGCCGCACTTCGCCGTAGTCGATCACCTCGCCTTTTCCGGCATCCTCTTTTTTCTTATAGGCCGTAAAACCGTAACCCATCGGCGTAATCTTGTCGGTCGAGTACCAGGCTTTTTTGGCATCAATCCACTCGCCGCTCTTGCCGTCTTTCACCCAGATAATCGCCTGATCCTCCCAGGGTTTTTTCTCCTCCTTAAACCACAAAATCGCGCAACCTATGTCGTCAAACTTGTAGTGTTTGCGGGTTTTGGGATCAATCACCTCCGTGGCGTATTTGCGCTCGCTCACGGCCATCTTGCAACGCTCGCACATATCCCTGTCCCAATGGATCTTTTCGGGTTGGTGCCAATCTTTTTTCTCACAACCGCCAAAAAGCAACAACAAGGCTATAAGCCAGAAACTATAGTGTCTCATCCTCCACCACCTTTCCCAGATCCATCGTCACTTTGCGGTTGGCCAACCCCTCAATCTCCTCCACCCGGTGGGTAATGAAAATGGTCGCGTGCTCGTAATCGAGCGATGAAAGAAGGCGATAGAAGTGTTCCCTGGCCGCCGGGTCGAGGTTGGCCGTGGGCTCGTCAAAGACAAAGAGTCGACTGCGCCGCGCCAGGGCGATGGCGATCAAGAGCTTTTGCTTCATTCCGCCGGAGAGTTTGAAAAAGGGTTTGTGCCGATGGCCCTGAATATCCAGCTCCATCGCCTCGGCCTGGGCGACGATGCGCGCCTGCGGCGTGCCTGTACTGCGCTCAATAAAGGTCAAAAGCTCCGATACGCTCAAGCGCACGGGCGGCGGAAGCTGGGGAATAAAGCTTACTTCCCGCAACACGTCGGTACGGGATTTGATCGGATCATGTCCCGCCACACGGATCGTCCCGCCGTCAATGTGGTAAAACCCCAGCAAAGAGCGTACCAGCGTGGTCTTTCCCGCCCCGTTGGGGCCCACCATCGCCACCTTCTGGCCCGGATCGATCCGCAGGCTCACGTCATCCAAAACCCGCACCCCCATAAAGGTTTTGACAACGTTTTTCGCTTCGACAATCGCCGTCATCAGACCAGATCTTTCAACCGGAACTCGAAGTTGTAGGCGTCGGTATGACAGACATCGAAACAGCGGGCGCACAGAGTGCAGTCGCCGTTAATGACCAACTGTTTACTCACGCCTTTCTCTTTGCGTTCCTTGTCGTATTTGGGCTTGGTAAACTCAATAACATGGTTCTCAAAACACGCGTCCAGACAGGCGCCGCAGTGGTCGCACTTGTCCATATCCCACTGTACCCGTGTGGCGCTCACCCAGCCCAGCAGGTTATAAGTCGTTCCCACGGGGCAGATATAGCGGCACCACATCCGGCGTGAATAGAAGATCTCAAACAACAAGATCACCAGTACCCAGACAACCGCCAGGCTCCAGCCGTAGACGATGAAGCGGCTGATGATCCCGATGGGGTTGATCACCTCAAAAACCAAAAAGCCGTCCACGAAGGTCACAATCAAAATCACCGCCCAAAACGCGTAGCGGATCCGCCAGTCCCACTGGCGCTCTTTGATGATCTTTTTGGCGACCAGTGTCTGGTGAATATGCTCGCCTATCTCGCTGACAATCCCGTACGGACAGGCCCAGGCGCAAAAGCTCTTGCCTCCGACAAGCAAATAAAAAACCAGGATGGTCACCGACCCGATGATCATGTTGGTATGAATCACGTGCGTCGCCGCCCAGGTCTCTATGGCCGTAAAGAGGTCAATGAGGTGAAAACCCAGCAGGCGCGATCCGCTCATTGTCCCCTCCAGCAACTGGATGTCGATATGGTAGGAGAGGAAAAAGGCGATATTGATGACAATCACGCTGACCCAGCGCCAAAAACGCCAGGTGGGCCGGGTGCCGCCGTTTTTCGTTTTGTAGAAAAAGGTCGAGAAAAACGGGGCACGAATAATTTCACGTATCGAGCCGTTGTATCTGTCCATCGTTTACCCTTTCCAAAAGGGCGCTTACTGCGCCGCTTCCAGTTTCTCTTTGAACGATCCGATCTCCTCGGCCAAAGATTTAAGCTGTTCGTCACTCATTTTCGCGAGCAGGCCGTACATGACATAGTTTTTCCGTTTGCCGCTTTTAAAGTCGCTCAGGGCCTGGTAGACCTCTTCGGAGCTCTTGCCGATCAGTTTGGGGCCGATCACCCCTTCCCCGTTGACACCGTGGCAAGAGGAGCACTTCTGTTTATACAGAGGGCTGACTTTGAAGGCCATGACGTTACCGGCCCGCTCTTTGAGGGCTTTGAGCTTCTTGGCGATCTCATCATCCTCTTTTTTGCGTTCTTGAACCGTATCGACCGGCGGCGCCTGGATCGGCTCCTCAACCGAAGGCGTGGTCTGTTCCACCTTCACTTCCATCTTCGTCTTTTCGATGATATCGCGAATCAGGCGATACCGTTCAGCCTTTTGGTCCAGTTGATACATAAACACCATAGCCCACAGTGCCAGCAGGGTCGCTATGGCGGCGATAATATGTCGAATCATGATCTACCCTTTCTCATTTCCCGAATTTGTTTGTTGAATTTGGCAATCTCGTCCGCGATGGCGCGGAGCGTTTTATCATCGTTCATCTGTACCAGCTGTTTCATGAGGGTATTTTTCTTTTCACCCGATTTAAACGCCATCAGTTGATGGTAGATATAATCACCGTCCTTGTCAAGCAAAGAGGGCCCGATCACGCCGTTGGCGTAGTCGTCGTGACACGGCGAACACTTGATACGAAACTCCTTGCTCAGCTTTTGGATCATCAGCTCAATCTGTACCCTCTCATAGGGTGAGCGAATATTAAGATAAGCGTCCAATGTCGTGCGGCGCTTCTTCGCCTCTTCGGCGCCAGATCCTTTTTTCTCCCGGTTGTAGGAGTAGTAAAATTGGCCGCTGTTTTCTTTGGAGACCTCTTTGGTCGCGCTCTTTTTCACCGCGCCCGTCGTCACCTTGATCTGCCCCGGCACAGCGACGTGAGCCTGCTCTTTCTCTTTTTTATCCCCGCATCCGGCCAGTATAACGGCAACGCTTAGCGCGGCTATCCATAAACCTCTTTTACGCATGGTTCTCTCCTTGCCCGTAGATTTGGGCGTAGTTTTTGCGCGGTATCACTTTGATCACATCCGTCGGGCACAATTCCACGCAGGCGCCGCAACCGTTGCACGCCTCCCTGATTTCGGGCAACATACCGCCCCCTTTGGCGTCCACCATCCCGATCGCCGCGGAGGGATCGGGGTGAAACGGACACATATCGGCGCAGATGGTACAGGGATTCTCGCCCCGATGCTTCTCCAGATCCACCAGCACCTGCTTTTGCAGTTGCACCTTCTCCGGCTCGTTGGGATCGACCGTCACCTTTTTGCTTCGCCGTTCGGCGTCGGTAAGCACCGTGGTGTGGTCATAGATACGGTCGATCGCCGCATCAGGCACCGGCTTGCCCGTTTTGGCCAGGCAGGCGTCGGGATTGTGCACCACCGCCACCCCCATGTGCACAAACTCGATGCTGTCGTGCTCATGGTCCAGCGCTCCGCTGGGACAAGCCAGAATACAGGGGAACGCCTCGCACAGATAACATCCCCGTTCCCTGGGCTCGATATAGGCCATACCGACCCCCGCTTTGCCGTCAATATCCTCCAAAATAATAGAGTCATAGGGGCAGACCTGCAGACATTGACCGCACTTGATGCAAAGCCCGATAAACTCCTCTTCGCTCACCGCGCCCGGCGGCCGCAATCTCTCGGGCGCCGCCTTAAGATAGGGCGCGCCCAAAATCCCCCCGGCAGTGGCCAATCCGAGAACCCCCAGACCGGTCATCTGTTGCATAAACTTACGTCTCTTTTTTGTCTCATCCGCACTCATCGGACAACCCCCTCTTTTTCCAGATATGATTCCTGCATAACAGGATGTTTGTCTTCCAGCAGGCGCAGTGGCTCCGAAAGCGGCGCCAATTTCGCCAGGAAGTTTAAAATCGACACCACCGGCGAAGCGTAGAAGAATTTAACATTGGGATTAAGCAACCACATCCTGTCGGCGTAGTAAAACAGGTTATAAGGCGTATCACCGATCCCGTCGCCGTCTCGGTCAAACCCCTCATAATCGTCCCAGTAGTTGCCGTCCCACCGGTTTTTGAGCGAATGGCCCAGCAAGGGCTCCTCATCCACCACGTTGTCAATGTTGCCTTTAAAAATATTGCCCTCAATCACGTTGTCAATACTCAGCGAATGAAAATGAATCCCCTCGGCGTTGTAAAGAATCCGGTTATTTCGGATGATGTTTTTCATATCGGGCTGAAACGGGGAACGGTCAATATATAATCCCCTGGCACAATAGATCATGGTATTGCCGATAAGGGTGAAATTGCTGGCGTCTTTAAGTCCAATCCCCAATCCCGTGGTACCCAGGGAGTTTTTGATGACATTACCGATCGCCACCGTATCCTGGGAGTACATGAAAAAGATTCCCACGGAGTTGTGCTCGTATGTGTTGTAAAGCACCTCGTTTTTGCCCGCGTACATAAAATGGAGCGAATAGCGGCTATATTCGCCGAAATTGTGTGCGATGACGTTGCCGTGGCTGTACCAGACCACCACGTCCCGCGAACGGGTGACGTGGTTATAGCTGATATTGTTGTCGTTGCTATACCAAAGCCGGATGGCGTCTCCGCGCAGTCCCAGGCTGAAAGGCTTGGAGCGGATCCAGTTGCGCACGATCGCCGACTCATGCACCTGCTCCAGGTCAATCCCAAACAGGCAGTCATCAATACGGCAATTCTCTACCGTCACGTGGCGGGCGTTTTTGATTGAAACACCCGCGTCCACCTTCTCATGTTCCTTGCCGCTTCGTAAAATGGTGAGATTTTTGATCGTGACGTAATCGCTACGGATCGTCACCACCGTCCCGTTACCGTCCCCGACGATCTTGGCCTTTTGGTTTACGCCGTCAATGATCAGCGGTTTGTTGATGACAATATTACCCCGATACTCTCCCGCGGGCAGTTCCAGTTTGGAGCCCGCCTCGGCCCGGTCGATGGCATCCTGTAATACATTGGTCGCCATCAGGCCCATCGTTGTCATCATCATCACCGCCGTCACTCTTTTGATCATCGCGTTTATGCCGCCTGTGCCGCCAGTTTACGGGCTTTTCTTTTGGAAATAATGGCCAATAGACTCAACGCGCTGATAGCCAGCAAAAGCCAAAAGCCGATTGTCGGATAGGAGTGGGTGGTAAACTGCGCCACCTTCCCGTCCCCGAAGACCGTCGGCATAAAGGGTTTGATCTTAAAAGCCCCCCAATCGTGCATATGGTGGCCAAACCAGTAAAGCCAGTAGGCGTAAAAGCCCAGGAAAACGGCCGGTAAAACCACCGGAATCCACATCAGCAGATCAAGAATCTTCCAGTCATAGAGCATATAGTAGACCATCAGCAGTGCCACCAAAACCAGCGCGTAGGGCGCCACAGCACGAAGGTAGGGCGCGCCCCGCTCCATCGGGTCCATCCCGATAAAGTGGTTGATGGTGTTCATCTCGTGCACGTCACCGCTGAATCCGTCAAAATGGTAGTAGACGGGAATTCCCTCTGGGAAGGCCTCCTTGGGATAGTTGGGCGCCTCCAGGGCCACATACCAGATGGGCGCGCTGACCACGGAGAGCTCCGCGTCCTCCTCTATCATCTTTTTCAAATCACCCACCGCGTCCTTGGGAGTGTTGGGGCTGACATAACGTCCCTGGGTATAGTAGTTCCACGCCTTGTAGGCAATAGGCGGAATCTGGTCGGCCTTGCCCTCCCTGGCCAGCTCCACCACATTGTGGGTCAACACGGCCGGAATCACGAACCAATACATCAACAACGCAAAAGCGATGAAGGTGAAGATTCGCGATTTTGTCATTGAACTCTTCATGATGTTTCCTTTAAAAAATGGAAGTTAATTTGATTATACAGCAAAAGCCCCAAAGCCTTTTTGATACGTATCAAATTGACGGTATAAGATGAAACATTTGACATAATTGACGAAACAAAGCCGAAAAAAAACCTCCCCAAACCCCCGGAATCCGGGGGTTAACGGCTTGGGAGGGCTTAGAAGAGGTTGGCGTTTTCGTCAACCCATTTGAAGTATTCGATGATATCTTTGATCTCCTGATCGCTCATACCCTGGTTGGGCATACGGAGATTGAAGTAGTTGATCATCGACTCGA
>Ga0256843_1000149_pt1 | contig 61703 bp, 57 predicted proteins | sample AlvinellametaG_FD_191572 | JGI IMG/M metagenome (GOLD analysis project Ga0256843, IMG submission 191572) | Pompeii worm associated microbial communities from hydrothermal vent at the East Pacific Rise, Pacific Ocean - Alvinella | ecosystem: Host-associated > Annelida > Integument > Unclassified ...
ATAATTACAAAAGATTTTCAAGGGAGATAAACTCCCGAAAATCTTTTCTCAAAGAGAGTGCTAAAGCACAAGATCGCCTTATATCCCCATGCCTGAAGGCAGGGGCTTTACGGCGAAAGTTGGTAATGATTTATTGTTGCTTGATATGTCTCCAATACTTCTCCATCATCTCCCCAATCACTAGCAAATAAGACTTTTTTACCATCTGGACTGACATTGACTTGAGTGTATCTCGTACCACTATCACTATTTCTACTCTGTGCAAAACGCTCTACCTTAAAAGTAGAGTTTTGATCTAAATTTAAAGCAAAAACCTCTCTAAAACCCTCTTGAGAAGTACTCACATAACACCACCCTTTTCTCTTGTAGTTGCGACAGCTGATGTGACCTCCACCATAATTACTAGGAAGAATATCAAATACCTCATGAGTTTGTAGATTGTAAGAACGTATCGCTACACCACCATAAATTAGCTGAATATAGATAGGAACTCCATCTGAATTTATACCGATATCTCCATGCTCTCCATACTCTGCAAGCTGAAATTCACTCCCCAAATCTCTATCATAAAGCCACATTTTATGCTCTGCATTGACAAGAATATACTCTCCTGTTGGGTCAATAGTAATCCAATCAAATGAGTCAGCATCACTCCAATTATCCCTCCATTTCCCTCTTTGAAGCTCTTTTGTCCAGATGAGTTTATTCTCTTTTAGATTAAAAAGCATTACATAAACTGTATCATCCTCATCTTTTCTTGCAGAAAACACTACATACTCATCATCGTAATCTAGATTTCCCTCTGAGTTACCAATAGAAATATTTTCAAAGCCAAAAGAACTCATATCAAGAAGTATTTCACTTTGTGTACTGTTTTGGTCAGAATTGAGGGTCACTTTTTTGAATCTTTTGCTACTATCCAAAACATAAAGAAGATTTGGATTACTCTTTGACCACCTCAAATCCCCTGCACCATTTAGGGGAGAACCTACTATTTTATAAGCTTCATCCTGATTTAGACCTGCTGTCAGAGGTAACTCTTTGAGTGTTTTGGCATTATAGAGGCGATACTGCATTTTGATGATTGAGTTGTCACAGTTCCAGCTTGAGCCAGACTTTGGGTATGGGTGAGCATTTGCTGTCTCATTTGTGCGATTAGTGATTCTAGTGATGGTCGTACCAAAAAGAGGCTCGACAAAGCTTTGATTTGGGTCTGGCTTTGGAACATCGACTCTTGCAATCTCAAAGAAGTTACTTCGAGCTGGGAAACCTCCGCCCTCTTGTTTGATGGTCAAATCATCAAGCCTTCCACTTCCATAAATATAAAAACCCTCTACTGCCAAGAGAGTATCATCTGGAAATAGAGCTTTTAGATCATTCTCTAAATCACGCTCTACTTCTATCCACTCTCCAAGCTTAGCTACCTTTCCAATACCAAGATGAAGATATTTTTTACCATCAGTCTCATCAAAATGCGCCTTAGAGGCATCAGGAGTATATTCAATGTAAAGAGATTCGTGGTCAGGATTATTAGTATGCACTTTTATAAGAAAACGAAAATCCTTCTCAAACAAAATAGCCCACGAAACGATTTTTGCTTTAATTGGGGTAAAACTGTCAAAAGCAAATCCCTCATCAAACTTTGCATCTGAAACTATTACTTGACTCTGAAAAATATCATCATAAATATTATAAATAAAAGCTTCTCCACTAGTACCGTAATGACTCCAACCCTCTGTATTTCCATCTTCTCCATCTTCTAAAACCCATTCAGATTGAGTATTATTATCTTCTGTTTGATTATTTTCTGTCACTTGGATTTGAGTAGTAGAATTTGCATTATTACTATCAAAATTATCGCTAGAAGAGCCACACCCCAAAAGTAAAATAGTCGCTAAAACGGGTACTATTAATCTCTGTCTCATTTAAATATTTTTCCTCTCATTTTTACCAACTTTCGCTGTAAAGCCCTCGGCTTTAGCCGTAGGGATATAAGGCGATCTTGTGCTTTAGCACTCTCTTTGAGAAAAGATTTTCGGGAGTTTATCTCCCTTGAAAATCTTTTGTAATTATTGTATAATAAGTAAAGTAAAAGGTTGGGACGACAACCTTCGGTATAGGAGATGTAAGACCTTTAATAAAAGGCAACCTCCGTTTTAAAGCCAGAATCCCCTTGATTTATCAATGGGGAGTTCGTCAACTTTTTATGAAATTTTAGTTCTATATTTAATATTAACATAAAAGAAGAGAAACTAAATAAAATAGAGTCTAAAAGATGAAAAAATTGAAGATAGATTCATCTAATATAGAAAATTTAATCGATTTGGAGAGGGCATATCAAAATAGATAGGATTTTTATCCTTATCTAAATTTAAAACTCTTGGCTCATACCAAGAGACACCCAAAGCTGGGTAAGCTAAATTTGTAGTTTTGACAATTTTTTTATCATTTTCTAAAGCCAAATTATCTTTCAAGAGATAATCAACCAAAACGCTCAAGACTAGTATTATCAAAAGAATAGATGTAAAATAGAGTCTATTTAACATTTTTTTGCCCTAAAAGTAACAAAATTTGCCCATTGAAAAATGGTATCTACCCTATCAAATCCAGCATCTTTGCACATTTTGATATTTTCTTTGATTGTAAAGGGAATTAGAACATTCTCCAGCGCTTCTCTTTTGGTAGCAATCTCATAATCGCTATAACCTTGACTTTTTTTGTATGAGTAGTAGATATCAATCATCTGTTTATCCAAGACTCTATCTTCAAAAATAACCTTCTCAGAGAAGTAAAACTCTCCACTACTATTTAAACCATCAAAAATATTTTTGATAAGCTTTGGTCTTTGTATTGGTCTTATAAACTGTAGAGTATAGTTTGAAACAACAAAATCAAAATCTCTAATCTCAAAATCTACTATATCTTGAAACTTTAGCTCTATATTTTTGGCTCCAAAAGCTTTGCATTTATGTTTTGCTCTCTCTATCATCGCTTTGGAGTTGTCAATCCCTATTAATTGAAGATTTTTGTTAGATTTTGAGTGTAAAGTCAGTAAAAACTTAGCAGTAGAAGAGCCCAAGTCTAAAACTCTACTACCTGATTTGATATCACTCAACATCAGCTCAATTATCAAATCCATCACCTCATTATAAAAAGGAACAGACCTAGTAATCATATCATCAAAGACAGAAGCTACAGTATCATCAAACTCAAACTTCTTCTTTATAGGATTGTTGAAAATAGAGTCTCTATCCACTTTTTATCTCTGTACAGTGACATATCCTGTCTGCTTTGCAACAGTAATATTAAAATCTTTAATCGCTGGGTCTATAAACTCAAATGTGATAATACAGTCATTTTTGAGATAACTCCTAAAATCATTTGCACCACTAAAGACTCCAATGTGAGGTCTACCATATCTATCAAATGCTATATGATGAGATGATGTAGAGGCGTTTGATTGACAGTTAGAATCAAAAATAATATTTTTAATTCCATACTTTTTACCTATAAAGATAGAAGAAGCCTCATCACTTGCTATTGTCGCATCTCCAGCTAAATTATAATAATATTTACCACTATTAGGTTCTACAGCACACTCGTCTTTTGATATTGCTCCATTTTTGTTTTTATCTGAGCATATTGTATAAAAATTTGAGGCTATATTTGATGATGTAAAAAATCTAATATTCCAGAGCTTCTTTTGCCACTCTGGGTCTGTTGGATCTGTCTTATCGTCCATCAATGCTAACTGCTGAGTATACCTAAAAGCAGAGACTATATTATCAATTGCTTCTTGCTGGAGATCCCTCTCTAATCTTGGGATAGCAAGTGATGCTAAAATACCCATTACCACTATCGCCATGACTAGCTCTACTAGCGAAAAAGCTTTTCTAAGTTTTTTTAATCTCATAACCATCTCCTTATCTCTTAAATCTTCTGTAAAGATCTTCGTCTATAGCTAATCCACTGAGTAGAAGAAGACGGTGTATCAGGATCTTTGTATCTAACCAAAACATCTACAATAATGGAACTTATTTGATCTGGTCTACCCAAAGTTTGATATTTATTTCCAGCAATTATATCACTGTTTAAAATATGAGTAGCACTACATGGCAAATTGTTACCGATATAGTAGATTGTGGTATTGACTTCATAACCATTTTCTACAGAGCCACTCCAGTTTGGAGTAGCCAAAGGGTCAATCCCATTTACGATAGAGTGAATAGTCTCTACACAGTTGCTATTAGTGCTTCTATTATATTTAGATGCAGCCAGAATCGCTAGCTCTGTATAGCTTTGAGCCAAAAGTTTGGCTTGGGCTCTTCTGTATTGGTAAGTAGTTTCTTTTACCATCTTACCAGAAATATCCAGAATAAACATAGAGACTGTAGCCATAATAACAATCACAAAGATTGCTGTAATCATAGCAAAACCATCTCTCATACTACTATTATTTTTATACTCTCTTTTCATCTTGTTACCGCCTTCTCTTTACAAATAGTTATATTTTTATCCTCTCCAATATTTTCGGTAGCACAGATTTTAAACCTAATTGTATTTGCAGACTCAGCAAACCTAAAAGTGGAGATATTTTCCACAAGTAAAGAGTGTGGAATTGAAGAGAGATTTGTATTCACAAGATTAGTACCATTCCACGGTTGATAGTTGTAGTAGAGTGCTAAATCACAAATCTCATTTGCCTTACAAGGTACTGGAGTCGTATTAATAGTACCATGCTTTATTGGTACTATTGCATAGGCTGTCCAAGCTAATTTAAAATGCTCAGCTATTAACTTATTTGATACAGATGCGGCTGTAGAGTCAAAGTTAAACATTTTTGGAGAGGATGGATTAAAATATACTGTAGAGATACAGCTCCTATTGCTATCTATTAATCCCATACAGTTTTTTACATCATACATACGCTCAGGAAGGGTTCCTTGAGCATAAGCATATTTATTATCCCTAAAAAATATTGCCGGATTATTACCTAAACCATCAAGTTGTGCTTGATTATTTGATAGGTTTTTGATTACATTATCTTCAAATGCTAAATCACTACCTAAAACCTTCAATCCAAGCTGAGATGAGGCTTCTACATCACAAAATCCACTCCAGCCAGGAATCAATTTACTAGAAAAGCCATCATAATCTGCCCCAATCCACTCTAAAACTGTATGAGTATTTGTGGTATCTTCTTCTGTTAGGTAAAGAGAATCTGTCAGGTTGGCTGGGTCTTTTGCCAAAACAGTTTTAGGTACTCTATCACTGAGCATATTTTCTAACTGCAAAGCTGCAAGCTCTATCTTGATACTAGCATCGTGAGTAGCTCTTTGTAGGATATACTGCTTGTAGACTTGGGCAATTACAGATGCCCCAATTGATGAAACTATCCCAAGCACTACTAAAACCATAATAAGCTCTATCATACTAAAAGCTCTTTTTTGATTTTTAATTCTTTTGTTTATTTTCATAATATGACCTTTTATGGTTCGTTTGTTAAAATTTTGTGCGGTGCTCCAATATTGCACATAAATGTACTAAAGCGAATACGCTTATCTCCTAGCTCAGAAAAAGGGTTTGTAGATGTCAAGTCGATAGTAACTAATTTTATATTCGTACTTTTTGTATTCTCTTGTCTGAAAGGATTGTTAAACTCTGTATTTTTTGAAAAGTTGGAGTTTGAACCATCAGCATTTTTTGGTTGATCATCTCCATAATAAACTTTTGTAAGCATTGAGATATTATTATCGATATAATCTCCTGTTGATGAGGTAGCTCCTACTATTGTTGTGACTTTATTATTGTAATCATCTACATCATCAAAATATCCCGCATTTTCCATGTAAGTATTCTCCTTGCCCAGAGCAGAAGGAGGGACAGCATGTCCTCTGGTCATGGTAGTATCATAAACACACCTCCTTCCCGTTTGACTAGTCACTCCAAATGGCAGAGTATTTATAGGATCTGTTACAGGAGGTAGAGGTAAAATAGCACTATCCACCTCCAAAATTGGAGAGCCATTTGTATAGTTTGCATCAGCATGATCCCATTGGGCTTCCATTATCATAGACATTTGGGATAGAGCTGAATTTATAGCTTCTTGTTGTAAGCTAGTATATACACTATTGCTAGCTACTGTCATCAGGTTTGGGACAGTACTCAGGACAAACCCAATTACGACAATAGCAAAGATCAACTCTATCATCGCTACAGCCTTTCTCATACATTCTCCTTTTTCTTTTTTCTCTTCATTTTTTTACTCTTCTACCAGTTTAATCTTTTATTAAATACTGGTGATGTTTTATTGTTATCTACGACTTTACCTGTATCTCCGATTCCTTTCCAGTCAAAACCATTATCCAAAAAGTAGATAGAAAATTCTGGTATACCATTTTTTGAACTATCAGGATCATATTTTAGCCATTCGTCAGGCTCTATTTTTATTACTACTTGTTGTGGTCTTGGTTTTGGTCTAGGATAAGAGACTGTAATCGTATCTGAGATACCATCAGTAAAAAAGATATTTGTCTCTTGAGATAGTGAGGCTTGATCCCCACTCATCATAGAAGTTTTAGAGAGATTTAATATCTTACCATCATTAAGAGTAGATTGATGCTTGTCAGAGCGATACCACCAGCCACCAAAGCTATTTGTTAAACCGCTATTGACTGTTGTAAATGAGTTTGAACTACAGTTTATATCTTGAGCTACATCATCTCTACAATAGATGTCTACATAGAAAATGGCATTAACCGAATCATCATATATCTTTTCATATTTGGTTGGGTTTGTCTCATTTGGCTTTTCTACTCTACCAAACATAAACCAGTAGTTACCATTTAATGTAATATTTCCTTCTGGAGTGTAATCTGTCTTCATATGAGTTAAAGATTGACTATCTGTAGATTTGACTTTAATCTCATTAAAACCAACTTCTGTAGCATTTACTATAATATCGTAAGGCTTCTGTAGGTTATATAAAAACTCCTGCTTTTGAGATGAACCATTATCATCTTTAGCAAATTTGGAAGCAAGTACCATGAAGGTCTCATTGATATCATGAGTAGTTCCTGTTTCATTGTAGTAGAGTTTACTTTTTACCTCTGTAATATTATCCTCAGCATAAACGCTACTTGGATTAGATGGTACAATATTACCTTTTTTTATTTCGATATCTAGCTTAAGGTCGACATCTTTTGCAGCACAAGACTCCGTAAAGTTATAAAGAGTTTCTCCATTTTTACCAAGAGCTTTAATCCTGCCACTAATCAAAACACCCACATCACTACTTTTATCTAAATCATTCATATATATAAAATCTTTACCATTAAAGTCAGGTTTTGCAGTAAGGTTAAAATCTATGATAGAGAATCTATAAGGCATAAAGTAAAAACCTATCTCTTTAAAGTCATCTCTAGGAGAAACACCTGGCACTTCAGAGGAGATATAACAACCATATTTACCCAAAGATTCATCTGTGCTATTTTCATCTGGGCTATTTTTGAAACAGTCTTCATGGTTTTTGTTATTAAATTTTGTCTGATAGACATAATCTTTTTGGTCTACTGCTGTCCAATCTTTGTCTACTAGATTAAGATTATAATAGCCAGCATCTATTCCCATAACCGTTACTGTAGCTTTACTACTTGCTATTGCAAAAGATCCTTTTGTATAATCTAATGCCCTTTTTGTTGTATCGTTACAATCTGGGGAGCTAGGATTTGTCTTGTTTGAATTAAATACTAAAGAAGCTTCCTGATTTGAGAATTGAGAATAATCTTTATCAAACGTATTATAATAACCATTTGCTAGATCTGTTCCATTATAATCTAGTGCCTGAATATCCAATACATAAGGATAACCTACTGCCAAGTTTACAAAAGGAATAGATGAGTTATTTTCAAGCAGACTTCTTATTCCATAAGGATTTGTATTATCTGACTCATTATTATCTGATAATTTGACATGAAATGCCGAAGGGCGAATTGAGAAGTTGTCTCTTGAACAGACAGGTTTACCAAAATAACTCCTTAAACAATCATAACACTCTGTATCTTGGCTTCCTGAACAGTGATTTGCACAATATTTTGTATCATTATCATCACCATTTTTATAATAAGTGTCATAGACTTGTTCAAAACATGAGGCATCACTCTGTCTAGTACAAGGGTAATCTATAGCTGTTAAAGTACCATTTGAATCGTGATAATATAGTTCCCATATCCTAAATGCGGCATCCCTCAAGACTGGCAGATCGTAAAATCCTGGATATTTATTCATATCTACATCCACTCTATCTTGATTGTTAAATTTAACAATTAAACCTCTACTAATTGAAGATGGCTCCTCACAGGTAGCATCATAACCAGTACTTGAATTATTCTCAAAGACACTAGCATCGATTATCTCAAGCTCAATTGATGCTGTAGTTGTTTTTGGAACTGTATAATTATGTGCATTATCAGAGTTGTTAGGGTCTGCATCATAGCTAGCTACTGAAACATGAAAAGGCTTTCTAGCAATTTGTGTTTGAATCGGATATTTAATCTCATCAGGATCACTAAAGTTGCTACCTTCACTCTCAACGTTAAATTTACCCCAAATAGGATCATACACAGGAGAGGTTTCGCATCTACCAATGTGTCCAGCTGAACCTTCTGGAATATCTGTAGATAATTTATAAGGTACAATCATTGTACTAGTGTAGCGTACCTCACCATTTACAATAATATTTGTACTACCCTCAAAAGAGTTATTTATATCAAAATACTCTCTGACATATGTGCTCTCTTCAGGATACAAGACCCCACCTTCTGAACTTCTATTGTGACCAATTGCTATCTCCCCAATTGATGTATTTGTCTCTGTAGCATCAACATAAATGGAGGTACCACCTTCTGAGATTTTAGATTCTCCTTCTCTATAATCAAAATAATCAATTGAAGTATTATTATTATCAGGATTAAACTCTAAATGAAGTTTTGCCTTCTCAAAATCAAAATCGGCTTCTTTACTTCTAATCAATACTTTTGCTTGGAGAGGTGCTGGTACTTTTGTGACTTTGAATGATCTATCATCACTTAGATTAAGTTTCATATAATCCCCAAGCCTGACATCAAGATCGTAGCAAAGCTCCGGTGCTCTCATATCTGTAGCAAACCCAATAACACCAAGAATAAGTTTATCTGTATCTGTACTAAATGTTACAGTTGTGGAGTTTTGCTCAGGATCTAGAGCATCTTTTAGACGATAGTTTTTAATCTCTAGACCAATTGGATAGATGTAGTTAGGAAGTCGATTTAAGTTATTTGAACCATCTTTATTTGTAATCTCATAGTTCCATGCATTGTATCCATCGACTAGAAAATCACTACCATCTTTTTTTGTTACCTTTAAATACTCAGTAGTACTACTATCTTCTGGATCGGATTCTGTGACAAATACTGTCATATCCGTCATGAAACCTGCTCTTTTTGGGGTAAGAATATTTTTGATTTCAAAAGAGACTTCTCTACCATAAACCCCAGTAGATTCTCTATCTGCTGGACAGCCAAAATCATTAGCATAATCTGCACCTTGATCTGCAAAGTTATAAAGAGCTAAATAGCCATCTGTTACACTAATACTTCTTGGTTGAGAGTTCTTATTTTCATAGACTACGACTAATGTCCATCCAGATTCAACACCAGGCCAGCAGAGTTGACCTGTGGTTGATTGGATATTTCCTACCCAATAATCTCCATTTGCTGTACCATTAGCATTTTCTACATCTTGAAGAAGCTTTGTTACATCTTTAAATCCCTGATAGTGTCTCTCATATCTCTCTTTACCATTTACAGGCTCATAATAGAATGAGTGTTCTTGACTATATCCAAAGTTTGGGCCATAACCATAGCCATAACTATTCAAAGCACTACATCCCCAGTTTCTTTGTATCCTCTTTAGATTGATCCAATAATGTTCATCTGCTTGCACTTCATCAAATCCACTTACTGGTGTTTTAAATATGACTTTATCTTCTTTTGACAACATCTCCAAACCATCATCACCACTGTCTGTACCAGCATTATTGATAATTACTCCTTTTCTAAAGTTCCAAATAGAACCTTGCCAATAGAGACCAGCCCACTTAACAGTAGCTCCAGCAGGAAGAGAAAGAGTAGCAGAAGAGATATTTTTGAAGTTCTCAATTCCTGCTACATTTGCCAGCTCAGGTGAAGAGTACTTATTTACATAGATAATACTACTTAAGTCATTCCTTTTTTTCTGGTCACTATCACAAATCTCATCTCCTGGACCTCTGCCATCTACATCATCATCTGCACAGATATTTGAGTTTCCAATTGCTACAAGATCTCCTGGAATATAAGTAAAAAGTCTGGTTTCAAATTTATGAGGATTAGCACAATCTGGATTAGCTGTTACAGGATTATAACCTTCATCAAATGTTATTTCAGCTTGATACTCATCCAAATCGTCACCTGTCTCTTTAAACTTCAAAACTACCTCATCATCCTTGTGTAGAATCAGAGTTGGAACATTATGAGTAGATGCTGTGGTATCAGGATAAAAGACTGTACCATTAATCCAAACCGTAAAATGGTAATCATGAGAGTTTGGAGATGTAGCTCTAATTGTTACATTTCCATCAGCTCCTATCTTAAAGTGATAATAATCCTCTTTTGCAGGGTCTCCATCTGCTTGGTCTGTAATACCACTTATACATTTACTTATATCACTAGTAGCACCATCTAGTCCTGGAATAGCAATCCCTGGAGATGTGCTATTTCTGGTGTTATCATCTAAACTACAATCACATCCATGACAACCAGAAATAACAGGAGAATGAAATAGATAACTGCTAGATACTATTTCACTATTAGTCATTGAGACGTCATTTCTCCATTTCATTCTGACAAAGGCATCATCTGTATACTCTTTATATTCTATCTTTATTGTATGACAGCCACGACTAAGATGTATAGAGTTTCCATCTCTAAAATCATCTGCATTTTGTGTAGCTCTATTCATTATTATAAAAAAGCTACTATCATAAACTACTGTACCATCTATAGTGACTTTTAGAGCATCATCATGAGCAAATGAGAATATATAATTAGCATCTTCTGGAGCTGAGACGTATCCCTCCCAGACAGTACTAAAACTATCACTATTTACACTAGGGTCTGGACTACCACTCCCCCAGTCAAAATCTATAGTCAAATCGCTTCTCTCAAGAGCCAAAGGGTCAGAAAAAGATGTATTATTATAATATTTTCCATCTAATCCCAAAGAGTTAGCACACACTTGTACAGCTTTAAAATCCAAATCAAGATAGTAAGCTTGACGTCCCTTATTTGGCTCTGTGGCGATTGATTGAAGCCTCACATAGATAGTATCTCCAGGATAGACCAATACACTATGGTGATGCTCATTTCCATACTCTTTACTTACAATATTCCAGTCTGCATCATCGTTTCCACAATTATTCTTACTAATATAGAAATAGTAGTTTGCATTATTAGTAGAACCCCTATTGATAGCATCTATATTTAATACACCCGAAGTATTAAAGGTCATTCGATATCTATCGTTACCTCCACCGCCAATAAAAGGTTTAGGACCAACATCATCTTCTCTATGACTAACATCAGAAGTTGTGCCATTTATCTCTTCTATCACTTCTCCTGGACAAGTACCATTAATGGCATTATTATCTGCCAAAAGAGTATAATTTGGCATCAATAGTGTACTAAAGAGCATCAAAATTGCAAAAATGCTCTTAAGCCTCTTGACTATTTTACTCAACTCCTGCTTCTTTGAGGAGTGAAATAGATATCTATCTCTTACACTCACGCTAAATCCTTTCATCTCCACTCCTTTCGGTAAATAGTAGATATTTGTTAAAGTCCGAAAGATTATTATCTCCAAAATATCGGCAACCCAGCCAACTCAAGCTTGAGTTCTGTGGCTTTCCGTCCCCACCTCACGATGAGTTTGGCTTTTTCGATAATAGACTCTTCCATTTTCTAGATTATCACAAGAGAACTTAAAAAATTCTTTGACAAGCTTGAGAGTAGTTGGAGCTATCTTTATAGATTCAAAATCCCTATTGGAGTTTGACTTAAGAGATTTTAGTGTTAAAAATAGTTAAAATTCTTTAAATAAAAAAGGAAGGTTTGAGTCAAACTCAAAAGATTATGGAAAAACTTTTTATCGATGTGGGAAGTACATACTTCAAAATCTACTCAAATGGAGACTCTAAACAGTTTTTTAGGGATTTTGACAAAAATATTTATGATGACCTTTTGGCAAAAGCAGGAAATATCATCAAAAACTATTCGCCAGAGAATATATTTATCTGTAGCTCTGCAAATGGTGGATTAAGCACTTTAATAATCGGGATATCAAAATCATTTAGTATCAAATTTGCAACAAATATCGCCTTCAACTCAGGGATAAATATAATTGATACTCTACTTTTTAAGGATATTGACTCCTCTTTGCCACCAAGGAGTTTAATCGATGTAGTAATTATAGCTGGGGCAATTGATGGAGTAAAAGACTCTTTTAATCAGAAACTTTTTGATTATCTTGAAGGGTTTGAGTACTCAAACATCGTTTATGTAGGAAGTCAAGATGAGAGAGAGTATCTTAGTAAAAATATAGAAAATCTAAAGATTTTGGATAATATCATCACAAATCGCCTAAAAATCAATGAGACATCTCTAAAAAACTATTTGACAAATCTCTACCAAGCTGATATTATGGGAAAAGAGGATATCAAAGAGCTTTATAAAATTACAGCCAATCAGATATTTCCTACACCTTATATCGTCAATCAAGCTCTGCCATTTATCCATCAGAGCTTTGATGTGATTGACCCTTTTATTGTGATAGATATTGGTGGAGCTACCACAGATATTCACTATGCCAAAGATTTGATAAATCATAATCTAGTAGTAGAGGGTGGGTATGATAGATTGGTCTTCAAAAAGCTAGGAGTCTACAAATCTAGGGAGTCTTTAATCTTTACAGCAAAGAGTAATGAGTTTGTCTATGAGCTACTAAATTATCTTAATGTAACAGAGAATATATTTGATGAGTTTAGCCCAAAAGCCACAGAGATTTTGATGCAACTTGCAATATTTTTGGTACTTTATAAAGTCTCAAACCAGCACAATGAGTATGTGGAGCTAAAGCTAGACAACCTAAAAAGTATAGTATTTACAGGTGGGGTGAGCAAAGTCTTGAGCGATGAGAAAATAGAAGATATTATCCACTTCTTTTACAAGAAGATACTACACTTTGAGACCACCCCAAAAGTAGTAATTGATAAAGAGTATAAGATTTGGACTTATGGAGTCGACAAAATTCAAAGGGGGGGAAAGTGACTATCAATACTGTAAGGTCTCTTCTTGAGAGTGCAGCAAAGGCTACGCCACAAAAAGTGGCTCTAAAATTTGGCAAAGAGAGTCTAACTTATGAAGAACTTCTATCAAAAGTTAATAAGGTAGCAAATTATCTTAAAACTCTAAATCTCAAACCAAACTCAAGGATTGGGGTCTACTCTCAAAAGAGTATGGAACAAGTTGTCGCAATTTTGGCGATACTCTCTACAGAGTTAATACTCGTACCAATTACAAGACTTCTCAAGCCAGAACAGGTCAAACATATAATCGATGATTCCTCAATCCAAGCAGTAATTACTGATAGTCATAAAATAGAGAAGATAAAGAGTATAGATTTTGAGGGTAAGATTATCAGTTATACCTCCAATAAGCTTGGAGATGTCTCTTTTGAAGAGATTTATAAGTGTCATAGTAATAATTTTAGCTCTAATCTAAAAGGACACAACTATGCGACAATCACTTATACTTTTAGTACGATTGGCAATCCAAAGGGGATATTAATAGACCATAGAGCTTTGGTCGATGGTGCAAGGGTTGTAAGTAGTTATTTGGATATCAAAAGTCCAGATATAATCTCTGGGATTTTATCTTTTAATGTGGATTATGGTCTTAATCAGATTTTTACCACTCTCTACAAAAGAGCTACCCTTGCTCTTCATAAATTTTTGCTTCCTGAAGAGTTTTTTAGCCATTTAATTGATGATAGAGTCACCATTTTACCGCTTATGCCAATTCATATTTCAGAAATGTTTGATATCGACCTTCACAAGATTCCAAGAGCAGAGCATTTTGAAGCATTAAGAAGCATTACTTCATCAGGAGGAAACCTCACTCCTCAAATGATAAAAAATCTAAAAAATCACTTCAAAGATGCTAAAATCTACTCAATGCATGGGCTTAGTGAAGCTCTTCGTTCTACTTTTCTCGAGCCTTCTCAGATTGATATTCGTCCAAGCTCAATTGGCAAAGCTATTCCAGATGTAGAGATATTTGTGATAAATCAAGATGGCAAAGAGGCAAAACCAAATGAGATTGGGGAGTTGATTCACAGAGGTGCTTGCATCTACAAAGGCTACTGGAGGTCTCCAGAAGAGACTAAAAAAAGGTTTAAATCCATCTCTATTTTAAAAGATGTAATAGATTTAGAAGATGGTTTGGTCGATGAGGTAGTAGTAGCAAGTGGTGATTTGGTCTATAAAGATGTCGAAGGTTACATCTACTTAGTCGGTCGCAAGGATGATATGATAAAAACTAGAGGTTATCGTGTCAGCCCAAATGAAATTGAGAGTGTAGTTTTGGAGCATCTACCTAACATCAAAGAGTGTGCAGTATTTTCTATTCCAAATGATGAGATAGAAGAGGAGATTGTTTTAGTCTATAATTCAGCTAGAGAACTCTCTAAAAAAGAGATTCTATTTGAACTAAAAAAACATTTAGCAAACTATATGCTTCCATCTAAAATCATCTACAATAAAAATATGCCAAAAAAATCTCTTCACAGTGGAGAAATAGACAAAGAGTCTCTAAAAGAGGAGATTCTAAAGACTCTTTAGCATAAAAAAGTTGAGCTTTTATAGGCTCAACTAGTCACAAAATCTCTTCAAAATATCATCATAGCTATCAATTCTTCTATCCCTAAAAAATGGCCAAATATCTCTTACTTCTTTTGTGCGTTCCATATCTAAAGTAGCATATAAAATCTCCTCTTCACTACTGCTAGCTTTAGCTATGATTTCACCTTGAGCGCCACAAATAAAACTACTCCCCCAAAATCTAATCCCATCTAAAACTCCTGAACTATCCTCTTCAAAACCTACTCGATTACAGCTAAGTAGTGGTATTGCATTTGCTATTGCGTGGGAGCGTTGGATTGTAATCCAGCTCTCTTTTTGTCTATTTTTTTCTACTTGAGTATCACTATCAAACCATCCAATTGCAGTGGGATAAATCAGTATTTGAGCGCCTTTTAGAGCCATAATTCTAGCAGCTTCTGGATACCATTGATCCCAACACACCAAAACTCCAAGTCTTCCAAGAGATGTATCAATTGGCTCAAATCCAATATCTCCAACTGTAAAATAGAACTTTTCATAAAAGCCTGGGTCGTCTGGGATGTGCATTTTACGGTATTTACCAGCTACTACTCCTTTATCAAATACAACAGCTGTATTGTGATATAATCCTGGAGTTCTTTGCTCAAAAAGTGAGCTAACTAAGACAATATTATTCTCCTCTGAGATTTTTGCCCAAAACTCTACATCCTCTTTGAAGTTTTTGGCATACTCAAAATATTTAGTATCTTCAGATTGACAAAAATACTCGCTTTGATGAAGCTCTTGTAAAACTACCAAATCACTTCCAGCTTCTGAAGCCTCCTTTATCTTTTTGACGATATGTCGATTCATAGCCTCTTTTGAGCCTTGGTATTTTGCTTGGATTAGGGCGACTTGAATAAAATCTTTGGACATTTTAGCTCCTGATATTTGATATCACTTTAGAGAAATTATAACCAAAATATAGTACAGAGGCTTATGTTATAATTAGTCAAAAAATATTTAGGATTTTACATTGAAAAAGTTAGTAGCTTATATTACTACTGGTTTCCCGACAAAAGAGTTTACTATTGATTTGGCTCTCTCTCTAAAAGAGGCTGGAGTAGATATTTTGGAGCTTGGTATTCCATTTTCTGACCCTGTAGCAGATGGACCAGTCATAGAAGAGGCAAACCTCAAAACTCTACAAAGAGGTTTTAAAATAGATGAGATTTTTGCAGTTTCAAAAGAGATTGCTCCAAAGATTGAGACCTTTTGGATGGGATATTTTAATCCATTTTATCACAAAGGGATGGAACTATTTATCAAAAATGCAAAAGATAGTGGTGTAAGTGGTTTTATTATTCCTGATTTGCCATTTGAAGAGGCAAAAAGCTACAAAGAGGAGATTCAAGCTCAAGGTTTAAGTCTGATTGATTTTGTAGCACCTACTGACCCAAAGAAAAGAATCCAAAAAATAGCAAAAGATGCAAAAGGATTTATCTATCTTGTAGCGTATGCTGGAATTACAGGAAGTTCTAAGAGTGAAGAGCTTTCAGAGATTATATCAGTTGTCAAGGATACTACATCTACTCCTCTTTTTGTCGGTTTTGGAGTCAATCAAAACAGCGCAAAAGAGAAAGCAAAAGGTGTTGATGGTGTAATTGTAGGTTCTGCTTTTATGAAAGTTCTATTAGATGATAGATTAAAAGAGATAGAAAAAATTAAAAAAGTATCTAAAATAGCCAAAGAGATAAAGCAGAAGATAAACCAGTAGTTAAATATCTAAGTTTTATTGGCTTAGATTTGTTAAAAATTACCCTAAAGCCCCTTGATTTCTAGAAGAGTGCTAAAGTATAAATTCATAGGGAGTGCATCGATTATCTGACTGCAAAATGTCTAGCTTATTAGAGTCTTTTTGAACTTGGCAGGGGCTTTTAGAGCTTTTTTTGTTAAAATTAATCCCCAACTTCCTAAAAAAGGATTTTTATGTTTGATATTGGTTTTAGTGAGATTATTATTATTGTGATAATTGCTGTAATATTTTTAGGACCAGATAAATTGCCAGATGCTATGGTAAAAGTGGCTAGATTTTTCAAAGATTTAAAAAGGGTCGTCAATGATGCACGCTCAACCTTTGAAGAGGAGGTCAAATTAAAAGAGCTAAAAGATGAGGCACTACACTACCGACAATCTCTTCAAGAGGCGACAGGTGGGATTGAAGGCTTTAAGAATTCTATCCCAAATCCTGTAGATGAGTTAAACTCTGTAATCGAAGGAGCAAGAAGAGATATGATTTCAATGGATGATGATGGTAAGAAGTTTATAGATGATTTTGACTCTGAGTTAGAGCTAAGTAAAAAAGAGCAGACACAGACAAGACCAACAGAGTTTAAAAATCTAAAGAGAGGTGATGCTTAATGTTTGAGGAGATGAAACCCCACTTAGTCGAGCTTAGGGAGAGATTAATCAAAATGGTAATCTCTCTTTTTGTTGGGTTTATTATTGCTTGGTCTTTCCATACACCAATATTAAACTGGATGACAGCACCACTAAATAATGCTCTAGAAGAGGTAGGTAAAATCATTGAGAGCAAGAATGCATCCACTTGGAAGCTACAAAATGAGGCAAATAGTAGCAAAAAAGAGGAAAAGAGTTTTCAAACAGAGATGGAACTTAGCAAAGATAAAACAATAAAGTCTATAAAAAAGATGCAAGAATCTTTGGAAAGGGCTTCTGAGTCGACAAAAGATGATAATCTCTCCAAAAGCCTAAAGAGTGCTTCATTATGGGCAAAAGAGACTGCCCATAATCTAGATAAATTGATAAATATCATCTCAAAAGAGATAAATCTTACCTCATCAGCAAAAAATGAGAAAAGCTTTGGAGGGATGATTACTACCCACAAAGTAGGAGGTGCTTTTTGGGTAGCAATCAAAGTCTCTTTCTTTGCTGGGCTAGTTTTGGCCATACCTTTTATTTTATGGCAGATTTGGCTCTTTATTGTTCCAGCATTTAGAGAGGATGAAAAAAGAAGAGTCGTAAGTATTATCAAGCCATTTATTATCTCTGGGACTTTGATGTTTATTGTAGGGATTTTATTTGCGTATTATGTTGTTACACCTTTTGGATTCCAATTTTTAATTACTTTTGGCTCATTTTTGTACACACCTTTAATCAATATTGAAGATTATGTAGGATTTTTTGGCAAGATTCTTTTTGGATTTGGGATGGCTTTTGAATTACCAGTATTTTCTTACTTCTTGGCAAAAATGGGAATCATCACAGACAAAACTCTTAAAGATTACTTCAGAAATGCAATTGTAATAATTTTCATAGCTGCTGCACTTTTAACACCTCCAGATGTTTTGACTCAGTTATTGATGGCAGGACCTCTTGTAATGCTTTATGGAGTTTCTATTTATATTGTAAGTTTGGTCAATCCTTACAAAGAAGAGGATGAGGAGTAGAAGATGGAAAATTTAGACCTTCTTACTTCCAGTTATGACTATGAGCTTCCAAAATCTCAAATTGCTCTTACTCTTGCTGAACCCCCAGATAGTGCTAGGTTACTAGTTTATAAAAGAGATGAAGATAGAGTAATTCATACTACTTTTAGAGATATTTTAGAGTTTTTACCAAAAGATATTGAGATTTTTGTCAATGATACAAAGGTAATAAAAGCTAGAATCTTTGGAAAGAAGAGTAGTGGTGGGAAGGTCGAACTTCTACTAAATAAACCCCTAAATGATAGTAGATTTAATGTTCTAATTAGAGGAAGAGTAAAAGTCGGAGTCATACTTGAGTTTGATGAAGGGCTAAGTGCAAAGGTATTGGAACTTTTGGATGATGGTTCAAGGGTTGTTAAATTTTATAGAGATGATGAGGTGTTGGATTTTGAATCTCTTATTCAAATCCTTTCAAAAATTGGACATACACCTCTTCCTCCTTATATCGATAGAGATGATACTCCAGAAGATGAAAAAAGTTATCAGAGTATTTTTGCGAGCAAGAGTGGAGCAGTAGCTGCACCTACTGCCTCTTTACATTTTAGCCAGGAGCTTTTTAATAAACTAAAAAGTCGCTATAATATTAATAGACTTACTCTTCACATAGGAGCTGGGACTTTTAAAGGTGTAGATTCTAAGAAGATTACAGATTTTGAGATACACTCAGAGTATTTTGAGATTCCAAGTCACCTAAAGGAGCTTCTTGATAGTCAACAAGAGATATTGGCAGTTGGGACGACTGTAACTAGGACAATAGAATATTATGTACGCACTAAAAAACTCTCTGGGGAGTGCAATCTATTTTTACATCCTGCCAATCCTCCAAAAAGAGTCAACCATCTACTGACCAACTTTCATCTGCCAAAAAGTACCTTAATTATGCTTGTAAGCTCTTTTATAGGCAGAAAAAAGACTCTTGAGCTTTATCGTGAAGCCGTGAAAAAAGGGTATAAATTTTTTAGTTATGGTGATGCCATGCTAATTATTTAAAGAGGGGGAGTAGCTAATGAATATAGCCGATTTAATTACAGAACCAAAATATATGATTATGCATACAGCAATATTTTTGATAGCACTCGGTTTAATCTGGACAATATTTTATGAGTTGAGTAAGCCAGTCAAAGATCCAAATGATGATGAGGATACAAAACGAATCAATGATATGTTAAAAGATTGATTAAGGGTATATTTTGAGTAGTATAAAAGATAAAATAGAAAAACTCCTTAGGCTATCTCTCTCTGGAAACTCAAATGAAGCAAAGTTGGCAGCCGAAAAGGCTTTTGAGCTTATGCAAAGATATGCAATTGAATATACATCTTTCTCTAAGACCAAAACAATTACAAAGAGATTTGAGATTAAATATTTAAGAGTTCCCATCTGGCTTCGAGAACTTTATAATGGTCTATCTTATGTCAATGGGTGTTATATGGCATGGAGTAATGGATACAGAGACAAAAAGACCAAAAAAATAATAAAAAGAGCTGAAATATTTTTAACAGGGAGAGAGTGTGATGTATTAAACACTGAGTATCTTCTTCATATTTTTATCCGAGAGATTGATAGAATGGGTGAGGAGTATAAAAAGACTCTACCTAAAAATGAGAATAAAAGAAAAAAGGTTCAATCTTATAAATTAGGACTAGGAGAGGGGCTTTGTGATAGACTACTCTATGCTGCAGATATTTTAGAGGCAAATGCAGGAGGTAAAGAGCTGGCTTTGATTGGAGATTATCATAGTAAATATATAGAATCTATGGAAAAATTTATAGACGATAATAATGTGAGCTATGTCGTTAATGACATTAAAAAGAATGATGATTTTCAAAAAGGGATAGAGGATGCACAAGATGTCGATATTCATAAACCTTTAGATACTCACAAAGAACTTTTTCTTCCAAAAGATGCAAAAAAAGATGATTTAAATTAGGAGTATTATTTGTTTACAGGTTTGATTCGAGAGATTGGAGAGGTAGTCTCCTATAAAGGAGATAGCCTAAAGATTAGAAGTTCTATCTCCCCTAAGTTAGGAGATTCTATTGCTGTAAATGGTGTCTGTTTGACTGTGATTAATCTTTGGGATGGTGGTTTTTGGGTGGAGACTGCAGATGAGACACGCTCAATCATCCCCAAAGAGAAGCTCTCAGGCTTTGTTCACTTGGAGCCTGCTATGTCGATGGGAGATAGATTTGAAGGGCATATTGTCCAAGGTCATATCGATACAATTGGTAAGGTAAAGTCTATCTCAAAGGGAGAAAATGGTGTATTTTTTGATATCTGGATTGAGCCTTCAAAGATTGCTCTTTTGATTCCAAAAGGTTCTGTCACAATCGATGGGATTAGCTTAACTGTAAATTGGGTCAAAGAGTCCTCTTTTGGAGTAACTATAATTCCACATACATTTGAGAATACTCTCTTTAAAAGTTATAAAATAGATACTAAATTAAATATAGAGACTGACCTTTTTGCAAGATATATTGATCACATTTTAAGAGCAAGACATAATCAAAAAAATAATATCTCTTGGGAAGAGATTGATTCTATTTCAATGATTTATTAGGAATTTTTATGGATAAAATGATTATTTATATTCACGGTTTTGGAGGTTCTGGTAAGGGTACTAAAGCTACTCTTTTTAGAGAATTTTTTGGTAATAAAAAGAGAAAATATCTAGCACCATCGCTTAGCTATGTACCAGATTTGGCTATTTCTACATTAGAAGAGATTATCCAAAACTGTAATACAAAAGATGTAAGATTGATAGGCTCATCTCTGGGGGGATTTTATGCGATTTATCTCTCCCAAAAATTTAATATAAAAAGTGTTTTGATAAATCCTGCTACTACTGTGACTAAAACATTAAAAAGTATTACCCAAAATGAAAAAAGAGCTTTAAACTACTTTGATTTAAGTTATTTTGAGTTTAATGAGAATCATCTTAAGATGCTAGAAAAATATAAAATCAAAAAAGAGGAACTAAGACTTCAGAACTTTTTAGTAATGCTCCAAAAAGATGATGATGTCATTGAATATCAAGTAGCTAAAGAGCTTTTTAATGGTGCTAAGATGATAATTACTTCAGGTGGTGGACACAGCTTTAATGGAATAGAAGAGTACTTTGAAGAGATTGATAACTTTTTAGCTTAGTTTTAGACTCCCCACAAAAGAGAAGGGGGAGGTTTTTAGATAGATACACTCTTGACATTAATACAAGCTTCAAGAGATGCTAACTCATCAATTAACCCTTTTGGAATCTCTTCATCTACTCTTACGACAGCTAGTGCTTGACCACTACTATCTCTTCCTAGCCTAAAGTCTGCAATATTGATGCCATATTTTGCAATAATCCCACCAACATCACCGATTACACCAGGCTTATCACTATTTTTGAAGAGAATCATATTTCCCTTTGGCTCCAAGTCTAGAGTATAACCATCAATATCTACAACTCTTTGAAAATTTTCACCAAAAATTGTACCGCTTACTTTGAAAACATCACCAGATTTTGTTGTAAGCTTAACTGTGACTAAATTTTTGAAGGCAATATTTTTGGCACTTTTGGGTTCTTTGATAATATCAATATCTCTCTCTTTTGCCACAAATTCAGCATTGACATAGTTGATACCATCTGCTAAATATTCACTCATTACACCAACAGTAGCAAAGGTTCCCAAAGAGTCAATATAACTACTAATATCACCCTCTGCTACAACTTTGATAGATTTTATGCCACTTTTTGTGGCTTGAGCGCACATATATCCAATCTTTTGAGTAAGCTCAAGAAAAGGAGAGACGAACTCTGGTAGCTCACTCTCAACGATTGGTAAATTTAGAGCATTTGGATATGAGATTCCTTTGGCAGAGAGTATTGCTGATTCTGCAGATTGGATTGCAATATTTCTTTGAGACTCTTTTGTATTTGCTCCAAGATGAGGAGTCACTGTGACATTATCAAGGTCAAGTAGCGGATGCTCAGTCGCTGGCTCTTTTGAGAAGACATCAATTCCTGCCATTGCAATTTTGCCACTTTTTAACCCTTCGACCAGAGCTTCTTCATCATAGAGTCCACCTCTTGCGACATTTATTAAGATGACTCCATCTTTCATTTTAGCAATCTCATCTTTGCCAATCATTCCAAGAGTCTCTTCTGTCTTTGGAGTGTGGATAGTAATAATATCACAAGATAAAATATCATCAAAGTTGGTGGTATATTTTATATCTAAGTCTGTAGCTTTTGTAGGATCGATATAAGGGTCATAAGTGATTACATCCATCTCAAAAGCTTTTGCTCTTGCTCCCACTCTAGAGCCAATATTTCCAAAACCAATAATTCCAAGCTTTTTATTTTTTAGCTCCGTACCATACCAGTCTTGGCGTCTCCAAATTCTCTGCTCTTTTAGATGGTTGTGAGCATAAGGGAACTTTCTAGCACAGCTGAGCATATGAGTCATAGTTAGCTCTACTGCTGCGATTGTGTTTGCCGTTGGGACATTCATTACTACAATACCAAGCTTAGAACACCCCTCAATATCGACATTATCGACTCCAACTCCTGCTCTGACAATTGCTTTTAGTCTCTTTGCATTATTTAGAAATTTCTCATCTACATCCGTCGAGCTTCTAGTAATTGCTACATCTGCCAAAGGGATAATCTCTGAAATTAAGACATCCTTTGGCTTGTCTGCCGCATTTATTAGTTCAATTTCAGAGTCACTTGATAGTAGTTCCAACCCAACTTCGTGGATATGGTCACAGACTACTATGGTAAATTTTGACATCTTTAGACCTTATCTCTTCAGTTTTTCTTTTAGGATATCCCCAAGTGTCATAGAATCATCTTGAGATTTATTCAAATTTTTAAGAGCATTTTTCTCTTCTTGTCTTTGCAGCTTTCTTACAGAGACTCTGATTCTATCATTTTTTGGGTCTAGGTGAGTGATAACACCTTTAATCTCTTGTCCTTCTTCAATCTCATCAACTTTTAAAGGAAAGAGGTCTTCACTTCTAATTAGTGCATCAACGCTATCATTAATTGATATAAATACACCAAAATCTTTCTTATCTTTTACTTTACCAGTAATGATATCGCCTACTTTATGTTCGCTAGCAAATAGTTCTACTGGTGATTTCTCTAAAGACTTTTTACTAAGAGAAATTTTACCCATATCTGTATCTATTTTGATAATTTGAACCTCTACCTCATCGCCAACTTTTAGTAGATCTTTAGCTTTTTTAGATTTATCCCAAGTCACTTCTTGATTGTGAAGAAGTCCTTCTACTGAATCTATCTTTACAAATGCTCCAAAGTCTGTCAAAGATGATACCACACCTTTTACTACATCACCTACTTTGTATTTTCTAGCAAACTCTTCCATAGGCTTTGGAAGTAAAGATTTTAAGCTTACTCTGAGTCTTCTTTCATCTTTATCGATTTCAATTACTTCTACATTGATTTCTTGATTTTCACTTAAATAATCTTTAGGGTGTTTTACATTTTTATCCCAAGAGATTTCAGAAACATGCAAGAAAGCTTCTAAGTCTTCACCCAAATCTACAAAGGCACCGTAAGGTTCAATATTGCTTACGACTGCACTTACTGTATCTCCTACACCCAAAATAGAATCAATATTACTCCATGGATCAGGAGTTGCATCCTTTACTGATAGTGATAAGTGTCTTTTCTTTTTGTTGAAGTCAATAGCTACTACATTTACCTCATCGCCCTCTTTGAAGTATCTTGCTGGATTTACAGGGCCTTTATGAGAAATCTGTGTATAGTGAACTAATCCATCAATTCCACCTACATCCACGAACATACCAAAACTTGTAATCTTTTTTACTACACCAACAACTGGCTCTTTTGATTCTAGAAGTTTAGATATTACCTCATTTATCTGTTTCTTTTCTCTTTCGATAAGGTCTTTTCTAGAGATTACAACAGAGTCTCTATCTTTGTCTACTTTTACGATTAGAGCTTGAATTCTCTTGCCAACAGCATTAGCTTTTGGACTCAGATAAGATAGAGTCCTTGGCATAAAGAACTCTAAACCATCTACATCTACAATATAACCGCCTCTATTTTGTCTTACAACTTTACCATCAATTATATACTCTTGAGACTCATCATACTCATCTATAAACTCTTTGAGAGCTTGTCTCTTTTTTGCTAAATCATAAGATACTAACGGTCTTTCACCTCTGTAGCCAGTAATGACTACTGGAATTTTGTCATCTTTTTTGAAGAGTAGTTCACCATTTTCATCTTTGATATGATCTAAAGAGATAATAGCCTCATTTTTTTGACCAATATCAATGATAGCTTGATTATCCTCTTCATTTATCTGGACAATTATACCCTCAGTCAAGTCACCACTTCTTTTATCCTCTTTTTTAAAAGACTCCTCTAGAAGCTTCTCAAAGTTCTCATTTCCGTCGATATCTTCGATACTCATTTACCAATCCTTACTTAAACTCTATTTATGCAGTATTATACAGTTTTTACTTTAAAATGTTAAAAACAGTTAACTTGGAAGTTTTCAATATAGCAAATTTTAGCTTAAAATTAAAATCTATATTTTATATATTTTTTAGGGGAGGAGGATTCCCCATCTTTTGAAGAGTTTAATAAGTAGCACTAATTTCGATACATTCATCCATTACTTCACATTTACAATGATTGTATCCTTCATCCCAACCTCTATAATATTCAGGACATCTATTTGCTATTTTTTTCCAGCGTCCTCTAGCAGAGCGGTAGCCATCATCCCAACCTTTACTAAATGTCACCCAAGCATTTGCTCTACATCCATAAGTTGCTAAACCATTATCTTGGATTTTGGGTTTTACATATCTTTTTGTTTTTATATGTTTTCTTTTATGGCTAGTTCTTTTTGAATGTTTTACCTTACACTCCTCTTTACCTTTTAGCCAACCCTTTTTGTAAGATGGTACATTTTCATATGCAAAACTACTTTTACTGAAGTGTCCTCTAGCGCTGGAGCATCCATCATCATAGCCAGCAGCATAATCTATCATCTCAGCAGATAATCTATAAGTGGTCAAAAGAAGAAGTCCTAAAATAAACTTTTTAATCATAATCTATTCCTTTTTAATTGATTTACTTCTATTATACATTTAAGAATCTTGCAAATGTTTTATAAGATTAATTAATATTAAGATTTTTTTCAACTTTTATCACACTTTTTTCAATTTTTAGAGACTTTTAAAGCTCTTTTGAGTTTTAGCTAAGTCAATGTATAATATTTATTAAATAAATAAGATAAGGAATAATTATGAAAAAGATTACACTTTTGACATTTTTGGTTACTAGCGCTATTTTTGGCTGGACACTTAGAAAGTATGGTCAGATGAAGTTTGATAAGTTTGGAGGAAATCTCTACATTTTACACGGACCTGTCACTGAGCCAAACATAGAAAATGAGGGTTTTATGAATAATCCTGCCTTGATTGAGAGTAAAAATGGTCTGATAGTCATTGACCCTGGAGGAAACTATAATGTCGGTAAGAAGATTCTCAAAGAGATAAAAAAAGTCTCAAGCAAACCAATAATAGCAGTGTTAAATAGTCATAAACACGGTGACCACTGGTTTGCAAATATCGCTATCAAAAAAGAGTTTCCGGATGTAAAAATATATGCTCATCCTCAAATGATAAAGGAGGTCAAAGCTTCAGAAGCTCAAAAGTGGTATGAGATTTTGGATAGGCTTAGCAAAAATTTAAAAGGCACTAAGCCGTTTGCATTTCCAAAGTATGAGTTAAAAGATGGTCAAAAGTTAAATATTGATGGAGAAGTTTTTTTAATCTCACATCCTAAAAGAACACACTCTGATACAGACATTTTAATTACCCACCAAAATAGCAATACACTATTTTTAGGAGATAATGTGATGGTCGGTAGACTTGGAGGATTTGATGATAGCTCTAGCATTTTGGGTAATATTAAACTTTTAAAAGGGATTATGAAAGATAAAAACTACTCTTTGTATGTACCTGGACACGGAGTTTCTGGAGACAAGAACAGTACAGTTGGGAGCTACTTAAACTACTTAGAAGTGATTGAAGATGAAGCCCAAAGGGCTTATAACAATGAAAAAGAGTATTATGAAGCAAAAGAACCGGCTATAAAAAGGCTCAAAGATTATCAAAACTGGGATGCGTTTTCTAGACAAATGGGAAAACATCTAAATAAAGTTTATCAAGAGATTGAGGAAAATGATATGTAGATTGTAGATAATAATCCCCTCCAAAATTTGTTTTTGGAGAGGAATTTTGAGATTAGAAGTTGTACATTACTCCAGCAGAAAATACTGTAGACTTTAGACCTGTTGCATCTCCATCTTCTTCATCTAGCATCAAGCTTTGGGCATCTGCCCAGACACCCCACCCTTCTCTTTTGTCTCCGACAAGTGGTTCAAAGTGATACTCAAATCCAGCACCAAAACTTGGAGATGAAATCTCGTGAGAGTGTTTTCCTAAAAGGTTTGGACAATCACAGTTTAATTTATTATATCCATAACCTAAAAGACCATAAAGATTCATATTTGTACCAATTGGCATTTGAGGTTTTAGGTAAGCTCCGACATGAGTCATATCATCTAAGAAGCCCTCATCATCACCTGTAGTATAGATTCCTCTTCCTTCAATTCCAAAATATTTACTGAAATCATAACCAAATCTGATAGTACCACCATAAGTATTATCATGAATTGTACTACCATTTGCACATGGACAATCTTTATCTAGATTATGATAAGTCCCCCCGATTCCAACATAAAAACCGCTAGGACAAGATACAGGAGCTACAGGAATATCTTCTACTAACTCTACATCTTTTCCAGCTTGAGAGTTCATAGTAAGTAGTGCTGTAATAAAGAATATAGATAAAACTCCTCTTTTCATTTTAACCCTCCAGAAGTCACTAAATAGACATGAAATTTTATATAGATTAAAGTTTTTTACTCTAACCACTCTTATTAGTATTATATCAATCGAAAGCTTTAATATTCATTAATATAAAATAATCTTTTCATGAGTTTTGAAGTTTTTAGAATTAAAAATTAATGAAAATTAAATGATATTTTAACCTTCTAGAGGTTTTTTTATTAGCTCCATCTTTTATAGAGAGAGTTTTCTATTCCAAGCCTATCAAACCACTTTCCAATAATAAATCTCTCCATATCTTCAAGGGATTTGGGTTTTGAATAGTAACCAAGGACTGGGGGAGCGATAATTACGCCAATTTGGGAGAGCTTTAGCATATTTTCGAGTGCAATAGCAGAAAATGGTATCTCTCTTGGTGCTAGCAGAAGAGTTTTTCCCTCTTTTATCACTACACTTGCACTCCTTGTGACCAAATTATCAGCAAGACCACAAGAGATTTTTGCCAAAGTATTCATACTACAAGGTACCACAGCCAAAATATCCAATCCAAAAGAACCACTAGCTAAGGAAGCTCCTATTTCACTTTTTTCGAAAAGTTTTATTTTGCTATTTTCAAGTCTTTGAACTATTTTCATATTTTCCGAAACAATTGCAAACTTCTCTACACCATCTGGCAAATATTCCAAAAATTTGACACCTAGCTCCAAACCACTAGCTCCAGTCAATGCCACAGCCACTTTTTTGGGTCTATTTGACACGAAAGCTCCATTCCCGTTTTATAGTACCTCTATTTGTCTGTGCTATAAACTTAACTCTATATTTTTGACCGGACTTTAATACTTGAGTTGGAATCAAAAAGAAAGTAAGAGGAGAAATTTTTCTATGGATATCTCTTCTAGAATCTAAAATTTTTCCTTTGAGTTTACGCCCTCTACCATCAAAAATCTCGAATCTTTTGAGTTTTGCCCAGCTATAAAATGCGGGATTTAGCTCCACAGAGACGGGAAATCCCATTTTCACTTTTCTGCCAAAAGGATTTGGATTTTCATTGACAAACTTTCTCCCTACAACAGCACCAGAGTAAGGAAAGATTACCACTTTTGAATTTTGTGATTCGACTCTTTTTAAAGTTCTTTGCATCAAAGATAGTGGAATTTTTCTATTTTTATCTCTACATACTCCAAAAACATATTCTCCTCCAATATTCTTAAAATCTCTTTTGCAGATTCTTGATATTGCAGATGAACCCATGTCATAGACATAGACTTTTCCAGCTTTTGGCCCATACGCAGAACTCCCAATTGAATCGATTCTAAAATCTAAAAATGCTAATCTATGATAAATTGTTCCAAATAGATTATCTACTGATTTTTTATAGCTTCTCTCCCCAAATGAGATATTTTCCACCCCCACTCTACTCCCAAATCCAGCTCTTGCAATTCTATCTGATGGTGTTTGACCTGTAAAGTAAGGATTTCTTGGTGATTGTGTGTGTGAGTTTAGCCTTAATCTTCCAAGATATTTAGCATGACCATAAGATGCTTTTGAGAGTACTTTTGAGTAGTGAAGAGCCTTCATTCCAGATTTTTGTCGATAACTGTTAACATAATTTACCCCAATACTCCCCCCAAAAAGAGAAGATGCGATCAAAAGAGGTAAAAGTGATTTTATTATTAATAATTTTTTCAAATAGACTACTCTTTTTGTTGGGATGTTGTCACTGGAGAGAGCATAGCTCCCTCGACACTACCTTCAACTTCTGTAATGCTCTCCATTTTTGGCTTTGAAGCACAACCTGCAGTTATTAAAATTACCAACAGTAGTATAAAAAATAGCCTAATTTTCAACCATTCACCTCTATTTTACGCTTTTGGAGACTCTGTAGCTGTTTTTTGAGCTGTATCTTTAGGCTTAGCATCTGCTAGCTTTTTATCACTCTCTTTAATTTCTACTGCTGGCTCATCATCTTCATTCATAGCTTTTTTAAAATCTTTGATACCTTTTCCGATACCCTTTGCCAACTCCGGAATCTTTTTACCTCCAAAGAGAATAACAATGACTAATAAAATTATTACCCACTCAGACATTCCTGGCATACCCATAAACTATCCTTTATTATAATTTTGACTAATTATACATCGATATTTTTAATACTCTCTTAGTATAAAAGAGAAAATCATCCACAAAGCAAATTAGATTTTCAGGAGTTTAGACCAAGCCTTATGAATTTTTAGAAAATTTCTCTTTTTGATTTGTACTATTTCAGAATTAAAATATCATCCCCTCTGTTGGACTAGAAGCTGTTGCAAAAGGTTTTTTAGGGATTCTCCCTGCCAAATAACTCAACCTACCAGCAACTACAGCATTTTTCATCGCCTCTGCCATTAAAATTGGTTCTTTTGCTTGAGCAATTGCTGTATTTGTCAATACTCCATCGGCTCCAAGCTCCATAGCAATACTTGCATCACTAGCACAACCAATTCCTGCATCTACAATGACTGGCACACTTACAGCCTCTTTGATAAATACTACATTAAATCTATTTTGTACTCCAAGACCACTACCAATAGGGCTAGCAAGAGGCATAATTGCATCTGCTCCAGCATCTTCTAATCTCTTAGCAATAATTGGGTCATCGTTTGTGTAAGCCATAATTGTAAAACCATCTTTTTTTAGTACTTCACACGCTTTGATTGTCTCAATTACATCAGGGTAAAGAGTCTTAGTAGTATCTCCAATGACTTCTAGTTTGATGATATCAATTCCTGTAGCTTCTCTTGTCAATCTAAAAAGAGTAATTGCCTCTTCTGCAGTCGTACATCCAGCAGAATTTGGAAGAAGCTTAATATTTGTATCTTTGAAGTAATCTGTCAAATTCTCTTCATCTGGATTTGTGATATTTACTCTTCGAACAGCTACAGTAATTAACTCACTCCCACTTGCCAAAGTAGCATCTTTAGTTGTTTGGAAGTCTTTATATTTTCCGCTACCAACAATCAGTCTACTATTAAATTCATACTTACCAATTTTCAAAATATCGCTCATTTTTTTCCTTTTATGTTTACTAAACTTTGAGTTTATATCACACCAAAGTTAAGATGACAATTAAATCTGATAAATTTAGTCATATTTTAATTTAGAAGGTAGAATCTTATCAATTTCTCTCTTTAAAATTCTATTTTAGCTCTTTTGCTTGAGTGTATGAAGCATAATAGTGACTACCATCCTTAAAGCTATTTACTGTTAATTTTGAAAATTTTTCTAAATAGTCCCAAAAGTCTTCTTTGATTTTTTCATCTACATCTTTTACTTCATTGAGAGCTTCTCTCATTGTCCCTAGCCACTCAATTCTAGCTTTTTCATTGATGGAGAAATCATCATGTACTCTAATCATATACTCATTCAAATCCATACCTTTAGCTTCATCCTCGTAGACTTTTGGACCTCCACAAATTTGGATAAAAAACTTAGTATTTTTCTCTTTGACTTTTGCAAACTCATCTTCGTCTTGTGGGAAAAAGTGAGCGATATCACTCTCATAAATTTTATCATAAAAATTATACATTAACTCTCTCATTCCATCTTCTTGTCCAATTGCATCAAAAAACTCTCTAGAAGGATTTTTAAACTCTACCTTTTCACCTTTTTTAACAGGTGTAATATCTAGTGCCATTTTATCTCCTTAAGTATTTTTCATTTTGGAGATATTATATTGTTTTTCATATCAACAAAACTTAAAAGATTATTGAAAAATAGTGGCTAAAAAATATCCAAATCCCCATCTTCTGGGGATATTGTTTGTTATCTAGTGGAACTGATGAAAATTTTGAGGAGTAATTTTGATACACTTACCATCTTGAAACTCTTTTACAGCTTCTAACATCAACTTCCTCTCACTTCCACAGTAGTAAAGGTCAATCCCAAGCTCTAGACCAGCTCTGACAGCTCCAGGCCCTGCGTGTTGAGTCAAAACTACATCAACACCTAATCTTTTTAGCTCTCCAAATATTGCAGGACCTCCTGCTTGAGTATTTTCTATTACCTCTAGCTGATTTGTTTCACTATCATAGATACCAAAATACTTAGCTTTTCCTAGTACTTTTGTGATAGCACTATCTTTTTTATTCATCTTCAGTGGCGATGCAAATCTCATAAATTCTCCTTTATTTTAAGATAAAATATTTTTGTGCTTGTGATTTACTCTCAAGTGGAGTCACCTCTAGCACCTCATCACCTACATTTACAGAGTAAATCTCATCTTTATTACTTCTAGCATAGGTGATTGCTACTCTTGCTCCAAACTCTTTATCTCTACTTGAGGCATCTTTGTGAATCAGCGAGTAAGGTCCAGCAATTGGCAGAGTAATTGGTATGTAGTCTTGATTTTGAATCTTTTTGAGAGATTCATTATCCTCTTGGTGACGTCCTACCACCAACTTCGCACCATCTGGCAAACGAAAATGTCTACCAAATTTGAGCAAATCGATATCTTCTACCCCAAACTCTTCAAACTCTATAAAATCCCTGAGTTTCTGACTAAAAGCGGGCTCAGTCAATAGACAACCGCCAGCTGGAGACTCGAAATCATCCCACCCGTACTCTTTGGCGAGCTTTAACTGAGTCTCTCTACTTCGTCCAGAGATTCCAAGAAGTTTTTCTCTATCAACCCACCCTTCAATCTCTGGTGTAGTAGGCTCTAATAATTTAGCACTAAGTGGACGAAGTATCAATTTATCCTCTTTGTCTCCTGCTAGAGTAGAGACCTGTTTTAGAGCGTCTGCTCTTTGACTCATCGGTCTTTGACCTACTACTTCACCAGTAATCAAAAAAGAGGCATCTAAATCTTTCATCATAGCTTTTGCAATCTTAAACATATAACCATGACAGTCAATGCAAGGATTAAAATTTTTGCCATAGCCATAAATTGGGTCAAAGAGAATCTTTTGGATATACTCTTCTCTGACATCTGCTACCAAAAAATCGGCACCTGCCATTTTGGCACGAGATTTTAGTTCATCTGTAATATCTTTTGTACCTCCAAAGCCAGTTTTGACATAAAGTGCTACTACATCGACTCCTTGCGAAGCAATAAGCTTAACTGCCAACATGCTATCTAAACCACCACTAAATAGGGATATTGCTTTCATAAACTATAAGCTCTCCTCTTTTGATTCTTGGAAGTATATCTGTTTTAATCTTTCGAATCCAGTAACTTTTATGAGAGTATGAAACCTTATTATCTCTTTTTATCTCTTCTAGTTTTTTGAGATAAAATCTCTCAAGCTGAATCAATAAAGCCTTCTTAAAGCTCATCTCATCTAGAGGTTTTATATCATCATTGACCAAAATTGATAAGAGTTCTGGGTTTTCTAAATTACCATCAATTAGAGCTTGAATAGCATCTTCATAGCCATTTGCTATCTTTGGAGAGAAGATATCTAAAAACTCTTCTAATACTCTATCATTTTGTAAGATAGTCTTTATTATCGCTTCCCAAGCTACATCTCTTTTTTGTTTTGGGATACTCTTTTGATTGATATTTTGAACTTTAAAATATGAAGGAGAGATTCCAAGACTCAAAGAGGCTTTATCGATGTAGGCTTCTTTGATTATTGGAGACAAAGAGTCTAAAAATCTTCTTACTTCCAAAAAAGCTTCCTCTTTTTGGGTTGGATTGTTTAAATCAAAACCATTAGCTATATGTTCAATCACAAAAACTATTAAATCTTTTGCTTCTCGAAATAGTAAGTCAAGCTCTTTAATTCTATTTTTTAAGACCATATCAGCTGGGTCTAGCCCTTCTGGAAAAAGTACTACTCCCCCTTCAACTCCATCTTGAGCTAGCATCTTTGAAGCCTTAAAAGCCGCATTAATACCAGCGCTGTCTCCATCATAAGCTAAAATCACTCTTGCTTTAGATTTTTTGATGAGTGGTAGATGCTCTCTTGTTAATGCTGTACCAAGAGTAGCTACAGCCTTTTTAAAGCCAGCTTGGTGCAACATAATTACATCTAGATATCCTTCACAAACTATTATCTCTTTTTGTCTAAAGATATGCTCTTTTGCTCTATGGTAACCATAAAGAAGTTTGGATTTATTAAATATTTTAGTCTGAGGTGAGTTTAAATATTTGGCTGGATGATTACTCACACTCCTTCCCCCAAATCCTACAAGCAAGCCACTTTGAGAGTAGATGGGGAAGGTAACTCTATCTACAAATCTAGCATATACTTTACCACTTGTTTCATCCTCATTTAAGACTCCAGCATCTTTAGCTTTTGGCAGAGGGATGAGCTTAGACTTCAAAAACTCTATCAATCCAGACTTTGGAGCGTAACCAACTCCAAACTCCTCAATTGAAGCTTGGGTAAGACCCCTATTTTTGAGATACTCTTGAATATTTTTACTACTATCTAAATTTTTTCTGTACCACTCTTGGATACTCTCTAAGGCTTGAGTGATTTTTAGATACTCTCCAGCATCTTTACTATTTTCATACTCAAGTGGGATATTATATATAAATGCAATCTTTTCTATAGCTTCAGGATAGGAGAGGTTTTCTATTTTCATTACAAATTTGATAGCATCTCCACCCACCTTACAGCCAAAACAGTGAAAAATCTGTTTAGATGGACTTACTACAAAGCTAGAGGTCTTTTCAGAGTGAAAAGGGCATTTAGTTTTGTAGTTTGCCCCTGTCTTTTTTAATTCAAGGTAATTGGAGATGAGGTCGACAATATCAATACTCTGCTTGAGTCTTTCGATTGAGCTTGGAGAAATCATTAGGTTCTATTAATTAGCATATCTACTCAAATCAACATTTACACTCTCTCCACTACTTACTGAAACCTCTTTTGCTATTCTGATATTTTGGGTCTTGTCATAGCCACACTCATCTTTACACTTGACAATACCAATTAAATAATACCTCCCAGCTGGAACACCATAAAATGAGAAGTTCCCCTCATTGTCAGAGACTGTAAATCTCAGATAGTTGTAAAGTCTTGAGTCTGCTTTTGAAAGTTTTTTATGTCCTAAATAACTCTCTTTGTACCATTGTTGAGAATAACTTGTGATTGGATTTAAATATAGTCTTGTATTTTTTCCAAAGATTTTTTGACCATTTGGAGAGATTATATAGAGTTTCCCTTGGATTGTGGCTGTACCACTCTTTGGCAAGTTTGCATACTCTTGGATAGGAAAAGGAATCCTTTGAACTACTTGAGTATTTTCTGGCTGTTGTGGTTGTGCTGGTCTTCGAATCGCAATAGCAGGTGCTGAGCTAGAGCTATTTACTGATGCTCCCAAATCGGAAATATCCACAGTCGATTGAGATTGAGAGCTAGATTGAGTAGTAGCCTGAGATGCCAAATCTCTAGTTTGGTCTGGTGGAACTAACTCTTGATGGACACAACCTCCCGCAAAAAACAAAAAAACAGATAAAAAAAACACTTTTAGAAAATTTTTATACATAATTTACACCTTCTACTATTTACCTAAGCAAAACTCTGAAAACATCTTATCCAAAATCTGCTCACTCTCGTAGGGCTTTGTTATTTGAGATATTTTTGAGACAGCCTCTTGTAGATGATAACTAAAAAACTCCAACTCCTCTCTTTCTAAAGGCTCAAAAGCATTATTGATACTATAAATCGTCTCTTTGATTATCTCAATCTGTCTACTACTACTCAAAATCAACTCTTCAGTCGATCCAAAACCATCTAAAATATTCTCTAATTTATCTAAAAAAGGTTTAATATGCTCTTTAGTAATGGAGATTGGCTTTAGGTTAGCCAACTTTTCCAAAGATATTTTACAATCCAAGTCAGTTTTATTTAAAAGAGTAATAATCTTTTTATCACTGCTATTTGCTTTTAAGAGTTCTAAAATCTCTTCATCCTCTTTATCAAACTCTCTAGAACTGTCAAAAACAGCAACAATAATCTCTGCATCTTTTATTGATTGGATAGATTTTTGGACGCCTATTTTTTCTATCTCATCATTAGCTTCTCTAATGCCAGCTGTATCTACTATTTTGATAATGTGTGAGCCAATTCTAATTGACTCTTCAATTGTATCTCTTGTCGTCCCAGCAATAGAGCTGACAATTGCTCTTTCATAATTTAATATAGCATTCAAAAGTGAGCTTTTACCGACATTTGGTTTGCCAATAATTGCTAGTTTGAAACCTTCAATTAAGCCTCTTCTACGCAAAGAGCTATCCAAGATTTTCTCAAGCTCATCTTTGAGAGATTTTAGTTTCTCTTCTAGCTTCTGAATGGTATCTGTAGGAATATCCTCTTCTGCATAATCTATCATTACCTCTGAATAAGCGATTGCTTCTAGTAGGTTTTCTCTGATATTTTGGACAAACTCACTTAGTTCACCTTTTAGCTGTTTTGCCAAAATTCTTACAGCATCAGCACTTTTGGCTTCTATTATTTTTGCGATTGCTTCTGCTTTACTCAAATCGATTTTGCCATTTAAAAAAGCTCTTTTGCTAAACTCCCCAGCTTTGGCCAATCTAGCCCCAGCTTGAATAGTACTTTCTAAAATCTCTTGAGCAATAATCATACCTCCATGAGATTGAAATTCAATAATATCCTCACCTGTAAAAGAGTTTGGGGCTTGAAAGTAGATTAAAATTCCTTGGTCAATCATCTCTCCATCTTTATCAAAAAATGGAGTCAAAATCGCTTCTCTTGGAGAGATTTTGGCTTTTGGAGCGACTTTGGAGGCAATCTCTTTAGCCTTTTGACCACTTACTCTGATTATAGAGATAGAAGAGATTCCTACAGCAGTTGAGATTGCGCTAATTGTGTCTTGACTCATCTTTTATTAAAATCATTAATGATTATATATCGACTACCATCTTTTTGTTTTTTGATAGCTACATATTTATTAGGAAACTCTTCCCTTAACTGTTCAAGTGCAATCTGTACCAAAATCCCATCTAGAGGACGCGTCTTACCCCAACCATTAATATTGACATGCTCAATCACTGGTTTGATATAGTTTCTAATCATACTCTCTTGAGTGGAAATAAACTCTGCAATTTCAAGTTTGAGGTAGAGTCCATAAGCTTTATTTAACCAGTTAAAAAGTAGATAAGATAGAGCATTATATCGATACCCCTCCTTCCCAATCAAAAGAGCTGCATCTTTACCATCAATAAAAACATAAGCTATATTATTGTGAACATCTACTTCTACTGTATCAATATCAAAACAGCTCATATCCAAAAGATTTTTCAACTCTTTTTCTATTTGAGATGCTAGACCAAGTTGATTTGGAGAATCCAAATCTTCACTTCGTAAATTAGAGTTACCTTCATTAGCCCCAAAAAAATTATCGACGATTTCACTATTCTTCTCAAGTGAGTTATCTTGTATCTGCTCTTTCACTGGCTCTGGCTTAATCTCTTTTGGTGTAGTTTGAATTTGAGATTCAACTTTTAGCTCCGGCTCTTTTTCTATCGTAGTTGGAGTGTGAGTCTCATCTTTTGGTTTTTCGATATAGCTTTGGGTCGCTACAATAATAGCCTTTTTTGCGAAGAGTCCAAAGACTCCTTTTTGTGGATACTGAATAATCTCATATTTTAACTCTCTAATCGAACATCCAAACTCTTTACAGGCAATATCATAAGCCTCTTCTAAACTATTAGCTTCTATCTTTTTCATTATTTACTTCTTTTTCTCATCTTTTTTTGAATCTGTTTTCATCTTCATCTCTTTTTTATATTTTTCATAAGCAAAATTGATGTATTGTTGTTGAGCAATTGACAAAATATTATTGGTCAACCAGTAAAGTACCAATCCAGCCGGGAATGTCAGGAAGAAGAATGTCATAATCACAGGAAACCACCTAAAAATCTTCTGTTGCATTGGGTCTGTCATAGTATTTGGTGTAATTACTTGCTGAATATACATTGTCGCACCCATTAAAATTGGCAATACAAAATATGGGTCTTGCTTAGAAAGATCAGTAATCCACCAAATCCAAGGAGCACCTTGAAGTTCATCAGCATTTAATAGTACACGATAAAGAGCAAAAAATACTGGAATCTGTAGAAGCATTGGCAAACAACCACCCATTGGATTTGCTCCATGCCTTTTATAAAGCTCCATCATCTTCATGTTCATTTTAGCTGGGTCATCTTTGTATTTTTCTTTGAGTTCTTTCATCTTAGGAGCTAAGTCTTTTAGCTTTTGCATAGACATCATCCCTTTATAAGAGAGAGGGAAGAGGATTAACTTGATTAAAATTGTAAAGATGACAATAGCCCAGCCCCAATTTCCTATGAAGTTATAAATAAGAAGCATAATTTTAAAGAAAGGCTTTGCCAAAAATGTAAACCAACCAAACTCAATCGCATCAGTTAATCTTCTATCTAAAGATTCAAACAGTTTCCACTCTTTTGGACCTACATAAGCTTTTAGTTCAAGATTACTATTTGATTTGACAAAAGCTAGAGGCGAGCCTTCAGCATCTGGTGCTACAACTACAGAAAAAGGTTTGTCAAAATTAAAAAATAGTGAAGAGTAGTAACGGTCAAAAGATGATAAAATAGTGATATTTTCTAGAGTCTTACTCTCTTTTATATCATCATCTTCAAAAGTAGTAATAATCCCATTTGCGTCTCTTACCAAAGCACCTCTTACAATCATGTACATAGATTTATCAGCTTCTGGTCTGTGACCGGTGGTAATGAAATAATCTATATTTTTGCTTACCTTTACACTCAAATCATAATGTCCCTCAGGGTAAAAAGTCAAAATTTTACTGATTGTGACATCACCCAAATTTTGTGTAAGAGTAATGCTTTGCTTGGAATTTGAAGCATTTATATCTTTAAGACTTGAACTATAATTTACTTTAAAAGCCTTCTCATTGATTGTACTATCTGCAAATCTCACCTCAAGAGGTCTAGTCCTTTTTGGGTCTAAAAGCTCAAGAGGATTACCCTTTTCATCTTTGTACTTACTCTCTTTTAGAGTAACACTAGAAAATCTTCCAAGAGAATCTATTTTTAATTTATACTTTTTAGTCTCAACTGTAGCCAAAACCCCATCTGCTGAAGCTTGATTTGTCACTTTTTTAGGAGCATTTTTTGTTTGAGCCGAAGTCTGAGGAGCTGACTTTGCAGTTTGTGGAGCCGGACTAGCTTGAGAGGATTGTACTTTTTGAGTAGCATTTATCTCACTATTGCTTTTTTTAGGTTGTGGAAATAGGTAACTAAATCCAAATAGTATAAAAAATGATAGCATCAGAGCTAAAATCAACCGTTTATTCAAATCCATCTGTTCCAAGATAATACCTTTGTTTTGATAAGTTTTAAGAGGCAAAATTATATCTTCTTTTGAATTAAACATATGGCAAGAATTAGAAATTTTAACCAAGCCTCTCAAAATAGATATAGATAGACTCCTACACCTAAAGCAAAAGTTACCAACACCCAGAAAAATAGCCTTAATCTAATTGCCAGTAAGGAGAACAAAATATATGTAAATAGTAAGGGGATTGGGAGTAGTTTGTGATTAAATTCTAAAGGTACTCTCCAGAGATAATCTAATAAAAAATCTAATACTCCTCCTAAACCAAGAATATGTAGCAAAAGTGAAAGAGGATAAAAGATTATAAAAATCCAAGATAAAATAGGAGATAGCCATTGATATGGTGAGACCTCATCAAAAATTGAGTGAGCAATAGGAATCATTAACAGGTGAATAAGTAGAGGTAGGATGAGAATAAGTACTCTTTTGTCTTGAATGTGTCTTAAAATCAAAAAGATATAAAATACTCCAGCTACTGAGAGCCAAAAAGAGAGACTCACAATCATCTCAGGAATCATTGCCAAAATTGATGTGACTACAATTGCTAAAAATTCAAAACTGACAAGTTTTAACCAAAAGAGTAGAGCTACCCAGCTAAAAAGCATCATCACATATGAGCGTACTAATGACGGTGGAAAATCTACAAAATAGATATAAAAAAATAAAAAACAAAATACTACTATCCCTAAATCGAAGTTTCTATCTCTCCATGGGAAAAATCTTCTCTGTAAAAATCTATAAATCGGTATCATAATAAAAAATATAATTCCAGATAAAATTCCAAGATGAAAGCCGCTCAAAGCCACTAGATGATTTATTCCAAAAAGTGTCATTCGCTCTCTGATATCACTTTGTAAGGGAGTAGCCAAAAAGATAGCACTAAAAAGAGAACCAAATTGACTATTTTTGTGCTGGGAGTGTATGAGTGAGTCTATTTTATCTTTGATTGATGGCTTTTGAATTTTAGAGTCCAAAATCTTGGAGTAGATATAAAATCCTTTTAAATAATCCCAAAATGAGATTTTAATTTTACTTTGAGTGTAGAGCTTGAGTCGAAGGATGCTATTTTGAAAGTTGTCATGTTTAAGTGTGGATATATAGACTGTTTTATCATCTTTTGTTTTGAGTTTTAAGATTTGGTATCTTCTACCGTTTTTACTCTTGGTGTGAGAGTAAATCACTTCTGCTGTGGTATAAAAAAATGGTTTTTGGGTAAAGTTTAGATACTTTTTATATTGCCAAGATAGATTTATTAAAAAGATAAGAAGAAGCAAGGAGAAGGCTACTATCTTCTCCTTTTTTGTGGTAAATATTGGTAGTTTGTCCATTAAAAATGAGATAGTATTTTAGACTACCTAATAATTGTATCCTCACGCTCTGGAGAAGTGGAAATTATACTTATTTTTGCGTTTGAAAGTTTTTCTAGAGCTAAAATATACTCTTTTGCTTCTGCTGGAAGCTCATCAAACTCTCTTACACCTTTACTTTTTTGCCACCCTTTAAAAGTAGTGTAAACAGGTTCAACACCCTCTAAATCATAAGGTACATAATCTATCACCTCATCACCAATTTTGTAGGCAGTACAGACTTTTATCTCTTCAAAACCATCTAAAACATCAAGCTTCATCAATGCAATCTGGTCTACACCATTGACTCTGACTGAGTGTTTCATAGCTACAGCATCAAACCAACCACACCTTCTTGGTCTGCCAGTAGTAGTTCCAAACTCATGACCATTTTTTCTAAGTCTTTCCCCAGCTTCACTCAAATCTTCACTAGGAAAAGGTCCATTACCAACTCTTGTGCAGTAAGCTTTGGCAATACCTGTGACTTTACCAATATCTTTTGGATTGAGACCTAGTCCACTACATGCACCAGCACTAATTGTCGTCGAACTTGTAACATAAGGGTAAGTACCATGGTCAATATCTAGCATAGCCCCTTGAGCGCCCTCCATCAAAACTCTTTTTTGCTTATCAAGAGCATCCCAAATAAGTAAAGTAGTATCAGTAATAAAGCTCTCTAAAGCCTCTTTGTAGCCTTCAAGCTCTTTTTGTAATTCTTCTAGTTGTGGTGTCTTGACACCCATCGCATCAAAAATTACTTGATTTGTCTTAAAATAATCTATAATCTTTTTAGCTAATTTGTGTGGTTCTTTTAGCTCTCCTACTCTATGTCCAACTCTAGCTATCTTATCACCATAAGCTGGTCCTATTCCTTTGCCAGTAGTTCCAATTGCTCTTTTGCCTCTTAATCTCTCTCTGGCTTTGTCTATTTCTGAGTGATAAGGCAGAAGAAGATGAGCTTTATCTGAGATGAATAGTCTACCCTCGAGAGATTCAAATTGACTCATCTCCTTGATGAAATCTTTTGGTGAAAGAACTACACCATTTCCAACTATATTTATCGCTTCTGGATTCAAAACACCTGAAGGGATGAGGTGTAGAGCATACTTTTTATTCTCCACTACGATTGTATGCCCCGCATTGTGTCCACCAGCAAATCTACAGACATAATCGTAATTTTGGGCTAAATTATCTACTATTTTACCTTTGCCCTCATCTCCCCACTGGAGACCTACTACCAAATCGGCTCTATTTGACATTATTACTATCCTTTTGCATAATTTTTTCAATACAAGCGTCACTTTCAATTGCAAATCCACAAGCAGAGATATTTTCTATTTTATACTCTCCACCAGTAGAAAAGACTCTATTACCATCAAAAGCTCTAAGTAACAAAGAGTCATAATATCTGAGCTTAGCATAATAAAGAGGAGAGATTATCAAATCTTGGTGTTCAATCTTTTTAGATACATTTTTTATCTTTTGAAGCTGGAGTGCTATATCTTCTGGATAGATACTCAAATCATCTAGGTCTTCTATATTTTGAATCGAAATTAATCTTCCTAACCAATCATAATCAAAAGCTAAAAGTTTTTCTATCTCCATAGATTTTAGATACTCTAGAGGAATTTTATAGTTTTGGTTTAGGATGTGGGGAATAGCGATATTTGCTATTTGAAAAGATACATCAATATCAAAAGAGTCCAAGATTTTTATAACGGTATTAAAGATATTTGCAAAATCCCCATGAATTACTTCAGCTCCAATTTGATAGCGCTCTTTTGTTGGATAGTTGTAGACTGGCTGAATATAAAACCACTTTTTTAAGTCGACAGAGCGTCCGAGTCTTTTGGTAGCAATTCTCATTACATCAGTCGTAGAGTCAGCTCTGAGACTTACTTCATAGTTTTTGGTATCGTTGAGTCTGATTAAATCTTTATTATTACTAAAACTATCTTGCTGGTGGTAGGAGAAGAGTGGAGTGACCATCTCCTCATAGCCAAGAGATTGCAAGATTAAAGAAGCTTTGTACTCCAAGTCCCTTTTTATTCTTGCACTCTCTCCAAAATATAGCCTACTTCCAGCTGGAATCTCATGTTCAAAAATCATCGCCCCAACTCTTCAAAATAGACTTGATTAAAGATTTTTGAAGCCTCCCCACTAAATGCTCTCAAATCCATATCAGCAAGAGCTAGCTCAATCGCATTGACTACCCAAGAGGCTTCATAAGTTTTGATAAGTCCCATCTGATTGATTCTAAATAGTTTACCTTTTAGATGGTCTTGCCCGCCAGCAATATTGACTTCGTAGCGATTTTTGAGAAGCTTTCTTAGCTCATCAGCTCTTTCAAAAAATACAGTACTCATCGATAGAGCTGGAGATTTTGGGTAGAGTTCAAAACCAATTGCTTCTAAAGCCTTTTGATTGGCTTTGGCTCTAGCTTTTGTCTCTTGGTAAAGTTTAGTAAATCCACCAAAATTTTCTATCTCATCTAAAATAGCATTTAATCCAATAATAAGAGTCGTCGGAGCTGTGTAAGCTGTAGTATTTTTCCTCTGCTTAGCAATCTCTGAAGCTAGATTAAAGTAATAACCTTTACCTTTGCCAATCTTCTCTACTGCTTGATTTGATAGACCAATCATTGCCAATCCAGGAGGAAGCATCAGAGCTTTTTGACTACCAGCAATCAGAGCATCAATATTTGTAGTATCAATCTCCTCTACACCTACAGCTGTAATCCCATCAGCTATGACCATAATATTTGGATTTTGTTCTTTGACTAGTTTGGCAATCTCTTCTACTGGGTGGCGCAATCCTCCAGCACTCTCAGAGATTTGAATACAGAGTGCATCAATATCAGGATTTTTCTCTATGGCCTCTGAAATATCATCACTATTTGCTGGTGTATTCCATTCGTACTTTAGCTCTACCAACTCAAGATTGTTAGCTTTTACAATTTTACCAAATCTCTCCCCAAACTTTCCAGCGTTGATTGTAAGAGCCTTTTTATGGCATAAATTAATTACACTAGCTTCCATCGCACCTGTGCCACTACTTGCTAGCATTACTACTTCTGGCATATCAAAAAGCTTTAGAAGTCTAGCTCTGGCTTTTGCAAAAATAGCCTCAAATTCAGGTGTGCGGTGGTGAATAGTAGGCTCTGCCATGGCCATTCTCACACTCTCTGGTACTGGCGTAGGTCCTGGGGTAAAAAGAAGCATTCCAAACCTTTCTTTTGTCTTTTATCTTTCTTTGAAATCGATGTGAAAAAATCGTTGAGATTATATCTAAAACTTTTTAAGTCAAAATAGCTTTACCTATCCAAAACATAATATTATTACTATTTTTTCTCTTTTTCATCCATATTTTTTGAAAAAAATCAAATTGAATATATTTAAAAAAGTGATAAAAAACTATCTCAAAAGATTAAATAAACATTCACCTTATGCCCTAAATAAAACTAATCATTTGTATAAATAGGTACCACTTTTTTGATAAAACTATTTACATCATTTTGTAAAATCCAATAATCTCCAAAATAATCTTTATAAAATGGCTCTGTAACCTTAGAAAAGCTACCTTTATCTTCATAGAGATTTATACACCAATCAAACTCTATTTCTTTTGACTTTAGAGCCAAAATACTAAGTAGAGTATCATTTATTGCTCCAAGCTTTGAAGGTGTTACAAGGAGTGTAAAATCTGCCACCTCTTTTATCAAATCTATCATAAAATAATCCTTTTTGATAGGCACCATCAATCCTCCAGCACCCTCTATTATCAAAATATCACAAAGTGATTCAAGCTCTTTAATTTTTGCTTTTATTTTTGGTAAAGAGAGTCGGCTTTTTTCATCTGCTACAAAAGGAGCAGCTGGTAGAGCAAAAGTATAAGCTGTAATATCTTGTGGTGTTAAAGATAAAAAGTTAGAATTATAAGCTTTACAACTATTCAAAAGCAAAGAGGCATCCAGAGGCTCTTTTGAGACACCTGTTTCTATTGGTTTGCAAACTCCTACTGCTATTTTAGGATAGTTTGTCGCAATAGCTTCTAAGATAACTTTGGAAGCGAAACTCTTTCCGACCCCTGTATTTGTAGCTGTAACAAAGAGAGTAGACATTGGTTTTTCTCCAAAAAATAAGTATAATAATTATATAACTATTTCTCTTTAGTCTATCACAGACAGAAATAAGCAAAAGGATTTAGAGGTGCCATTATTCAAAGAAGAGGTAGAGAGTGAAGTAGAAGTAAAAAAACCTTCACTTTATCGAGTAATACTTCATAATGATGATTATACGACTATGGAGTTTGTTGTAGATATTCTTAGAAATATTTTTCTCAAAAGTGAAGAGGAGGCTATTAATCTGATGCTAATGATTCACAATCAAGGCAGAGCTATTTGCGGAGTCTACACTCACGAAATAGCACAGACAAAAGCTGAACAAGTAATAAAGTTGGCAAGACAGAACTCATTTCCTCTGCTTGCTACAATAGAGATAGATGAGTAAGGATAAATGGATATGATTAGTGCTGAATTAAATAAAGTTTTTGTAAAAGCGTTGGAGTATGCAAAGAAAAGAAAACACGGTTATTTGACAATAGAGCATGTATTTTTGGCGATACTCTCTAGCAAAGCAGGAGCAGAGATGCTTACACTTTTGGGAGCAGATATTCAACAGATGAAAAAAGATATCATCTCCCACATCAACTCCCATATTGAACCTCAGCCACAAGAGATTGACCCAATTGAGACTGTCTCACTCTCTAGAACTGTGAATCAGATGATGATGCAACTACACGCCTCAGGTAAGAAAAAAGCAACAATTGGAAATATGTTGGTAGCAATTAGAGATCAAAAAGAGAGTTATGCAGCTTATTTGATGGAAAAAGCTGGTATCTCAAAAGTAGATATTATGGAGCTAGTCAGTCACCAAGATCTAAAAGAAGCCAAAGATGAAGAGAAAAATAGTAATAAAGAGTTGTTAGAAGAGTTTACTCTTGAGCTTGTAGAGTTTGCAAAAGATGGCAAAATCGATCCAGTAGTAGGGCGACAAAAAGAGATTGAAAGGGTAATGCAGACTCTTTGTAGAAGAAAAAAGAATAACCCTCTTTTAGTAGGTGAACCAGGTGTAGGCAAAACTGCAATTGCTGAGGGATTAGCTCTTAAGATTGCACAAGGAGATGTACCAGAAGTACTAAAAGATTCTAAGATTTTTGCTTTAGATATGGGGAATTTGATTGCTGGAACAAAATATAGAGGAGATTTTGAGAAGAGATTAAAAGGAGTCTTGTCGGGACTTAAATCTATAGATGGAGCTATTGTATTTATTGATGAAATTCATACTCTAGTAGGTGCTGGAAGCACAAGTAATGGAAGTATGGATGCTTCAAATCTTCTCAAGCCTGCTCTAGCTCGTGGAGAGTTAAAGTGTATTGGAGCAACCACACATCAAGAGTATAGAAACTTTTTTGATAAGGATAAAGCTTTAAGTAGAAGATTTGCCAAAATTGATATAGAAGAGCCATCAGTCGATGATACTTTTAAAATTTTAAAAGGTGTTCAAAAGAGATATGAGGATTTTCATCAGATAAAGTTTAGCGATGATGCTCTCAAAGAGTCTATAGATTTGAGTGTCAGGTATATTCATGATAGATTTTTACCGGATAAAGCTATGGATATTATTGATGAGGTAGGAGCGTACTACATGCTCAGAGGTAAAAAAGATATAGAAATAGAAGCAGATGATATCTCTTCAATCGTTTCAAGTATGCTTAGACTACCTTCAACGACCCTAAAAAAGAGTGATATTGATAGACTAGGAAGTCTAAAGAGTGATCTAAAAAGTAGAATAGTAGGTCAAGATGGAGCAATAGAGAAGCTTGTTCAGGCAATCAAACGCTCTTATGCTGGTCTTAACCGCCCAAACACTCCAATTGGTAGTTTTCTATTTGTCGGACCAACTGGCGTAGGAAAAACTGCTTTAGCAAGAGAGACAGCAGACATTATGGATATTCACTTCGAAAAGCTAGATATGAGTGAATATATGGAAAAGCACTCTGTAAGCAAACTTATTGGTTCTCCTCCTGGGTATGTTGGTTTTGAGCAGGGGGGAATTTTGACTGAGATTATTAAAAAGCATCCTCACACTCTGCTTTTGTTAGATGAGATTGAAAAAGCTCATCCAGATATTATGAATATTTTGCTTCAAATTATGGATGATGCAAAACTAACAGACAACAATGGAGTAGTAAGTGATTTTAAAAATGTGATTTTGATAATGACTTCAAACCTAGGGACAAAAGAGGCAAATGTGATGGGATTTAATCGAGATGAGAGTTCAAAGACTTACAAAGCTCTCAAAGAGTTTTTTGCTCCTGAGTTTAGGAATCGACTAAGTGGGGTAATAGAGTTTAGAGATTTGGATATTGAAGCTCTTCAAAAGATTGTAAAGATAGAGATAAATAGATTAAATCTACAACTCCAAGCCAAAAATATAGAGATAAAAATAACAGAACAAGCCTCTAAATACATAGCCCAAAAGAGTAATAAGCAAGAGTTTGGGGCTAGAGATATTTCTAGAATTATAGATGAAGAGATAAAAGAGCCTCTTACTGATAAAATTCTCTTTGGTGAATTAAAAGATGGTGGAGAGGTTTTAGTAGATTATGAAGATGACAAGCTAAAGATTCAAAAAAAATCTCTCAAAAATTAACTTAAAATTACTATCTTTCTCCCGTTTGGGGGACAAATCAAAAAAGTTTAATCTGTTTAAATTTAAGTCAAAAAACTTTATATTAATCCTATTATTAAAATGTAGCTAAATTGTGTAACTAAAAAGTTAAAATCTGTATGAAACTACAAAAAATCTAAGAAATATATGATAATTTATATATTACTTTTGGTATACTTTACTATCTTTTTATAAAGCTTGGGGATAATATTTTTAAAATCCTTGAGATATAAAAAGATAATTTTATAAGCATTTTATAAAGTGTAGCCTTTGCTATAAAAAATATAAAAATAGGATAAGAAGATGCTAAGCAACAAAGAGATATCGCAAAACTTTGAAGTTCAAATTAGTACTCTTTATAATTGGAGAAAAACTAAGCCAAGATTGTATAAATATTTGCAAAATGCAGATTACAATTTTGAGCAAAATAAAGAGATAAATATTCTGCTTAAAAGATTTGCCAAAGATATTCAAGGTTCGATGACTATCGATGAGATAAGATTATTTATTGATTCAAAGTTTGAAGCAAAAAGTATTGATGAGATTGAGGAGATGCACAAAGGATTGCTTCGGACTCACTACAGAGAGTTGAATACTCCAAAAGCCTCTTTGTATTTTAATATTTATGAAAATATCTCTAAGTTAAATATAATTGAGAAGTATATTTTTTATAAGAGAGTCCATAATATTAGAAATAATAAAACTATAATTTCAGATTATGATATTCAAGAGTATTTTGAAGAGTTTCTAAAGAGTTAGCTAAATATTTTAGAAATTTTTTAAATAAATGACCCAAAAAATGGGATTAGTTTCTACTTTGTTGAAGCTCAAAAGGGAGATTTCATTTTAGAATCTCCCTTTTACAAAAAGCAGGCTAACTCTCTCTACTTTTTAAGCTCTTTTTTGATTAAAAAATAGAAGAGATTTTTATCTTAATCTTTTTGTCAATATTTTAGAGTTTTTTGTCTAGTTTTTTTATATTAGACCAAGCTCCGCAAAAAGTGCTTCTATTTTTGGAGAGATTTGAGCCAATTCTTGATACAAAAGTCCAAAACTTTTATCCTCTTCATACCACTCTTGGACTCTTTTAAAAGAGTCACTTTTTTCTGTTTGGTCAAGCTCCAAACTATCTAAATGCTCTTTTATCCTTTCTAACTCTGCATTTTTATCAATATTTTCCATTTTATCTCCTTTTTTTTATTTTATCAAAAATCTATTTTAATAAGTCCAGCTTCTTCCAAAAAAATTGAAGGTTTAAACTCTTGCTTTTTTACTCTATCAAATTTTGCAAAAGATAGAGCAAGTCTATTTTTTGCTCTAGTTACAGCCACATAAAAAAGTCTTCTCTCCTCTTCTAGACTTCCAGTATCTTTCATCAATTTAGTATTGGGAAATCTCCCCTCCATCAAATCAATAATGTAAACCTCATCAAACTCCAAACCTTTTGATGCGTGAACTGTTAAAAGATTAACTCCTTCTCCTTCACTCATTTCTCCACTTCCTAGTACCATAGCATTTACAAATCTATCTAGCTCTTTATAGTGCTTTGACAAATCAAAAAGAAGTCTTGCCTTTCTTAAGATTCTATCTTTGACCTGCTCCTTTTTTACAGGGTCAATCTCTCCACTTTTTAGTTTTGCACGAGAGTTTGCAAGAGTATCTGCAAAATCTCTGTAGAGGTCAGAAGAGACAATTTTTGCTACAGTCGAACTGCTGTTTTTGACTCTTTGAAGAGATTTAAAAAGCCTATAAAAATTGATAAAAAATTTAGCCCCATCTTGTGTAAGTTTTGGATATTTTAGTAGAGGATGAGCTCGAATCTTATCTTCCATCTCTATTTTTGCAAATCTAGAAACAGCACCAATTTCCAAATCATCATCAAAGAGTCCAAGCTGAGTATTTTTGTGTGGATTTAGCTTTGGGAGAGTAAATCTCTTAGGACTTAGGATACCATCTACCAAAGACCCATCACCAAAGTGCATCAGACATGTAAAAATATCTTTGGCAGTAGATGTCCCAATTCCTTTTGAATTTTCAAAAATATGGATAAAAGCCATCATATCTTTTTGATTGACCAAAAGTGAGATAAAATCCAAAATAAACTTTACCTCTTTGGTGTCAAAAAAGCTTGTACCACCTTTTCTTTTGCAAGGGATATGTCTCTCTCTTAGGCTAGCTTCAATTCCATCAGCCGAAGAGTTATTCCTAAAAATTACAGCAATATTTTTATAGTTTGTGTTACTTTGCTCAATCAATTTAGCAATATTTTGATACTGAATAAAAAGTTCATCATAAATTAGAAGCTTTGGAGGAGTTCCTAGCTCTTTGCGACCTACTACTAACTTTTTAGGATAAATTCTCTCATTTTTTTTTATTACTCGATTTGCAAGGTTTAAAATTGGCTCAAGAGAGCGGTAATTTATAGAGAGATTAAATAGTTTGGCTCTAGAATAACGCTCTGTAAAAGTAGATATATTTTCAATATTGGCACCATTAAAAGCGTAGATGCTCTGATCATAATCTCCCACACAAAAGAGAGATTTAGCCTTTAAATCATCAATAAAAGCTCCTTGGAGAGTATTTGTATCTTGGTACTCATCAACCAAAACTTCATCAAAATCTACTCTATTATTTTGTAGATACTCTCTAATTTTTAGCAGTAAATCATTAAAAGATAAAAAGCCAAACTCCTTTTTTAACTCTTCATACTCATCAATAATATCGATATAAATATCAAAAAGAATCCCCTCTTCATCATACTTTTGAGCTAACCACTCATCAAAACTATCAAGCGAACTATTCTGATAAAGATTGTAGAGGTCAAAAAGATGATTTGGGGCAAATGGCTTGAGCATCAATCTCTCAAAATCTCTTTTCTCATAGATGCTTTTGAATAGCGTCCTAAGCTCAGATGGTTGTTTTAAGATTAATTGAGGCTGGAGTCGCTTAAGCCATCGATAAGATACAGCATGAAATGTGCCAGCTTCAATCTTATTGACATACTCTTCTGGAAAGTACTTTTTAAGGCGTGAAATCATCTCTGCAGAAGCTTTATTTGTAAAAGTCAAAAGTAAGATTTTATTAGGTTCTACACCACTATTTAAAAGATGTGCAATTCTCCCTACGATTGTAGATGTTTTTCCTGTTCCAGCACTTGCGATGATTAGATTATTTCCAGAGGGGGCAGTGGCAGCTTTGAGCTGCTCACTGTTTAGGTTAGACAGAGGCATTAAGCTCTATTTATGTCCTAAAATGTAGTAAGTATTTTTACCGTCTACCTTTTGAATATCAACTTTATACTTTTGGCTCCAGTGGTTGATAATATCTGTAAAAGCTTCAATCTCCTCTTTTTTGTCTGAATCGCACTTGACTTTTAGATAATCTTTGGAATTTGAGAGAGCTACAATCCCAGAAAACTTCTTCACCTCATCATTCAAACTAATTAAATGCTTCGCAAATTTATTAAATCCAGCAGTATTTTGGATAATTCTCTCAAGTTGAGCTAAAGTAGCATCTTTTACAGGATACTCAAGCTGTATCAACAAATTTTCAGGAGTCAATTCTATACTCATAAACAGTCACCTCATTATTAAATTTTAAAGTTATATTTTACCTTATGTTTGTTTATATTCTACCTCTTTGGACTCTATTTGTTGTTAAACCACTTTTTGACCTTCTCAAAAACAGACTCAAATTTACTTTTATGAGGCTGACTTTCTACTCCAAAACTCTCTTGAAGTTTTTCTAAAAGTTCTCTTTGTTCATCACTCATCTTCTCTGGGAAAATCATTTTAATCTGGGCAATTAGACTTCCTCGACCAAAGCCGTGGACATCTTTTATGCCTCGATTTTTAAAGATAAACTGCTCTTTGTCTCTTGTATTTGGTTTGAGTTTAATTGTCAGTTCATCTTCATCAAGAGATGGAATTTTTACTTCACCGCCCAAAATACACTTGGTAAAAAATACCGGTACTTCTATGTAGATATCATTTCCATCTCTGATAAAATGGTCATCCTCTTCTACATGCAAAAGTACATAAAGGTCTCCTCTTTGCTCATAACGATTTTTATTTCCTTTGCCTGGAACTCTTAATCTATTACCACTATCGACTCCAGCTGGAATATCAAGCGTAACTTTCTCTTTTTCATTTTGGTAACCCTTTCCTTTACAGCTACTGCACTTCTTGGAGATAGTTTGACCACTACCTTTACAGTGTGGACACTCTTGAGCAAAAGTCATAAAACCCTGTCTCATTACAATTTGTCCTTGACCTTGACAGGTCTGGCAAGTCTCCATCTTGCCACCTTCAGCTCCTGTGCCATCACACTCTTCACATGGGATTTTATAAGTTACTTCTATCTCCTTTTTTGTCCCAAAGACAGCCTCTTGAAATGATAGATTAATCTCTATTTCCAAATCCATGGCATATTTTCTCTGCTTATCACTCCTTTTTGAAAAGCCAAAGCCCTCACCAAAAATGGAGTTGAAAATATCCATAATATCACCTTCCATTCCTCCAGTATCAAAACCTACACCGTGCTGCTCTAGTCCTTCTTTGCCATACATATCGTAGATTTTTCTCTTCTTTTCATCACCTAAAACACCGTAAGCTTCATTGATGATTTTGAACTTCTCTTCAGCTTCTTTATCGTTAGGATTTTTATCTGGATGGTACTTAATCGCCAATCTTCTATAAGCTTTTTTTATCTCCGCAGTAGTTGCTGTTTTGCTTACTTCTAAAATCTCATAATAATCCAACTCTTGCATACTTAAACCTTTTGTATAAAACTTTTTATGTCAATCTCTATCAAACTTTTTTGGATGTATTTTAGCATAATTCAAAATTTAAGCCAAGATTTTGGTATAAAGAGTAGTAAAAAAGTTTATACGAAAGTAAACTAAAAAGTAATTTTTATAATCTAGAGGATAAAATCTAGCATTTTCTGCTAGATTTTGGGAGATGGGAATATCTATTTTACTCGTCGTAAGGCGCTTGTTCTAGAAAATCTAGCTCATCTAAAGCTTGACCTGTACCCTTGGCAACAGCAAGAAGAGGTTCTTCTGCAATGTATACTGGGAGCTTGACAATATCTGAGAGATATTTATCCAAACCTCTAATCAAAGCCCCACCACCTGTTAGGACAATTCCATTTTCTACGATATCCCCTGCCAAATCAGGTGGAGTCTTTTCTAAAACGCTTTTTAAAGCTTCTGCTATCTGCTTGAGTGGTTCAGCTATTGCTTCACGAATATGCTCACTTGTGACTTCAACTGAAGTTAATACACCTTCGACTTGGTCTCTACCTCTTACGATTGTGACTAGATCCTCCTCCAGTTTCACAGCTGTACCGATTTTGATTTTTAGCTCTTCTGCAATTCTATCACCAATTAGTAGATTAAACCTCTTTTTGACATAGTCTACAATAGCAGTGTCTAGTTTATCTCCTGCTACTCTAATTGATTTACTAAGAACTAACCCTCCAAGAGATGTAACACCAATTTCAGTAGTACCACCACCAATATCAACGACTAAATTTCCATTTGGATCTTTGACTGGGAGTCCAGCACCAATAGCAGCTGCCATAGGCTCTTCGATAAGGTAGACGAATCTAGCTCCAGCTCCAAGAGCAGACTCTCTTACAGCTTTTCTTTCAACCTGTGTCAAGCCATAAGGTACACAAATGACAACTCTTGGAGATGAGAAACTCTTTCGCCCATGTACTTTTTTGATGAAGTACTCAATCATCATTTCAGTTACATGAAAATCTGCAATTACACCATCTTTCATTGGACGGATTGCTTTGATATTTCCAGGAGTTTTTCCTACCATCTCTTTTGCTTCTTTACCAATTGCCATAATATGCTCTTGACCATGTTTATCAATCTGAATGGCAACAACTGAAGGCTCATTAATCTCAATCCCTTGACCCTTGACCAATACAAGTGTGTTAGCTGTTCCTAAATCTATAGCTAAATCTTTTGAGAAGACACCAAAAGTATTTTTAAATATTCCCATTACCTCTCCCTTTAGGCACTTTTTTTCTGTTTTAGATATTGAGGTTTGATACCATTTTCTACGACATCAGCTGTAATTACCACCTCATAACCTTTCAATTCTGGAAGCTCAAACATAACATCAAGCAAAATATTCTCCAATATAGAGCGAAGTCCTCTGACTCCTGTTTTTCTCTCTAAAGCCTTTTGAGCAATCTTTTTGATGGCTTCCTCCTCAAAAGTAAGTTTGACTCCATCCATCTCAAAAAACTTTTTATACTGTTTAATCAGGGCATTTTTAGGCTCAGTTAAAATCTTAACCATATCATCTAGAGTAATATCATCAAGGGTTTCAATTACATGTAATCTGCCAATAAGCTCTGGAATCAATCCATAAGAGACCAAATCATCAGGCTCTAATTCCTTGAGGATATTTTTTCTCTCCTCATCTGAAAATTTCTTCTGACCAAAACCGATCATATTATTCCCAAATCTCTTCTCAACTATATTCTCTAAACCTTCAAAAGCTCCAGCACAAATAAAAAGGATATTTGCCGTATTAATCTGTATAAACTCTTGATTTGGGTGTTTTCTGCCACCTTTTGGAGGGATATTTACTATAGAACCTTCTATTATTTTCAAAAGAGCTTGTTGTACCCCTTCACCTGAGACATCTCTTGTAATTGATGGATTTTCACCCTTTCTTGAAATCTTATCAATCTCATCAATAAAGACAATTCCTTGTTCAGTTCTTTTTACATCTTCACCAGCCATTTGATAGAGTCGAGTGATGACGTTTTCGACATCTTCACCCACATAACCAGCCTCTGTCAAGCTAGTAGCATCAGCCACAGCAATAGGAATATCAAGAAATTTAGCAATAGTTTGAGCCAGATAAGTCTTTCCGCTACCTGTTGGCCCAATCAAAAGGATGTTTGATTTTCCAATTTCTATATCATCATCTAAAGAATCATTTTCATCATGATTATCTTTAATATTCTGATTAAAGAGTCTTTTGTAATGATTATAGACAGCTACAGAGAGAGTCTTTTTTGCTCTCTCTTGGGAGATGACATAATTATCTAGGATAGATTTCAACTCTTTTGGCGTAAAGGTTTTTAACTCTTTTGGAGTACTACTCTCTTCATCTTTTCTGGATGCTATCTCATCACCTACAAAGACTTTATAAGCTGCTATTGCACAGTTTTTGCAGATAAAAACATCCTTTTTTAGAGCGACTAAGAGAGGGAGTTTATCACTACCTTTTTTACCGCAAAAGCTACAGATTCTAATCGACATTACTATCCCTTTTGTATCTAATTCCTCTTTTTGAGTTTTTTATAAATGTACACAAATTTTCTACCTCTTTGGATGGAGTGCTACTTAAAATCTCATCTACAACCTCTTGTAGAGGCTTTTTACTCTCAAAAAGCATTCTGTAGGCTTTTTTCAGATTATCTACAGTATCTCTACTAAAGTGTCTTCTAAGACCTACTAGATTTAATCCTCTTAAGTGCGCTCTATGTCCAGAAGCTAAACAGTATGGAGGTACATCTTGAGCTACAGGACTAGCCCCTGCTATCATAGCATAATCACCAATTTTTACAAATTGATGTACAGGACTGAGACCTCCAACTACAACACCATCTCCAAGTTCAACATGACCTGCTAAGGTGGCTACATTTGCTAGAATGCAGTTATTTCCCATCTGAACATCATGGGCGACGTGTACATAACCCATCAAAAGATTTTTATTGCCTATTCGAGTGACACTACCTCCACCCTTTGTTCCAGTGTTTATTAAGGTAAATTCTCTGATGATATTATCATCACCAATTTCTAAAAATACCTCTTCTCCATTATATTTTAAATCTTGAGGAATGGTTCCAAGGACAGCATGAGAGAATATTTGATTATTTTTTCCTATGGTAGTATTGCCTTCGATGTGGCAATGAGTGGAGATAGTAGTGTTGTCTCCAATTGTTACACCAGAGCCTATAAAACTATAAGCTCCGACTGAGACTCCCTCTCCTAGTGTTGCACCATCTTCAATAATGGCTGTTTTGTGAATCATAAATTTTTCCAATCTTTAAAGATACTATTTGTCAACAATCATAGCTTTGAGTTCGGCCTCAGCTACTAATTTATCATCCACAAATGCTTCACCTTTTAATTGCCAGACATTACCCCTATGCTTTAGAACTGTAAGTCTATAGACTAATCTATCTCCTGGGACTACTGGAGAACGAAATTTAGCTTTATCAATACTCATAAAGTATACGACTTTATTTTCTACTTCTGATTCTGGAACCTTGAGGCTCTTAAAAGCCAAAATCCCTCCAGCTTGAGCCATTCCTTCTATAATCATTACACCTGGGTAGATTGGATGGTCTGGGAAATGTCCTTGGAAGACACCTTCAGAAATTGATACATTTTTATACGCCTCAATCACTTCACCTTCTACAACTTTTGTAACTCTATCGACGAGTAAAAATGGGAAGCGATGAGGTAAAACCTTTTGAATATCTATAACATTCATAACCACTTTTTTAACCTTTTTTAAATATACTTAAGTCCATATAATTTTATGACCTAATTAGACTCTATTGTCAGTAAATGGGTATAATTCTATCAGAATAGAGGTAAAAAATAGGTTAACTAATAAGAAGGAGTTTGGGTATGTCAACTATTAAAAAATCGATTTTCATCGCAATTTTACCCATATTTTTGATAGCAAATAGCCCCCTAGATGAAGATATAAAAAAGTGTGAATCTGGTGATAAAGTCTCTTGTATGAAGAGTGGTCTAGCATATGAAGAGCAAAATGATATTCAAAAAGCTCTGAAATTTTATGAGAGTGCTTGCAAAAAGGGTGAAAAGCTTGGCTGTTTTAAATGTGGGGAAATTTACTATTCTGGTAAGGGAGTAGGAATTGATTATGAAAAATCAGCTAAATATTTTGAGTCTGCTTGTGAGAGTGGATTGCCTCAGGGGTGTTATATCTCTGGAGTACTTTATGAGGATGATTCTAAAAAGATTTTTGATGTAAAAAGGTCTATCAAACTCTATAAAAAGGCTTGTGACGCCTCGTTGGCACCTGGTTGTGGGAGAATAGGAAATATTTATTATAGAGGATTTGGTGTACCAAGAGATATTCAAAAAGCAAAAGATTTTTTCCAAAAAGGTTGTAAAGGCGAAGATCTAAATTCATGCTTGATGCTTGGAAATATATATCTTGGAAGAAGTGGTATAAAAGGTAATATCTCAAAAGCTCTTAAGTTTTTTGATTTTGCTTGCAGTAGAGGTGAAGGGGTAGCTTGTATGCAACTTGGGACGATGTATCTAAAAGGTGATGGAGTCCAAAGCGATGGAAAAAAAGCAAAAGATTACTTCCAAAAATCGTGCAAGACTGGATTCTCTTTAGGATGTGAAGCTTTAGAGACTATAAAATAAGACTCTTCTAAGGCTTTTTGAGTATTTAAGTTCAGGAGACGTCAGATTTTTTTGTCTCTTTATTACTTAGAGCTTGGAGTCTTAAAAGATACTCTTTTACGCTATAATTCGACAAATTTGATTAATTTTTTGCAAAAAGGGAAAAAGTTGAGTATTAAAGATGAATTACAGTATGTTAAAGAGGAGTTAAATAGTGATGAAAAACTCCTTGAGAGTGCTTTTAAGCTTGAGAGAATCTACAAAAAACATAAGATAAAAATCTGGGCTATTTTAGTAATTTTGATTGGTGGATTTGGGACAAGTGCCTCTATCAAAGCTTACAAGGAGCACAAGTTAAACAGTGCAAATGAAGCATATTTAAAGCTACAAACATCTCCAGATGACAAGGAGGCTCTAAAACAGCTAAAAGAAAATAATCCTAAGCTTTATAATCTTTATATTTATTCTCAAGCAATCTCCAAAAAGGATGAGAAAATACTTCAAGAGTTGTCAAAAGTAGATGATAAATTGCTTCTAGACCTCACAAAATACCATCTCAATATTCTTAAAAATAGAGCTGGAGAGTCAAAATATTATAAAGATTTATCGATTATTGAAAAGGCTTATGAAAATATTAAAGCTGGTAAAAAGGCTAAAGCAAGGGAGCTTCTTTCTATGATTGATGTAAAATCACCTCTTTTGAATATTGCTAATTTACTTAAACATTTAGTCTTAGAGTAGTAGATGCAAAGAGCTTTTTATGGGCTGTTGGTTTTACTGTCGCTAGTCGGCTGTAATAGTTATGTCGACAAGGTCAATGTCGCAGAGATAAAAAAGCTAACAGGAATTGATGGCAGGCAAGCAGTAGATGCCTCATTTGCCATCGAAGATATAAATAAAAGGCTCTTTAGCAGAGCAAGAGATAGTATTACTTACACAGATGGAAGTTACCTCACAAGAGAGGGCTTTGGACCTTTTAGACTTCCTAGAAAGTTCAAATTTATTACTCAAAATCAAAAATATGTTTTAGCTTCAAAAGATAATGGTCGCTTTTTATTGATTGACAAAGCCACCAAAAAGGTTTTAATTGCCAAAGTATTATCATATCCAATGGTCTCTGGTAAAATTCTTGGGGATAGAATTTTTTATATCGCTTTGAATAATATTTTTGGGATTTATAGCATCTCTCAAAATAGAAATCTAGTAGCTGCAAAAGTAGGTAAAGCTTATGCAGTAGATACTAGGACAGCCAATCCAATGTTGATAAAAAATTTGCTTGTAGTGCCTACTCTTGATGGTAAATTGTTAGTAGTAAATCCAAACCAACCAACTGGAGCATCTGGGATGGCAATAGGAAAATCTTTTAATCTAAATAATGTCATCTTTTTAGGTAAAATAGGTAATAAAATTATCGCTTCAACCCCATCAAAACTAATATCAGCAGCTCCTGGAAGTATGCATAAATTTGAGACTCCAATAGCAGATATGACCATTTCAAATGGTAAAATCTATCTTTTAGCAAGGGATGGGAGGATTATTATACTCTCTCCAGACTTGAAGATAATAAGGTCGAAAAAGTTTAAAAAATATAATAGATTTCTCTCGATTGCAGTAGTGGGTAATTCTATTTTTGCTCTTGATGGTGATGGTTTTTTATTAGTGACTAATAGTACTCTTTCTAGAGAAAAAATCTATGATGTAGGGGCTGTAAACTCTTATAGTTTTGTAGCTGGAGATAAACTCTACAAGGATAGCCAAGTGGTTTACCTTCAAAAGCTTAGATTTTGAGGATAGTTTAAAAACAGAAAATTATATCAATAAAAAACTGGAGGGGATTATGAAAAAAGCTATTTTGATTCTATTTTTGGCAGGAGCTTTGAGTGCTAATGCGCAAACTCTTGTAGATGTAAAAAGAGAGATAAAAGAAGTTAGACAAAATATTCATCACTACAGAGTCTCTGAAAAGGTGATATCAAACGCATCGTTAGAGGCTGTAGTAAGATTTTTCAAGGATAAACAAGGAATCATTAGAAAAGTCGTAGCCAGCGTAGAATATGAAGGAGGAGAAAGAGAGCTTGGTCGATATATTTTTACAAAAGATGGTACTTTAGTATTTAGCTTTGTGAAGAGTTGGATGGAGTTTGCCCACCAAAAAAAGTGCCAGCTAAAAATCAGAAGTTTCTATGCAAAAGATGGCAATAAATTAACTCTACTCAAAAGAGATAGAATAGAACCAAAGATAAGACAATGCAAAAAACTCTCAAAAGATGATATTAGTGTCTTTCCTATACTACCTCTTAAACTGGTAAGACCAAGAAAAATTATAAGCATAATTAAGAGTTTCTAGAGTAGACTAGTCAAACTTTATCTTTTTAAATGTAAGGTGCTTTTATGTTTGGTTTTTATCGAGTAGCTGTAGCTACATTTTATACCACACTTGCTAATCCTATGGAAAATGCCCAAAATATTATCAGTGTAATTAATAAGATTGCAGAAAAAGACTGCTCTATTTTACTTTTACCAGAATTGGCATTAACAGGTTATACTCTTAGAGATATTCTTTACCAAGAGAGCATTTACAAAGCTCAAAATGAAGCTCTAGAAAATATTGTAAGAGCAAGTCAAAATCTATCTACTGTTATTGTCTTTGGAGTTTATGTAAATTACCTGGATAGATTATACAACTGTGCTGTAGTAATCCAAAATGGCAAAATACTTGGTCTAATTCCAAAAAGCTATATCCCGAATCGGGGGGAGTTTTATGAAAAAAGATATTTTACTTCTGGTAAAGATTTAAAGGGTCTAGAGATTGATTTTTGTTCTCGAAGTGTCCCTTTTGGAGTAGATTTGCTTTTTGGAGATAAAAAAAATCTCATTTTTGGCGTAGAAGTGTGTGAAGATTTATGGGCAGTAACTCCACCTAGTCTAAAGATGTGTGAAAGTGGGGCAAATTTAATCTTAAATCCAAGCTCAAGCAATGAACTAGTTGGGAAATCAGACTATAGAAAATCTTTAGTATCTTCTCAAAGTGCTAGAGGTTTTTGTGCTTATGCTTATAGTTCAAGCTCAATTGGGGAGAGTAGCACTGATACTGTTTTTGGTGGTGATTTAATAGTAGCAGAGTATGGTTCAATCCTTGCTCAGGGTAAAAGATTTAGCTTTGAAGAGGAGATTATTTTTAGTGATATCGATACATTTAGATTAAAAGCACTCAGATTAAAAGAGGGGAGCTTTTGTGATAGCAAAACTGGTAATTTTAGATTTATTTCTCTTCAAAAACTACCAGAAATAGATAAGATAAAAAGGTTCATTAATCCTTATCCTTTTATACCAAGCAATAAAGATAAGCTAAACAGTAGAGCAGAAGAGATTATCAATATTCAAGCTCACTCCTTGATTCGTAGACTCAGAGGTGCTAAAATTCAAAAGGTAGTAATTGGAGTCTCTGGTGGGTTAGACTCTACTTTGGCTCTTTTGGTCTGTTATTATGCTTTTGAGATTTTGGGAAGAGACCCTAAAGATATTATTGCTGTTTTGATGCCTGGATTTGGGACTACGGATAGGACTTTTGAAAACTCAATCTTGCTCTCAAAATCTTTAAATATCTCTTACACAGTGATTTCTATCAAAAAATTAGCGGAGTTGGAGTTTGAAGCAATTGGACACAATCCAGCCATTAAAAATATTACTTATGAAAATGTACAAGCAAGAGCTAGGACATCTATTTTGATGAATCTTGCAAATCAAGAGAATGCTTTGGTCATAGGTACTGGTGATTTAAGTGAAATTGCTCTTGGTTGGAGTACTTACAATGGTGACCATATGAGTATGTATGCTATAAACTCATCAATCCCAAAGACTCTTATTCGTTATTTGATAGAGTTTTTTGCCCAAAAGAGTGAAGATATCAAAGGCATTTTAGAAGATATTTTAGATACTCCAGTATCTCCTGAGCTTCTCCCGCCAGAAGATGGTAAAATCTCACAAAAAACAGAAGATATCATTGGACCATATGAGCTACATGACTTCTTTTTATATCATTTTATCAGGTATGGAAGCTCTATAAAAAGGATTTTTTATCTAGCAACATTAGCTTTTGAGGACAAGTATGAGCCAACAATTATTAAAAAGTGGCTAGGAGTATTTATTCGTAGATTTTTTACTCAACAGTTCAAAAGATCTTGCATGCCAGATGGACCAAAAGTAGGAACAATTAGTCTCAGTCCCAGAACGGATTGGAGAATGCCAAGTGATGCTGATTTTCAAATCTGGATGAGGGAGCTTGAAGAGATCAAAATCTAAAGCCAATCAGAGCCAAAAGGCTCTGATTATCACTTAAACCCTAAGTTCTTAACTTCTAGCTCTTTTTGAGAGATTTTTGTCCATCTCTCTAAGAGCGATAAGAAGAGTTAGAATAAACATCATAAATGTCGTAAATAGACCCATAGAATCACCACTTCCTTGAGGCATAGATTCACATCCACAGCTAATAGCAGCATCTAGAGTTAGATTTTCTATCTGATGTCTCTCGGCTGCTTCTGGCCCTACTTTGACGAGCTTAGTAATTCCATCTTGGTTAGCCTTATTGACATTTAAGTTATTATCTTCATTCTCTTTTGGAGTCTCAAAAGTATAACCTTGAGCCTTAAACTCTTCTGGTAGATGGAACCTGACATAATACTCTCCAGCATCCACCAAGAATCTATACTCACCTTTTTCATTTGTGGTAGTCTCTCCAATTCTTTCACCATTCTTATTAAATAGTTCAATCAAAGCATAAGGAATTGGTTGTTCCACACCCTCTTGATAGATTCCATCTCCATTTAAGTCAATCCAGAAGTGAGTACCGATTATGTATTTAGTTACATACCAACTTCTATCAGAATCTGTCACACTCTCTTTAGAAGATTGACCTCTAGCTACGACTGTAGCTGTACCTCCTCTTTTTGGTACAATTGCCTCATCATATTTGATACATGTCATCTCTTCACCAGGTTTTAGAGATGTTTTAGGACAATCAATATGACCTTCTACATCATCATCCACCTCAATATCGATTAAAGTATCCTCACCAATATTTTTGACGATATACTCCAGAGTTACTTTATCCCATTCGATTAGAATAGCAGGGTCATTATCATCATCTGCATCCTTGCCATTAGTATATTTTTCAATATCGATATTTGGTATTTTAGTGGATGGAATCTCTTGGGTAGTAACTACTACTGGATCTTTAATCAAACCACAATCTAATGTCATCTTATCAGTGCCAATAATCGAAATTGTATCACTTTTACCATTTGCAGGGCTGATATCACTATCTAATCTATCATCACCACCTGTATTTTTAGATGTAAATCTATAACCATCTGGAAGCGTACTCTTATCTACTTGGATGTAGTAGTCGCCATTTTCCAATCCGCAGAACTGATACTCTCCAGAGCTATTTGTTTCAGTAGAACTAAGCTCATTGCCATCAGAATCGTAGAGTTTGATAGTGATATTTTC
>Ga0256843_1000150_pt1 | contig 61607 bp, 48 predicted proteins | sample AlvinellametaG_FD_191572 | JGI IMG/M metagenome (GOLD analysis project Ga0256843, IMG submission 191572) | Pompeii worm associated microbial communities from hydrothermal vent at the East Pacific Rise, Pacific Ocean - Alvinella | ecosystem: Host-associated > Annelida > Integument > Unclassified ...
AAAGTTCCTAGAGTTCGCCATTGACCGACCAGTCTTAAACCATATTGTTTTGGTTTTTACGATTATTATGTCTATCTTTGCTTACAAGATGATTCCTAAAGAGATTTTTCCCCCCTCTCAGCTTGACCAAGTCTCTATTGTGGGTACATATGCAGGGGCAAGTGCTGATGTATTGGACAAGATGGCAGTCAAATCGATAGAGGATGAATTGAAAGGATTGCCAGAGATTGAGACAGTCTATAGTAGTATTCAAAATGGTCTTTTTTCTATTCAGGCAGATATTGTTCCCAATAGTGATAATCAGATGGTGTTGGGGGATGTTAAAGATATACTCTCTAATCTTAAACGCGATTTACCCAGTGATATGGATGAACCAATAGCCAAGATAACAGTACATGCTTTTCCTCTTTTGGTTGTTGCCATATCAGGGGAGAAGAGTTCAATAGAACAACTTTTAACTGTTGGACAGAAATTAAAAGAGAGATTGACTTTGATTCCCAACTTAAGTAATATTGATATTCGTGGGGAGTCTGATGAAGAGATTTTAATTCAGTTAAATCAGGATAAGATTGATGGGTATGGTATCTCTAAATCGGCACTCTATAGTGCCATCTCTTCACTCTCATCTATTTTTCCTGTAGGGACAATAAAAGAGAAAGGCAATCATCTCTATATCTCGACCATCAATGGAGAGAAGAGCAAAGATGCGTTAGAGAAAACACTGCTGAGTGTTGATGGAAAACGCCTCTATCTTGGAGATATTGCTACGGTAAAGTTGGGATTGGCAGAACCAAAACAGCTTTCTCATTATAATGGAAAATTAAATATTTCCCTTGATATTCAGAAGACAAAAGAGGGAAATGCCATTGCATTAAGCAAAGAGGTTCGAGCAACCCTAAAGGAATTTAGTCAAGAGTATAAAGATAAAGGAGTAGAGTTTGAGGTTTATACTGATACCTCTATTTGGGTAAAAAATCGGCTTAATTTGGTCTCATCAAATATTATTTTTGGTCTTATCTTGGTTATGTTGGCACTTTTTTTGACAGTTAATTACCGTATTGCTTTGGTGGTGGGAATAGGGATTCCTACAGCATTTATGATAACATTAATTGCAATAGATATGATGGGGTATAGTCTAAATATGTTAACTCTATTGGGTGCTTTAATTGCTTTGGGAATGTTGGTGGATGAAGCGATTGTGGTTGCAGAGAATATCTATCGTCATATTGAGATGGGAAAATCACCAAGAGAGGCTTCAATTGATGGTGCAGTCGAGATGTTTCCTGCTATTATTACAGCCACATTTACCACAATTTTTGCCTTTTTACCCATGCTTATTATGACGGGTCAGATGGGGATTTTTATTAAAGTTATTCCTGTTATGATTTCAATTTTACTTATCAGTTCTCTTTTTGAAGCTTTCTATTTTCTTCCTTTACACTCTAAAGAGTTCTACTCTGTAGGAAAAATAGAGAAGGAAGAGAAAAAGGAGAGCCGTTTTTGGAGTAGTTTAAAAGATTTTTATATACGCATTTTAAACGCTCTTTTACGCTTTAAAAAACTCTCTCTTCTCCTATTGGTCTCTTTGATTATGGTGGGTACTGTTGCTATGGCAAAAATTACAAAGATGGAGTTTATGCCTGAATTTGATGTGCAACAGGTTTATCTAAACGGTGTTGTTAATGTGAACAACAGATTAACAGATACAGAGAAGTATGTAACCATGATAGAGAAGGCTCTATTGAAATATCTTGATAAGAATGCTGTTGATTCAGTTACTTCGGTAATAGGTTTTAAGATGAATGCAGATAAGAGTATCGAGAGAGGGGATAACCTGTTTCATATCTTTATTAATCTGCATGAGAAAGCCCCTGAAAACTTTTTTGATACCTATATTAATCCTGTTTTCTCTTTGGAGTATGATGACTCAGATATGATACGAACGAAAAAAGCTCAAACGATTGCACAAGAGATTCAAGATGGGCTTTTAGAGAAGATGAGAAAGTTAGAAGTTAATGGAGAGAAGGTTTTTGAAGAGTTTAATATTTTTGCCCAACAGACAGGTATGGTGGGGCATGATATTGAGATAGGATTCTCAGACATTAATCCTGCAAAGATAGCTAAGGCGTTAAAGTTGGTAGAAGATAAGCTTTATGGTATTAAAGGGGTAGAAGATATAGGTACAGATGCAAAAGAGGGAGAGAAAGAGCTGAAATTACGGGTAAATGAGTATGGTCAGTCACTTGGTTTGAGTGAGGGGTATATTACAAAAACGCTACGTGGTTCGTTTTTTCAGGGTGAATATGCCAAGATGTTTAATGAAGAGGGGCTTTTACGGGTAAAAGTAGAAGATAAATTTAAAGATAATCGCTCTGCAATTGAAAACTTTAAATTGACAACGCCTAATGGCTCGGTGGTAGTTTTAAAAGAGGTTTGTGATTTTTATTATCAAAAATCTTTGGTACGTATATTCAAAGAGGATGCAATGCGTGTAAGCTCTGTCTATGCACGTGTTGATAAAAAAGTAACCCTCTCAGTAGATGTAATGGATGCGTTAAAGCCTACTATTCAAAGCTTAAGAGATATGGGGATTAAAGTAATTATAAAAGGTGAGCAAAAGGCAAATAGTCAAATGATGAAGGAGATGAGTCAAGCAGGGGTAATTGCTCTTTTTTTAATTTTTATTACACTGGTCTGGATGTTTAACTCTTTTTTGCAACCTTTGATTATACTGTCAATTATTCCACTCTCTTTGTTGGGTGTTTTGGTTGGTACAAAAGTGATGGGATTAAATTTGAGCATGACTGGAGCAATGGGAATTATTGGATTGGCAGGAGTTGTTGTCAATGATGGTTTGATTATGTTGGAGTTTGTAAGAAGAGCAAAAAATACTCAAGAGATTCTTACCTATGCTTCATGGCGTTTACGCCCTATTGTTTTAACCTCTGTAACCACTGTATTGGGGCTGTTTACTTTAATGTTTTTTGCTTCTGGACAGGCTTTAATTTTGCAACCAATGGCAGTGAGTTTGGGATTTGGTGTGGCTTGGGCTACAGTACTTAATTTATATTTTGTTCCTTTAATGTATGCTGTGATTTATAGAATTAAGCCTAAAAATTCAATTTAAAATGCTAAAATACTCAAAAAAATATCAAGGCTAAAGAATTGAAAAAAGCACTACTACTACTCAATATGGGTGGACCAAATAGCGTTGATGAGGTAGAGATGTTTTTGCGAAATATGTTTTCAGACAAGAACATTTTAACGATGGATAGGTATACAAGGGCATTGGTTCGAGAGATTATTATCTTTAATAGAATTGATGAGGTCAAAGAGAATTTTATTAAAAATTTAGGAGGGAAATCTCCTCTTCATGAATTGACAAATCGGTTAATAGAGAAGCTTAGAAAAAGGCTTGATATGCCTATTGCTCCTGCAATGCGTTATGTTCCCCCTTTTGCTACAGATGCATTGATAGAATTTCAAAAAGAGGGGATAGAGGAGTTGATTCTTTTTCCAATGTATCCCCAATACTCTACAACCACAACACGTTCATCTATAGAGGATATAGAGGAGCGTTGTGAAGCATTGAATTATCATCCTAAGATTACCATTATTGACCCTTATTATGATGATTATAATTACATTAAGATGTCGGTAGATAAGATTATGGATGCTCTGGGGGATAAGTGTAGTGAGGATTACGATTTATTACTCTCAGCACATGGATTGCCAATGAGTATTATCAAGGCTGGAGACCCTTATCAAAATCAAGTCGAAGGGAATGTCTCTGCAATTCGAATCTATCTGCATGAGCGTGGGATTAAATTTAATAATATTAAGCTGGTTTATCAATCTAAGGTAGGCTCTTCAGCTTGGCTAGAACCCAACTTGGTAGATGTGTTGCGTAACCCTTATCACAGAAAGGTGCTTATCTACCCATTGGCATTTACCATTGATAACTCAGAGACACTCTATGAACTGGATATTGAGCATCGAGAGATTGCAGAGAAGATAAAATATGATGATTATAGGGTAGCCGAGTGTTTTAATGATGATGACTCTTTTGTAGAGTTAATTATAGATAAGGTTACTCCACATCTATGAAAACGGTAGAGAAGGCTTTTGAGCATACTTATGAGATAAAAAAATCAAAATTTATTGCCCACCTTGTTCCAATTTCCCAATTTGATGGACTACAAGAGAGATTACGCCAAGAGCATCCTAAATCACGTCATGTGGTCTATGCATTGCGTTATTTGAATGAGTTTGAACAAATTGTAGAGAACTCATCGGATGATGGCGAACCCAAAGGCTCTTCTGCTCCTCCTGCATTAAATGTTTTGCGAGGAGAGGAGATGATAAATGTAGCAGTTTTGATTGTACGCTATTTTGGTGGTATAAAATTGGGAATAGGGGGGCTTGTTCGTGCTTATGGAACAGCTGTAAAAGAGGTTATTGCAAATTCTAATATTGTTATATATGAAAAAATGTTAACATACACTTTTCATTCTACTTACAGTCAAGTTCAACGTGTTGAATATCTTCTGAAAAAATTTGAAATAGTTGCTACAGAACGGAATTTTCTAGCAGATGGAGTTGATTGGAAAATAGAAGCAACAGAAGAGAAATTAAATCAATTTAAAGAGGAAATGTAGTGCATGATATTGTAAATGCAATTGTAGAGATAGTTGGGGAGTTGGGATATTTAGGAATATTTATTATGATGTTTTTAGAGAGTACATTTTTCCCTTTTCCAAGTGAAGTAGCGATGATTCCTGCTGGATATTTGGCATCAAAAGGAGAGATGAGTCTTCTGCTATCTATTGTTGTTGGAACGCTGGGTTCTCTACTTGGAGCGTTATTTAACTACTATTTAGCAAGAAAATATGGACGAAGAGGGGTATTGTCTTTTGGAAAGTATTTCTTTTTTAGCGAAGAGAAGTTGATAAAAATGGAGAAATTTTTTCTAAAGCATGGCTCTTTTTCAACATTTGTAAGTCGTTTAATCCCTGGTGTTCGGCAGTTGGTATCCCTTCCTGCTGGGCTTTCAAAGATGGATATAAAGAAATTTGCACTCTATACAACAGCTGGTGCAGGTCTTTGGGTAATTGTTTTAACACTCTTGGGTTACTTTATTGGTTCAAATGAGGCACTGCTTAATCAATATTTACACCAAATTGTGTTAATAACTTTAGGATTAATTGTTATTGGAACTATAGTTTATCTTTTTATGAATAAGAAAAGTAAATAAGATATACTTTTAGAGCAAGAAAAAGGAAAAGAATACTATGCAAGAATTTTTGAAAAAAGCAAAATCGTGTACGCAACAGTTGGCTACACTGGATGGAAAAACAAAAAACAGAATATTAAATCAGATGGCAAATGCCCTTGAAGAGAACTCTAAAATAGTGGTTATGGAGAATGCCAAAGATATGGCATTAGGAAAAGAACATCGTTTGGATTCTGCTCTTTTAGATAGACTATTACTTGATGATAAAAGGGTTATTGCGATTGCACAATCTTTGAGAGAGATTGCAGGGTTAAAAGAGCCAGTTGGTCGTGTTTTAGAGGGGTGGGTTAATGATGACAATCTACGAATCGAGAAGGTATCTGTACCTATTGGTGTGGTTGGTGTTATCTATGAGTCTCGTCCTAATGTTACATCAGATGTCGCTGGTTTATGTTTTAAAAGTGGAAATGTTGCCATTTTAAAAGGTGGAAAAGAGGCAGAACACTCCAATGCCATTATTGCAAAAATTTTACAAAAAGTTTTAGAGATAAATAATCTACCAAAAGAGATGATTTCTCTGCTTCCTGATAGTTCTAGAGAGGGTGTTGCACAGCTTATTAAAGAGGATAAGTATGTAGATTTAATTGTTCCTCGTGGTGGAGCAGGATTGATTCACTTTATCTCTCAAAACTCCTCTGTGCCTGTAGTGAAGCATGATAAAGGGCTATGCCATACCTATATTCATAGGGATGCGAGTCATGAGAAGGCAGTAAATATTGCAGTAAATGCAAAGTGTCAACGCCCTGGAGTCTGTAATGCAATGGAGACACTTCTGATTGACAAAGCAATAGCCAAAGCGATTTTACCGAAGCTCTATAAACATTTTGTGGATGCAGGCACCAAGTTAAGAGGGTGTCCTAAGACAAAACAGTTTATCTTTATTGAGACAGCAACTGAAGCACATTTTAATACAGAATATTTAGCAAATGAGTTGAATATTAAAGTGGTAGAGAGTGTTGATGAGGCGTTGCTCCATATTGCAAAATATGGTTCGGGTCACTCTGAGGCGATTATTACCGAAAACTATTCTGCTGCTGAAAAATTCTTAGATGCTGTTGATGCAGCATGTGTGTATGTTAATGCCAGTACCCGATTTACTGATGGTGGAGCATTTGGTTTTGGGGCAGAAGTTGGGATTTCAACCAATAAACTTCACGCCCGAGGGCCAATGGGAATTAATGAGCTGACGACCTATAAATTTAAAATTTATGGTAATGGTCAGGTTCGTTAATATTAATTAATATACCCTTTAGGTCGACCATGAAGATAATTTTGCTCTTGCTCTTTATCTCTTTATGGTTAACGGCTAAGAGTGTTGATGATTTAACTATTCCCATCATATTTAAAGGAAATACTCTAGTCTCTACTTCAGATTTAGAGCGACTGGTGGGTGCAAAACGTCCTTTGGCTTTGGCGATATGGAAAGAAGATATTGCAACAATTAATAGTATTCTAATCCCAAAGCTTGATGATATATTTAAGCTGTTTTATAAAAATGAGGGTTTTTATGAAGCAGAAATTTCACATTATTTAGATAGAGATGGGGTACATTTTCTTATTAAAGAGAATCGACCTATTATGATTCAAGAGATTACAATAGAGAGTGATGTGGAGATAGAAGATAAAGTCATACTCAAAGAGAAGCATCGCTTTAGAGCAAAAGAGTTTACTCAAACCAAAAAAAGTATTAGAAAACATCTTTTGTCTTTGGGGTACTGTACTCCAATTATCAATACAAAAGCTTATTTAAAATTAGAAGAGTATTCAGCTAATATCAAAATAGATGTAAATAAGAGTGACTTATGTTATTTTTCGGATATTACAATTGAAACCCCTTCTAAAACAATGAGTAATGATGTTGTTTTATCACGACTTCTTTTTGAAAAAGGAGATGTTTTTAATGTTGACAAGATTAAAGAGAGTTATGAATCACTCTACTCTTTAGAAGCATTTGACCAGCTCTATTTGGATTATCGTTTAAATCTTTATAACCAGAGACCTGTTAAAATCTCATTTAAAGAGGTTGAGAAACATCGTTATACCCGTATTGGTATCGGTTATGCTACAGATTTAAAATTTCAACTGAAGTATTATTGGGAGTATAAAAACTTTCTAGGTAATGGTAAAAAGCTTATTTTTGATGCCCTACTCTCAACAAAACAGAAACGGATTGAAAATAGTTTTTTCTACCCTTATATTTTTTCAATTTTGGATTATCATCTAGATTTAGAGAACGCTCTGGGCTACTCTGAAGAGAGAGATATTCATGATTTTGATGAGAAAGTACTCTATAATAGGCTCTATTTCTCGCATAAAAGTAGCCGTTGGTACAACAGTATAGGATTGGGTATTGAGCGTAGAGATATATCAGATGACCAGAAGTTTTTTTTACTCTATCCTTTTATGAAAGTGGTATATGACAGAAGAGATTCTAAGTTAAATCCAACAAAAGGGGTCTATTTTTCTCATGAGATGGAGTATGGTTTACAATATTCACCCTCGAGTACATCCTATTTAAAATATTTAGAAGAGCTTCGAGGTATCTATACCGTTTGGGATGTAACTCTATCTGCTGTAGGAAGAGTTGGTTCTATTGAACTCTATAAAAATGAGATGCCTGAATCAAAAAAGTTTTTTGGAGGAGGTGCATTTTCAAATAGAGCTTATGGGTATGATAGAATTGGAATTACTGCTTCAGCAACAAAAGATTTAGAAGAGGCAGGATTCACATTGGCAAATCTCTCTTTAGAGGCAAATTTTCCTATCTATAAAGATTTTAAAGGTGCAGTTTTTAATGACAATACAATGATTTCTGATAATCAAGGGATTTGGGAATTTTCAAATCGAGTTATCTCTTCGATGGGAATAGGCTTTAGATACATGACCCCCATAGGGCCTTTTAAAATTGATATGGGGGTAAATATAGCTGATAGAACACAGAGTGCTGTGCATTTTCAGGTAGGACAATCTTTTTGATACGTCTCCTCTATTGGTTGGCAGTGATATTGGAGTTTTTACTGCTTTTAGCTGTTCTTCTTATCTTTATTGTAACCGATGCTCGAACCATAAAGGTTTTGGCAGACAATACACTTTTGAATTCAAAGTTTACTTATCAAAGTATCGAAGGAAATTTCTTTACAGGTTTAAATATTACAGCCCTCTCTTATCAGAATAGACCTCTTTTTAACTCTGCAACGCTTCATTGGAATCCTTTAACGCTTTTAAATAAAAAGATAACATTACAGGAGGTTGATGTCCGAGGGGTGGAGATGAAGAATGTTCTGCAAATGGTTGAAGCGTTTGAACGTGAGGAGAGCAATCACTCTTTGAGCCTTGATTTTTCTCTCTCTTTGAATCATCTTCATTTAGATGTTAATCCCTATGTTTTTGAGGGGATAAAATTTAGAGATTTTCTCTTTGAAGCAGATACACTTGAACTCTCTAAAATATTACTGGTTGACAGTAAAAAGATAGATTTGGTATTTAACTCTGATTTGGCTAATATTAAATTGAAAGGAGCCATTTCAAAGAGCAGACTTTTTGTAGATAGACTCTCTCTTTTAGAGATAGATTCCAAATCAATCACAACTTTGGTACAGCGTTTAAAGAGAAAGAAAAGGAGAAGCTCTTCTCATAAAGCTATATTATTAAAGTCAGAGCCTTTTATTAAAAAGATAGAGATAAAAAGATTGATTGCAACGCTCAAAGATGTTACTTATAACCCTCTACATATCTCTAAGACAAAACTTCTTATCTCTAATGCTTTGATTGACCCCTATAAAGGCTATGGTTATCAAGCAAAAAGTATTAAACTTATTGGGCATACTAATTTTGGAAAGTTAAACTATAAAGGGTATATTAAAGGTTCAACAGTTTATGCAAAAGGGAATATTTTACTTTTCAAAGAGCTATTTACTCGTTATCATCTGCCTTTGAACTATGAACATCTTAAAAAATTATCCAGCCACTTAAAGTTAAATCATGACGGTGTCTGGATAGATATACCTTATCACTCTAAAGAGCTTTTACGAGTGAATAGTGATTTCAATATAGATGTGATTGACTCTTTTCATAAGCTCCATTATGATTATAGTGATAATCAGTTTAGGGTTGAGAGTAGCTTAAAGGGTAAGATGCCTTATGCAGATATTTTTGATATTGAAAACACGCTTATTGTTGATACCAAAGAGGGTTTCAGATATAAGGGAAGTATTGATATTCCTAGAGTAAAAGGGTTACCCATAGAGATTATTACCCATCTAAAAGGAAGTTTTTATGGAGACAGCCGTGATTTTAAATTAAAATTTGATTCAATGTTGATGAAAGGTTCTTTGGACATAGAGAATTATGAACGAGCTATTTTATTATTAGATAGTAAAAAGAATAGAATTCAACTCCTTTCAAAATTTTTTCCTACTCTCTATCCAAAATTTAATGGTGAAAAGTTCTCTTTTTCTAGTGAAACTCTTTTGGATTTTAAAAACTTTAAAGAGTCTCATACCTATATAAATATCTCCTCTAGAATTTTAGATATTACTGCTCGAACTAAGTTGAGTAGACCTTTTATTGTTGATTATACCCTCTATATTCCTCCCAATAGTTTATTAAAGACTATTGATAAAAATATTAATCTTGATAGATTAAGACATCTACAGGGTAGATTTAAAGTTTTTAAGAGTAGGATTGAGATTAAAACATATAATCAATATCTTAATTTGAGTATGGAGCTTAATCGTCTAACAAATAGAATAAACAGAGGATTTTTATCGCTGGAAGGAGAGGAGCTACATCTCTTCTGGCTACCTCATAAAGGTTTGGGGTTAACTATTGACATCTCAGAGATTCAAACTTTTTTGCAAAAAATTCAAAAATATTATAGAATTGAACTCCCTAATATAAAAGGTCTGGTTGATATTAAGGTAGAAGCATATACTCAAGGTAGATTTACAATTCTTATTAAGAGTCCACATATTGAATATATAAATAAGAAATCAGTATTCAATATTTATGATATAGATATAAAGATAGAGGTGGATAAAGATAGAAATATTGTGATAAAGAGGTATGCCTTTAAGATAGATGATAATAAATATGAGAGCAGATTTTTTTCAAAAAGAGACTCCTATTTAAGGGTTGATTCTACTAAATTAATTATTAAAAAATTTTGGATTAATGATGAAATATCAGTTGATGGTCTATATGACTTCTCAAGAATGTTGGGAAATCTCTCTTTTTCAGCTGAACAGTTCTCTTTTAAAAATGGGGATTTTGATTTCTTATTAGATTTAGGATTAACATTAGAACTCTCTCCAGATAAGATTTCACTGCTAGGAGAGGTGGATATGTTTGGAAACAGTATCACTTATGAGGTCTTAGGTTCTGAAATTGTTGAAGATTCAGATATTATTATTGTTGAGGCTACACCTAAACCAGAGAAGTCTATTTTTGATAATTTCATTTTAGATTTAAAAATTAATAGTTATAAACCTTTAAAGTATCTATCAAAAGATAGTAATGTTGAGTTTTTTAATGATTTACTTGTTCTCAAGAAAATTGGTGGGGAGATTATGGTCACAGGTGTTACTAGCATCACTAAAGGCTATTATCAGTTAGAGGATAAGCGTTTTGAGTTAAAAAAGAGCCATATCTATTTTGCAGGAGACCCCAAAAGACCACTTTTAGATATAAAAGCTATCTATAAAAAAGATGCATATCTTATCTCTATTTTTATCTCTGGAAGTACGGAAGAACCTATTGTTAACTTTACTTCAGAACCTTATTTAACACAACAAGAGATACTCTCTTTGATTCTTTTTGATGGAACAGGTTCAACACATGGTGCAGAGGCATATACGCTCTTAGGTGGAACATTTGCAAAAGGGTTAATTAAAAGTTTAGGAATTAATGTTGACCATCTTCTATTGGGTACGGATAATGACGACAACTTCTCATTTGAGATAGGCAGAAGAATCTCTAAAGATGTAACAGTAATGTATCAACATGAAGATGGAAGAGATGGTGTCAAGGTGAGGATGGAGCATAATAAAAATTTTGAAACAGATATTATTATTCAACCACCAAAGAGTTCAAGTATTGAGTTCTTATATAAATACAGTGAGTAGTCACTACTCTCGTTGGCTTTTTAAATAGGTAAAAATTGCTAAAATCTCTTCATCTGTCATATAGTATATGGGCATAATTCTATGGCGTTTTCTTTTTCCATTTTCCCGATACTGATTTTTAAGACTTGCTGTTAGCTCTTTTAATGAGTAATTTGTAATATTACTACTTTTTAAAAGTTTAATATTTCTGTGTTTATCATAATATTTAGCAATCTTTTTTCCACCTTTTGCATCTTCTCCATGACATTTACTACACGATATGCCTCGGGGATTTTTATAAAGCATCTTTCCATATTCAAGAAGTGAAAGAAAACTTTCACGCTCCTCTTTAGATTGATTGCTCTCTTGATTGGCAATAAGATTACTGGTGATAAATATGAACAGATATATAAGGTATAGGCTTCTCAAAATAAGGTAATGTCCCTCTAATAAAGATTTTTTGATATAATACCAAAAAATTATACAAAAGTGAAAAAATGCAACTTATCGATGGAAAATCATTATCAAAAAAAGTTCAAAATTATGTTCAATCTGAAGTTGAAACTTTAAAAAAAGAGAAAGGGATTGTCCCTGGTTTGGCTGTGGTTATTGTTGGCGATGACCCTGCGAGTCATGCTTATGTGAGTATGAAAGAGAAAGCGTGTAAAAATGTTGGCTTCTATTCGATTGCTCATAAGATGCCTGATACCATTACACAAGATGAGATTATTAAGATTATTCAGATGATGAATAATAATCCACATATTGATGGTATTTTGGTACAGCTTCCTCTGCCTTCACATATTGACACCAATAAAATTTTAGAAGTGATTGAACCCAATAAAGATGTAGATGGTTTTCATGCTTACAATGTTGGTAGAATGGTTACCAATTTAGAGAGTTTTGTTGCCTGTACACCACTGGGTGTTATGAAGATGTTTGAAGAGTATAATATTGAGTTAGAGGGTAAAGATGTTGTTGTTGTTGGTGCAAGTAATATTGTAGGAAAACCGATGGCATCTCTGCTTTTAAATAAAAATGCAACTGTTACTGTTACGCATATCTATACAAAAGATTTGGCTTCACATACACGAAAAGCAGACATCGTAATTGTAGGTGTTGGGGTTCCTGCACTTATAAAAAAGGATATGGTAAAAGAGGGAGCAATTGTAATTGACATTGGAATTAACCGTTTAGAGAGTGGAAAATTGGTTGGAGATGTTGATTTTGATAATGTTGCTCCTAAATGTTCTTATATTACTCCTGTTCCAGGAGGAGTTGGTCCAATGACCATTGCAATGCTTCTTGAGAACACATTAAAATCAGCACAACAAAGGTAGTTAATGAGAAATTTTTTATCAAAACTCTATAAGTTTTCCAGTTCATGGACAGGAACCATTATTATCGTTTTCTTTTTAATCTTTTTTGTGGTTCAATCTTTTGTAATTCCTTCAGGCTCAATGAAAAGGACACTGCATATTGGAGATTTTCTTTTTGCAAAGAAGTTCTCTTATGGTACACCAATACCTGTACTTCCTTGGTTACAAATTCCTCTGATTCCAGACTTTAATGGAAATGGACACTTAATTGAAGGGGATAGACCTAAACGAGAAGATATTGTTATCTTTCTTTACCCTATAGATGGAAAAACACACTTTGTAAAGCGTTGTGTAGCAACTGGTGGTGATGAGATTCTTTATCAAGACAAACATCTCTATATTCATTTTTCTGAAGGAGATGAATATATCAGTAAAAATTATCCAAAAGAGAAGATTAAAAAGATTGGTGGAAAACTGTGGGTAGACAATCCTTATATGAGTAAATATCCAGGAATTCAATATGCTCCAGATAAAGAGACAGCATTTTTTAATCTTCTGCATCTACCAAATGATATGTCTGCTGTGTATGTTAAAGAGTTGGGACCTGTACTTTATGAAAGTACCTCTGGTATTCCAATGAATGCATTTTATAAAAAAGTTGAAAAAGATAATTATTATATGATGGGAGATAATCGAGACAACTCTTCTGATAGTCGTTTTTGGGGTTCAGTATCCTACAAGTCGGTTGTGGGAAAACCTTGGTTTATCTATTTTTCATGGGATAATGATAGTAAAACTGTACGTTGGGATAGAGTAGGAACATTTATTGATGATTTACAATTTGAAGAACCAAGACATTAAAAAAGGGAAAAAATGAAATTTTATATCGCAACAGACCATGCAGGTTATGCACTAAAAGAGTTTACTAAACAGTATGTTATTGAAAAAGGGCATGAGATTATAGATTTGGGTCCAGACTCTGCTGATAGGGTAGACTACCCAGATTTTGCTAAAAAATGTGCCAATTCTGTGGTAGCAGACAAGGGAAGTTTTGGAATCTTAATTTGTGGTACAGGAATTGGTATCTCTATTGCAGCAAATAAAGTGGCAGGTATTCGAGCAGGTTTGTGTCACGATGCTTTTACAGCTTCTGCAACCAGAGCGCACAATGATGCCAATATTTTATGTTTTGGAGAGCGTGTGGTTGGAAAAGGCGTGGTAGAGAGTATGCTTGACGCTTTTATTGAGACTGAATTTGAGGGAGGAAGACATGAAGGACGTGTTAATAAGATAGAGGGATGTTCATTGGGAGCAAATCTAGATTAAAAAATTTAAAATACTCTTATAAAGATATAATACCTATTATCAGAACTTTTTGATACAATGCCACAAATCGTAGGGTGCGTTTTCTAACGCACCATTTTACAGCAATAATATTAATGGTGCGTTAGAAAACGCACCCTACAAGGGTAAAATGTGGCAACAACAGCAGAGACAATTCAAAACTTATTAAAAAATCAAATTTTAGTAATCGATGGTGCAACAGGTACACAGATTCAAAACTTAGAAATTCCTCAAGAGGCATGGCTTGATGATAAGGGCATAGAGCAAGAGGGGTGTAACGAGTTATTAAATGCTACAGCTCCAGAGCTGATGCGTGAGGTGCATAATGGTTATGCTAAGGCAGGAGCAGATATTATTAAAACCAACACCTTTGGAACTATGCCATGGGTACTTGATGAGTATGATATGGGGCATCGATGTTATGAACTCTCTAAATTGGGTGCTAAGATTGTAAAAGATGTCTGTGAGCAGTATGCTACTCCTGAAAAGCCTCGTTTTGTTTTAGGTTCTATTGGACCGGGAACAAAGCTTCCCAGTTTGGGGCATATTCATTATGATGAGATGTATGAGGGGTATAAAACAACAGCACTTGGATTAATTGATGGGGGTTGTGACATCTTTATGTTAGAGACTTGCCAAGACCCACTACAGATAAAATCAGCACTTCATGCTTGTGAAGATGCCAATACAGAGCGAGGGGTTAAGCTTCCTATTATGGTTTCGGTAACCATTGAACTGAGTGGAAGTATGCTTATTGGAACAGATGCCACAACCATTGTTACGATTTTAGAGCCTTTTGATATTTTATCGTTAGGCTTTAACTGTGGAACAGGACCAGACCAAGTTAAAAAGCACCTAAGAACTCTATCCGAACTCTGTTCTATTCCTATTTCTGTTCATGCTAACGCAGGATTACCACAAAATAGAGGGGGTTACACTTACTATCCTATGGGACCTGATGAGTTTACCCAAAAACAGTTGGAGTTTATAGAGTTTAATGGGGTAAGTTTTTTAGGTGGATGTTGTGGAACTACCCCTCAGCATATTCATGCTCTTCAAAAAGCTGTGAAGGGGATGAAACCTAAAGCTCCTACAGGAAAAATTGAACCCAGTATCGCTTCACTCTTTAATACAACTGAACTTTTTCAAGAACCAGCTCCTCTACTAATTGGGGAGCGAAGTAACTCTACAGGTTCAAAAGCCTTTAGAGAGCTTATTATCGCCTCTGATTATGAGGGAACGCTAACTGTTGGTCAAGCTCAAGTACGTGATGGTGCGCACTGTTTGGATGTGAATGTTGAATTTGCAGGGCGTGATGGAGCTAAAGATATGAGAGCGATTATGGAGCTGTATAATCAAAAGATTCCTCTTCCTCTAATGCCCGATGCAACGCGTGTAAACACTATGGAAGAGGGTTTAAAGTGTATCGGTGGAAAGCCTATTATTAACTCTGTTAACCTTGAAGATGGAGAAGAGAAGTTTCATGCTATCTGTAAACTGGCTAAAAAGTATGGAACAGCTTTGGTATGTTTGACCATTGATGAGGTGGGAATGGCAAAGACCAAAGAGGATAAGGTCGCCCAAGCTGAAAGAATGTACGATATGGCTGTAAATATTCATGGAATTGACCCTAGAAACCTTATTTTTGATGTACTTACTTTTACTGTTGGTTCGGGGGATGAGGAGTATCGTGATGCAGGAATTCAAACACTTGAGGCGATACGAGAGCTACATATTCGACACCCTGAAGTGGGGTCTACTCTTGGTCTTTCAAACATCTCATTTGGATTGGATGTTCATGCACGTCGTTTCTTAAATTCAGTCTTTCTTCATCACTGTTTAGAGGCAGGACTAACCACTGTTATTATTAATGTAAAACATATTGTTCCTCTAAGTAAAATGAGTGATGCTGACCGTGAAATTTGTGAAGAGTTACTTTTTTCTCCTGATGACCAGTCACTTTTTAAATTTATTGAACACTTTTCAGATGTAAAGATAGAGGATGATGGCGCTGATGAGGCGTATGAAGCACTTCCTACAGAAGAGAAGATAGCCAAGCTTCTTTTGGATGGAGACAAAGAGAGAATGATTCCCTTGGTAGAAGAGGCTAGAACCCAAATAGACCCCGATAAAATTGTAAATGAGATTCTTATTGATGCCATGAAAGTAGTCGGAGAGCTATTTGGTTCTGGTCAAATGCAACTACCTTTTGTACTTCAATCAGCAGAGACCATGAAAACTACGGTTGATTACTTAAACCCATATTTAACCAAACAAGAGAAAGAGACCGATACAACACTGGTTATCGGTACGGTTAAGGGGGATGTTCACGATGTTGGTAAAAACTTAGTGGATATTATCTTAAGTAACAACGGTTTTAAGGTTATAAATGTGGGAATCAAAGTTCAGCTAGAGACCTATCTTGAAACAATGGAATCTAATAATATTCAAGCGATTGGAATGAGTGGACTTTTGGTTAAATCAACAGCTGTAATGAAAGAGAACCTTGAGACCATGGCAGAGATGGGTATAGAGATACCTGTTTTACTTGGAGGAGCTGCGTTGACACGAAGTTTTGTTGATGATTTCTGTCGCCCTATCTATAAAGGACCTATCTTCTACTGTAGAGATGCTTTTGATGGGGTTATTGCGATGAGTAGAATTGAAAAATATAACGAAGACTCAAGCGTAGGATTGGATACACGACTTGCAGGAGATATGAATAAGGTCGAGAAAAAAGAGGTTAAAGAGGTTATTATCCCTCCATTTGAAGAGTTAACAATGCCTGAAAAAGTTGATATTCCAACGCCTCCATTTTGGGGAAGACGTGTGCTTCAAAAAGAGGATTTGGATATGAATATGATATTTGATTGGGTCAATCAAAAGACAGTTACCAAAATGCACTGGGGTTATAAGCGTGGAAAGATGAAACCTGATGAGTATAAAAAGATGATGGAAGAGAAGGTTTTTCCTGCCTATGAACGTTTAAAACAGCAGTTTATTGATGAGGATTTGTTTGACCCAACTATTATCTATGGATATTATCCCTGTCGAAGTAATGACCAAGAACTCTATCTTTTTGATGAGAGTGAGGGGTGGAATGTGGATGCAAACGCTTCCAGAGAGCCATTTGATGAGGTAAAAGAGCGACATACCGTAAAATTTGAGTTTCCACGACAGAGAAAAAAACCACATAGAGCATTAAGTGATTTCTTTAGACACGACCGACATGATGTTATTGCTTTAACCTGTGTCAGTGCAGGAGATAAGTTCTCTATTTATGAAAAAGAGCTTTATGACAGAGGCGAATATCTGGAATATAATATGGTTCACGGCTTCTCTGTAGAACTTGCAGAAGCATTAGCCGAAGTAGCCCATAAGCAGATAAGAATGGATTGGGATATTCTAAAAGAGGATGAGGGTGCAACCCTTCGTGATGTAAGAATGCGAAGATACCAAGGCTCAAGATACTCTTTTGGTTATCCTGCCTGTCCAGATTTAGAAGCAAGTAGAGAGCTGTTTGATGTCTTAAAACCTGAAGAGTTTGGAATTGAGCTTAGTGAAACTTTTCAGATACATCCAGAGCAGAGTACATCAGCACTTGTGGTGCATCATCCTAAAGCTGGGTACTACTCAGTTTAGATTTTTAATGATTGGGGGGTATCCTCTGATTTCGCTATTTGTAATTGGAGACTTTAGTCCTAAATAAAATAAAGCTAAAGTTTTTAACTCGTTCCTACGCTTAGCGTGGGAACTAGGGCAATATTTTATTTTTTTCTGACTTGAGTTTGTAATGCATTGAAAATAGCACCCTATATTAAAATATTATTTGAAGTATCTATATTGTAAGATTTAGAAAGTTTTGATTTGAGTTATGGCGGACAGTGAGAGATTCGAACTCTCGGTACAGTTACCCGTACGCATCCTTAGCAGGGATGTGGTTTCAGCCAGCTCACCCAACTGTCCTTGTTGTAGTTCCACGCTTTGTGGAGTGAGATTATAGGGGAAATAAGCTTAAAGTTTTATTAAATATGATATTTTTTCTAAAAAAGAATTAAAGAAGGGATTGTATTTGATTTTATACTTTTTGTGTTCCCCAATATATACACTTTTTAGAGAAAAATCAATTATTCTTTTTAAATTTTACTATTTCAGTATTTATTAATATAATTTTTATAATAATCAATTCAAATAATTGTTTTTTAAAAATTAATCAATTATTCTTATAAATAAACTAAAGGTATTTTATGAAAAGAAGAGACTTTTTTAAAAAGACTGCAATCACTGCTGGTGCAATGAGTTTGGGAACAACAAGTCTGCTTGAAGCAGGAGAGACACATCAGCCTATTGATAACAGAAAAGTATCAACACATACGTTTCCAGAGAAGAGACCATTAATTACTTATTCTGATAGACCACCTCTATTAGAGACACCACGTGAAGTATTTACTTCTGTATTGACACCAAATGACCAATTTTTTGTGCGATGGCATATGCCAAATATTCCAACACATATTGACCCAGATACTTATACTATCACTATTGATGGTTTGGTCGATAAAGAGTTGAAGATAAGCCTAAATGATTTAAAAACAAAATATCATCAAGTAGAAGTGACTGCTGTATTACAGTGTGGTGGTAATAGCCGTTCTGCTTTTACACCAATTGCTGGTGGAATTCAATGGGGTAGTGGTGCTATGGGTTGTGCGACGTGGAAAGGTGTACGTCTACGAGATATTCTTGACCAAGCAGGTGTTCAGAAAGATGGTGCATGGATTGGTTTTAATGGTAGTGAAGAGACAGCTTATTATGAGACACCAAGTTTTGTTCGTGAGTTAGAGCTTAATGAACTTGATGAGAATGTTATTTTAGCATACGAGATGAATGGTGAAGATTTACCTTATTTAAACGGTTATCCTCTTCGTTTGGTGATTCCCGGATACTATTCTGATAGTTGGATTAAGATGCTCTCTAAAATTACAGTAACCAATAAATATAAGAGTCTCTTTTTTATGGATGTTGCTTATCGTGTTCCTGATAATGATTGTGAGTGTGAAGAGCCAGATAATAGAGCAAAAACAACCAAGCCTATTAAAAAGATGAATGTTAAATCAATTATTGGTTATCCAACTAATGGGGCTACAGTAAATCATAAATCACATGTTGTTATTCGTGGTTTAGCATGGGATGATGGACATGGAATTCAAGATGTTATGGTCTCTATTGATGGTGGTAAAACATGGGAAAAAGCGATTTTGGATGATGGAAAACTAGGACGATACGCTTATAGAGCTTTTAGATTTCCATTTAAACCAAAAAAATATGGAGAGTTAACTATTATGACTAAAGCGATTAACCGAATAGGAAAAGAGCAACCATTTGCAAAAGATGTAAAATGGAATCATGGTGGATATAAGTTTAATGGTATTGATGAAGTAAAGATAAAAGTAGTATAAGGATAAGATAGATGAAAAAGATAATTTTAATAGCCCTATTGGCTTTAGCTCCATTAATGGCACAAGTAGATGAGAAGATTGAAGTTCCTTATATTGATTTTCCTGTAAAGATGGGAAAAGGTTTTGCTACGGTTCAGTCGAACTGTTTAATGTGCCATTCATTTGGTTATATTATAAATCAAGGTCCTCAACCAAGAGAACATTGGCATCATGTTATTAATAAGATGAGAAAATCTTTTAAAGCACCTATCTCCGAGGCAGATGCAAAAATAATTGAAGATTTCCTTTCAGAGCATTATGGTAATGGAGAGTAATTGATAGCCAGAGAGATTATATCTCTCTGGTCTATTTAGAGAATTTTTTAACATACTCTTCTAGAGTTGCTTCCTCTATAATCCCTGCTTGAACAACTCGTACTTTGCCGTTTGCATCAATGACAAGCATAAATGGAATTGCACCCTTCCAGCCACTCTTTTCAATAATGTATCGCACAAGGTATCCAATATCAAAGTTAGAGAAGGTTGTATAGTTTATGCCATAAGCCTTTTTAAAAGCATTAATTGGCTTATTGTCACTCTTTTGAACTTCTATTGCCATCACTTTTAATCTATTTGGAAATCTATTTTGTAGATTAATAAGGTGAGGAATCTCTTTTTTACATGCTGGACATCGCAGACCAAAGAACTGAAGAAAAACTACTTTTCCCTCCATGCCTTCTATTTTAATCTCATCTCCTTTTGCCTCTACATTATAGTGTTGACCATCGGTGTCAAATATCTCCATTTTCTCTGCTGTCTCTGCATAAAGGGTAAGGTTAAGTACCAAGAGTGTGATAATGGCTATTACTATTTTTTTCATCATTTATAAAAATCCTTTCTATTTTGTAACGAGTAGAACAATATATCCACCTCGATTGACATAAATACGTTTTGTTCTGTTTTTATAGAGTTCAAAAGCCTCTTTTAGTTCTTGTATTGTTGAGATACTTCTATTTTCAACTTGAATAATAATATCATTTGGTCTAAATCCATTTAAGTGTGCAGGACTTTGTGCTACAATATCTTCAATTAAAACACCATCTATATTGGATGGGATTTGATACTCTTGCCGAATTTGTGGTGTTAGTTGGCTAAGATAGAGTCCCTCTAGGGTGGCATGATTTTTTGAAATAATATTTTCGTTATCGCGACTCATTAAGGTTAAGCGTTTTTCAATATTTTTCTTATCTCTCTCGATGGAGAGGGTTATGGTATCATTTGGATTATGTGCAGTTACAGCACGTTGCAGTTCACTTGGATTATTTACTCTTTTTCCATTGACAGCATAGATAAGGTCTCCTCTACGAAGTTTGGCTTTAGAGGCAGGAGAGTTATACTGTACATCAGTAATGATTGCACCTTTTTTATGCTGATACAATCTTTTTAACTCTTCTGTGACTTTAGAGATATTTACTCCAATAAATCCACGATTAACTTTTCCATTTTCAATCAGTTTCGTGACAACATTGCGTACCATATCTATGGGAATACTAAAACCAATCCCATGATTTCCACCCGATTCAGATAGAATTGCAGAGTTGATTCCAATTAATGCTCCACGTGAGTCAATTAATGCTCCACCAGAGTTTCCTGGATTAATCGAAGCATCGGTCTGAATAAAGTTCTCATATTGATTAATGCCAACATGGTCTTTATGGAGCGCAGAGATGATTCCTTGGGTAACGGTTTGACCAACACCAAATGGATTTCCTATGGCAAAAACAACATCTCCCAACTCAATATCTCTGGCATGGCTTAGTTTAATCGGTTTTAAATCTTTGGTTTCAATTTTTACAACAGCAAGGTCACTTCCTCTATCTGTTCCAATCACTTTAGCAATATACTCTTTATCTGAACCATTCATAGTAATAATAATCTCATCAGCATCAGCAATTACATGATGGTTGGTAACAATATAGCCATCTTTTGAGATGATTACTCCTGAACCGAGTGAATTTGCCTGTTTCTTTTGGATAGGAGCTTCTGGTCTTGCTCCATAGTATCGAAATAATTCTCGAAAGAAAGGGTCATTAAAGAGACGATTTTGATTCTTTTGAGTGGATACAATAGTTGATGTTGAGATATTAACGACAGCACTCATTGAATCTTTTAATATGGAATTAAATGATAAAATCTGATTACTACTATTTGGGAGTTTATGTGTGGGATTGCTAGGGGCATTTTCAAATGTTATTGAACCTGCAAGTAGAGAAGCACTTAAAAGAGTAGAGAGTAAAATCTGTTTGGGAATAAACATTCTTGTCCTTATGTAGGCTATTTGAAAGAGTTGTTATAGATGTTTAAGTTTAAAAAGGAGGTTTATGTGAAAAGGTTAAATTTATTACAAATATGAACTCTATAACAACAAAAATAGATTAAAGTAAAGGAGTAAAACCTTAATCTATCTCTTTCATGTTGCTATTATAAGCTAAAAGTATAAATGATTAGCAAACAAAAGGTTAATGCTTGGTTAATATTAAATAGTAAACGCTTTTAATGCATGTTCTAAATCTTCAGGAGTATCAATTCCAAAACTTTTTGTATTGACTCTTTTCATAGCAATCTGAAATCCATGATATAAGGCACGGAGCTGTTCAAGTTTTTCTATATCTTCTAATGGGGCAGGGGTGAGTTTACAGAAGGTCTCTAATGATTTTTTTGTAAAACCATAAATACCGATATGTCCTTTATAGGTATCAAAGTGATGGTCTCTAGGATAGGGAATTTTAGCTCGTGAGAAGTAGAGAGCAATATCTTGTTCTGTTGTGATAACTTTAACAATATTTGGGTCATCTGCTTCAGGGTTACTTATCTGTTTATAGCAGGAGTTCATAATGATATTGGAATTGTCTCTATTTTTTGTTGTTAAATCAAAAACAGCTTGAACTACCTCTTTTTCGATAAAGGGTTCATCCCCTTGTACATTAATGATGACCTCATCATCATCAAGATTTAGTTTTTGTGATACTTCAAAAATACGGTCTGTTCCTGAGTTGTGTGATGATGAGGTCATAATTGCTTCTATTCCATAAGATAAAGCCATATCAATAACCTCTTGAGCATCGGTGGCAATGGCAACACTATCAACACTTTGGACAGCTTGGGCTGTTCGAATAACCATAGGAACACCAGCAATATCGGCTAAAACTTTATTTGGAAATCGGCTGGAGCCTATACGGGCAGGAATAATTATCATAATAACCTCTTTTTAATTTAAGTAGATTGGGTAAATAAATATAAGAATAGTAACCAATTCTTTTAAAACTAAAGAGTTTTATCGGAAGAAAGTTTATTTATTATTAATATATATAGAAATGAAATAGTTTTTACGAACTAATAGTATAATATTTAAAATACTTGAATTATTAATATAAGTTATGTATAATAATCTATATTACACTTTTAAAGGACGTTTATGAAAAAAATTATTCTACTCTCAACTATGGTCTCTTCTGCTCTTTTGGCAACAAATGGAGATTTAATGATGGGTCATGGAGTTAAAGCAACAGGTATGGGAGGAGTAGGTATTGCTGTTTCTCATGGTGCAGAGTCGGCTTATGCCAATCCAGCAATGTTGAAAGATATTAAAAACTCAGAGTTTGTAGGCTCTGTTACAATGTTTATGCCCGACGTACGTTTTAGGTCAGATGCAGGGAGTGATGCTGATAACAGAATGCCCTCTCCAATCTCTTCTAAATCGGATGCTGACCGTTCGTTTCTTCCTGAGTTTGCTTATGCCCATCGTCATAATACAAATATTGTATGGGGAGTGGCTATAGGAGGAACAGCAGGTATGGGGGTTGACCAATCGGGAAAAAACTCTGGAGCATTTGGAATGGAGACAGAGCTACAGGTAGCAAAATTGGGTATCCCCGTTGCATACACAATGGGAGATTTAACTCTGGCAATAGAGCCTGTTTTACAGTACTCTACATTACAAATAAACTACATGACTCCCACAGGTGCATCTAATAATCCAAAATCAACAAGTGTCGGTTTTGGTGTGAATCTTGGTATGGCATATGATATAGGAGATTTAACTCTAGGTGCGTTGTATCAATCGAAAATTGAAGCCAATTATAAAGATAATATCTCTAAAGCAATGACTGATTTTGGAGTACGTTCTGTCACTTCAGGAGATAATCTTGACCAACCTGCTGAGATGGGTCTGGGTATGGCATATAAGATGGGAAAGAATACTTTTGCAATGGATTTAAAGAGAGTTGAGTGGGCAGATGTGGCAGGTTATAAAGATTTTGGTTGGGAGAATCAAAATATAATTGCATTTGGCTATCAATATGAGACTCCAACATGGGTATTTAGGGCTGGATACAATCATGGTAAATCTCCTATTCAAGAGTTGGATGGAAGTGCTACAAATCCTGCAAATTATGATAATGCAGGGATAAACTACTTTAACTTATCAGGTTTTCCAGCAGTGATAGAGAATCATTTTACTGTGGGTGGAGATTATGCTCTCTCTGATGCTCTATCTTTGAGTTTGGCTTTTGTTTATAGTCCTGAAGTTACAGAAACTTTTGATACTACGGCAATGACTTATGGTATGGCATATCAAGGAGCAATAGCACAGGGTTATACAGAACAACAGGCAATGGCTGGAGCTGGAGAAGCTTCATTAAGTGGTTCAACTGCTGAAGTAAAACATGCTCAACGTTCATTGACTGTGGGTATTGCTTATAAATTTTAAAAAAATGGTTGGAATTGATGCCTTTTGCTTCATTAAAAAGATGGAGTGAAAGCATCATTTTTGATTTTTTTAAGAACTCTGTTAGGGCAGGGTTGCTTTTCTCTTATTTTTCTTCTCTTATCATGCTATAATCCACATCTATTTTATTCGGGAGTATGTGTTAATGGAAATCTCATTAATTATAGTTGGTATGGTTGTTGGAACGCTTTCGGGCTTTTTTGGTATTGGTGGGGGAATGATACTTGTTCCCATCTTGATGTTTTTAGGAATTGATATTAAAACAGCCATTGGTATCTCTATTGTTCAGATGGTCTTCTCTTCATTCTATGGCTCTTATTTGAATTATAAAAAGGGTTCACTTGTTTTAGGAGAAGGTATCTGGGTAGGTATTGGAGGCTTTGTTGGAGGCTTTATTGGTGCTTATGTATCTGTTCAAGTTCCTGAAACGGTTTTAGAGTATCTCTTTTTATCCCTACTCATTTTTGCGCTTTACCGACTCTTTTCTGCTTCATCAAATGAAGATGGTACTGTTAAAACATTGGATTCAAAGGTTCTTTTTGCTGTTGGTATGATGATTGGTATTTTCGCTATCTCTTTGGGGGTAGGAGGGTCTATTTTATTAACACCAATCTTGGCAGGTTTCTTGCATTACCCTATTAAAAAAGCAGTAAGTGCAGGTCTCTTTTTTGTAGCATTCTCCTCTATAGCAGGATTAATGAGTCGTCTCTCTATAGGACATATCGATTTAGAGCAGGGACTATATGTGGCTGTGGCTTCATTAGGTGGAGTCTTTATTGGAATATGGTTGAAAGACCATGTGTCTTCGTCGCAACACAAACTTTATCTTCTGATTATGTATGCTGTTGCACTTTTAATTTTAGTAAAAAAAATGTTTTTAGGATAAAATAAAATATGAAAAATCAAAAAATTGAAGTTTTTGGGGCAAAAGAGAATAATTTAAAAAATATAGATGTCCAAATCCCTAAAAATCAATTGGTTGTAATTACAGGAATTAGTGGAAGTGGAAAATCTACTTTGGCTTTTTCTACTCTTTACGCAGAGGGACAACGGCGTTATATTGAATCGCTCTCTTCTTATGCTCGACAGTTTTTAGGTCGTGTAGGTAAACCTGAAGTAGATAAGATAGAGGGATTGACTCCTGCAATTGCCATTGACCAGAAGACCACTTCTAAGAATCCACGCTCTACAGTGGGAACAATAACCGAAATTTATGATTATCTGCGTCTTCTTTTTGCTCGGGTAGGAAAACAGCACTGTCATGAGTGTGGAAAACCTATCTCTTCAATGAGTGCTTCAGATATTATCGAAGAGGTTTTAAAACTTCCTGATGGTGCTAAGTTGGTTATTCTTGCTCCATTGGTCAAAGAGAAAAAAGGTACATTCGCGGATATGTTGGATTCCCTTCGACATAAAGGGTATGTACGGGCGATGATTGATGGGGTAATGGTACGATTAGATGAAGAGATAGAGTTAAGTAAAACAAAAAAACATACCATTAGCGTTGTGATTGACCGAGTGCTGGTTAAGGAGGAGAGCCGAGATAGAATAGGACAAGATGTAGAGAAAGCATTAAAAGAGTCTTATGGAGAAGTGGCAATTGAAGTATTGAATTTTGAAGCTTTTAATCTGGATAGACAGCAGATTCACTACTCTGAACATTTGGCATGTTTTGATTGTAAACTCAGTTTTGAGCCTTTAGAACCTGTAAGTTTTTCATTCAACTCTCCTAAAGGGGCTTGTCCTACTTGCGATGGTTTGGGAATTCGCTATGTTATTGATTTGAAAAAAGTGATAGATTCTGCACTTAGTATTGAAAAGGGTGCTGTTCGAATTATGTATGGTTTTAATAAAAGCTATTACACAAAATTTTTAAATGCTTATTGTGAGCAGAATGATATACCTATTGATGTTCCTTATGAGACATTAAAAGAGTATCAGAAAAAATCTATTCTTTATGGTGGTGGAAATAAAGTTGACTTCACATGGAAAAAACATAAGCTTACCCGTGAGTGGCCAGGAGTGGTTAAGTTTGCTCATGATATGTTTAGTGATGAGAAGGATATGAGTGATTATATGACTGAGAAAGAGTGTGACAGATGTGATGGTCATCGTCTACGTCCTCGCTCATTGGCTGTAAAAATTGAGGGTAAGAATATTGCAGATATTATTGATATGCCAATAGAGAAGAGTTATGAATATTTTAAAGATGAAGAGAATTTTTCTCACTTTTCAGCACAACAGAAACTTATTGCAGAATCTGTTTTAAAAGAGATTCAAGAGCGTCTATTCTTCCTTTATGATGTGGGATTAACCTATTTAACACTAAGCCGTGATGCTCGAACCATTTCAGGTGGTGAAGCACAAAGAATTAGGATTGCTTCACAGATTGGTTCGGGGCTTACAGGGGTTATGTATGTATTGGATGAACCCAGTATTGGTCTACATGAACGTGATACGATGAAACTGATTCGTACTTTGCGTTCTCTTCAAGAGAAAGGAAACTCAGTTATTGTTGTTGAGCATGATAAAGAGACCATTATGTCAGCAGATTATGTAATAGATATTGGTCCAGGTGCTGGTAAGTTTGGAGGGGAGGTTGTTTTTTCTGGAACAGGTAAAAAGATGAAAAAAGCAAAAACGCTTACAGCACAATATCTTTTTGGTGAAAAACGTATCGATTATCCTCATAATAAACCTCAAGAGAGTTGGATAGAGATTAATAATGTTACCTTAAATAATATTAGTAATATATCGGCTAAAATTCCTTTAAAAAACTTTGTCTGTATAACAGGTGTAAGTGGAAGTGGAAAGAGTTCATTGATTCTACAAACTCTTCTTCCTGTAGCACGAGAGGTGTTGAACCGTGCTAAGAAAGTAAATAAGGTAGATGGTGTAGAGATTATAGGGCTAGAACAGGTAGATAAGGTTATCTCTCTTGACCAGAGTCCTATTGGACGAACACCACGCTCCAATCCTGCTACCTATACAGGTGTAATGGATGAGATACGGAAACTCTTTTCCAAAACAAAAGAGGCAGAGCTTCGAGGTTATAAAATAGGGAGATTCTCATTTAATGTCAAAGGTGGGCGCTGTGAGAACTGTACAGGAGATGGTCAAATTAAGATAGAGATGCACTTTTTACCTGATGTATTGGTTGAGTGTGATACCTGTAAAGGAACGCGATATAATGCTCAAACTTTAGAGGTGATGTATAAAGGAAAATCTATTGCAGAAGTGTTGGCAATGTCTGTAACTGAAGCGATGGAGTTTTTTAAGGCAGTTCCTTCTATTGCAATTAAACTAAAGACTTTAATGGATGTTGGACTTGATTATATTACGCTTGGACAGAATGCTACGACTCTCTCGGGAGGAGAGGCACAGCGTATTAAATTAAGTAAAGAGTTGAGCAGAAAAGATACAGGCAAAACGCTCTATATCTTAGATGAACCAACAACAGGTCTACATTTTGCAGATGTTGATAGATTAACAGGTGTATTACACCATTTGGTAGAGCTTGGAAATTCTGTTGTGGTGATAGAGCATAATCTTGATATGATTAAAAATGCTGATTATATAATAGATATGGGACCAGAAGGTGGAAATAAGGGAGGATTGATTATTGCAACGGGAACACCTGAAGAGATAGCAAAGAATCATGAAGTAACAGGCTCGTATACAGGTAAATATCTGGCAGATGAGTTAGAAAATATTACAAAGGAAGATAATGAGTAAAGCTATTGTAGCAATAGATTTAGGGTCAAACAGTATACGAGTTTTAAAGATGGATTGTAAAACAAAAGAGGCAATTTCAGAGTTTCATAAAACCGTTAAAACAGCTGATAATTTAGCATCAACAGGGGTTATTTCAGATGAGGCATTATCACGTGTGGTTGTTGCAATTAATGAAGCTAAAGAGAAGATGGATTTTTCAGATACAACGGTTAAAGCTGTAACAACCGAAGCGATACGTCAAGCAAAAAATGGTGATGAGGTATTGGTAAAAATTGAGGAAGAGACAGGCATAAAATTTGAAATCATAGATGGTGTAGCCGAGGCAAAATATGCATTAACTGCTGTACAGAATCGTTTGAAACTTCTTAATCAAGCACCTAAAAATTTTATGTTGGTTGACATTGGAGGTGGTTCTACAGAGCTTCTTTTCCATTATGGAGAAGAGAAGACATTTTCAAAGAGTTTTCCTGTAGGTATTGTAACGGTAACCCAAAAATTTAAAGGTCTACCTGAAATTGCTCAGGCGATGCCCATTATTATGAATCCTATGAGAAACTATTACAATCAAGTTGTCTCGGAGCATGGAGAAGTTGAGATGTTTATTGCCACAGCAGGAACACCAACAACCATTGCTTCTATGAAACATGGTATGTTTTATGAGACATATGATGCCAATAAGATACATGGAACACGATTGACTCAAAGAGATTTGGTCGAACAGTTACAACGCTTAATTACAATGAGTCCAAAAGAGAGAGTTGATGCTGTGGGTGTTGGACGTGATGATTTAATCGCTTCAGGAGTTTTAATTTATGATGAACTCTACACAATTAGTGGTTTTAAAGAGTCAATGGTGATTGATGATGGCATTCGTGAAGGTGTTGCCTACTCTGTTTGTCAAGATAAGTAGTTTAGTGATACTCTATTTAATAGAACTCCACCTCTTTTAAGAGGTGGTTTTTAACTAGAAGAGGATAAAAATTTTTTTCCAAACTCTCGGGCTGGAATTGCTTTGGAGCATAAGAATCCTTGATAGTAAACATGTTCATTAAATTCGATGAGTTTTCTCTTCTGCTCTTCTGTCTCTACTCCTTCTACAATTATTTTATAGTTAAACTGTTTTCCAATGGCAATAATACTTTTGATTAACTCTTGACTGTCTTGATTTGTCATCATATCTTTAATAAATATCTTATCAATTTTTAGTACTTTAAAGGCAAACTTTTTAAGGTAAGAGAGTGATGAGTAGCCTGTTCCGAAATCATCAATACTGCATTCTATACCTTTTTCTCTAAGATTTTTAATTATATCTTGAGTATTGGAGTAGTTATCAAGAAGGGTTGTCTCTGTTAACTCTAGCTTTAAGAGAGAAGGAGAGATTTCACCTTGTTTAATACAGTTATCAAGTTGTGTAACAAAATTAACTTCATTGAGTTGTCTGGCATTGATATTGATTGAGACATATTCAAAATGAATACGTTTCTGTGCTTGCCAAATTGCTAACTGCTTACATACCTCCTTGGCAACCCACCAACCAACTTTGGTAATTAGCCCTGATTCGGTTGCCATTGGGATAAATCTATCGGGCATAATTAACCCCTTTTTTGGATGGTTCCATCGTAAAAGTGCTTCAATTGCATTGAGTTTATTATCTTTGATATTAACAATAGGTTGATAGTAGAGTTCAAGCTGATTGTTATCAATCGCTGATTTTAAATCGTGTTGCAGACTGGTAAGCTCTTGTTGTTCTACATCCAGACTGTGGTCATAAAAACGGATATTATTAAGACCTTCTCGTTTGGTCTGATACATTGCCATGTCTGCTTGTCGTATAATCTGTTCTGTGTTGTCACTTTTTGGCTCAATCAATACAATACCTATACTTGTGGTCATAAATAAATCCAATCCTTCTATCTCGAAAGCTGGTTTAAATATCTCTTTAATTTCCATTGCAATATCTTCAGCCTTTTTTCGACTGATAGAGAGACTCTCTGCTGTAAATGGTACTAAAAGAATAAATTCATCTCCACCAATACGTGAAATATACTTCTCTTGAATATTTAGTTGTTGTAATCGTTGGGCTACCTCTAAGAGAAGTTTATCTCCAACAACATGCCCAAAAGTATCATTCACCTGTTTAAAGTGATTTAAATCCATATAAAAGAGAATTGAGTACCGATATTGATGTTGCTCTTGAAGAATAAGTCTTTTCATATACTCTTGATAGCTTCTTCGGTTGGGAAGAGAAGTGAGACTATCGTGTAGAGATATATAGCTTATTTTTTCATAGGCCTCATGTTCAACTGTTTTATCTTCGAGTATACCAATACCTCCAATAAGTTCTTGATGCTCATTTAGAAGTGGTGAACAGGTAAGTTCTAACCAGACTCTTTTTCGTTGAAATGAGAGGTTATATGAACCCATCTCATACTCAGAGCTTCTGTCTTGTAAAATATTTTTCATAATAGAGATGGCTTTTTTATCTTTGATTGTATTTAAGTCAAATCCATTGAGTTCTTTTTTAAGTCCAAAAAGTTTATGAAAGAGTGTGTTATATTTTAAAATCTTTAACTCTTTATCATAATAAAATATACCAATAGGTGCTTGTTCTAAAAGCAGATTAAGTTTTTGCTCTTTTTGCTGAAGTATCTTTTTGATATTAAATTTATCATATATTAATCTATCTTGATACTTATTTCCTATTAATAGTAATATATAAAATACAAATAATACAATTTGGATTATCCATGCATACGTGAGCGAAGATGTAAAGAGTATAATAAAAATTGGTATTAATAATAAACTTATAAATAGGAGTGAAATTTTAAAATCAAAGATAAATTTACTAAGACCTCCAGATAAAACAATTAGAAATATTATAAGGATGAGTTGATAGTTTTCATTAAGATAAGGAAAAATAATAATAGCTACACCCCCCCATAATAAAGCATTTAATAAAGTTTTTTGTTGAAAAAGATTATACCACTTGAAATAGTTTTTTCGATTAGAGTTCTTAAATTTTAGATAATTATTAACTGTAGTTACTAATATTGAAACAGTAGCTAAAAACCAAGTTAATAGTATGTATGCAGACTCTATTTTTGAGTAAAAGAGATAAAAGAATAGAGATGTGAATAGAAAATTGAAGAATACAATCTTGGGTATAAAATTATATTGCTCTTCTATGAGCTGTAATTTTATATCGGGTAGGGTTATCTTTTGTAATAGGTAATATATAAGACTTTTCATGAGTTACATTATATAGTAATAAATATTAATTATAAATAACAATTTGTGTTATTTTGTAAAAATAATAGGTAAAATTATAACTCATCTCTAAAAAAAACTTGCTAAAATTATGGATTATAATAAATTTATATAAAATAGAATACTAGAAGGAATTACTTATGAAAGTATTATTAATAAAAGATGTTAAGAGCTTGGGAAAGAAGGGCGAGATAAAAGAGGTAAAAGATGGTTATGGTCATAACTTCTTGATTGCAAAGGGAATGGCAAAGTTGGCAACCCCTACAGTTGTTGCAAATTGGAAGGCTGAGCAGGAGCGTATTGCAAAAGAGTTGGCAGATACTTTGGCACGTCTAAAAAAAGAGAAAGCTGAAATTGAAGCCAATAAAATTGTAATTACTAAAAAATTGGCTCCTGCTGGAATTCAAGGTTCTGTGGGTAAAGATGATATTGCAAAAGCTGTAAAAGCACAGCTTAATATAGAGATTGATAAGAAGATAGTGGAGCTTAAAAAAGCGTTAAAAACTGTGGGCAATCACAAGGTAGACATTAAATTGGGTCATGGAATTCATGCCACATTAGATGTTGAGATTGTAGGAGAGTAGTAGCATGTTTCATGCAACAACAATACTCGCTTATAAGGGCGAGGATAGTGCTGTTATTGGTGGCGATGGACAGGTAAGTTTTGGAGATACGGTCTTAAAAGGAAATGCTACAAAGATTCGTTCTCTTTATAAAGGTGAGATTCTTGCAGGTTTTGCAGGAAGTACAGCTGATGCCTTTAATCTTTTTGATATGTTTGAGAGTATTTTAAACGAGAAAAAGGGTGACTTGCTTAAATCGGTCATTGAATTTAGTAAGATGTGGAGAAAAGATAAACATCTACGTCAGTTAGAGGCGATGATGTTGGTTTTAAATAGAGAGCATATTTTTATATTAACAGGAACAGGAGATGTTGTTGAGCCAGAAGATGGCAAGATAGCTTCAATTGGTTCAGGTGGAAACTATGCAATTTCAGCTGCTAGAGCTTTGGATAAACATGCTGATATATCGGCACGAGATTTGGTAAAAGAGAGTTTAACTATTGCTGGAGAACTCTGTATCTATACCAATACAAATATAAAATTATTGGAGTTATAATTGAATACAACTATTCCAACCAACCTTACACCAAAAGAGATAGTCTCTTTTCTAGATAAATATGTTATTGGTCAAGGTAATGCTAAGAAAACCATTGCTGTTGCACTGCGTAATCGTTATAGACGTTTACAGTTAGATGCTGAGATGCAGAGAGATGTTATGCCAAAAAATATCTTGATGATTGGTAGTACAGGTGTAGGAAAAACAGAGATTGCAAGACGACTCTCGACAATGATGAGGTTACCTTTTGTCAAGGTAGAGGCAAGTAAGTTTACAGAAGTTGGTTTTGTTGGGCGTGATGTAGAGTCAATGATTCGTGATTTGGCTGCTAATGCTCTGCAACTGGTTAGAGAGGAGCAGAATGAACTCAATCAGGAGAAGATAGAGGCGTATATTGAGAATAAAATTATAGAGAAGCTTCTTCCTCCTCTTCCAGCTGGTGCAAGTGAACAGAAACAGCGAGATTATGAAGCCTCTTTTGCAAAAATGCAGAGTAAGTTTGAAAAAGGGGAGCTTGACCATTTAAAGATTGAAGTAAATCTTCCTGCTCCAACTATTGATGTTATGGGAGGTGGTAATGTTCCTCCTGAGATGGCAAATGTTCAAGAGTCAATTATTAAAGTGATTGGTGGCTTGAATAAAAAGGGGAAAAAGAAAGAGGTAACGGTTAAAGAGGCAAAGAAGATTTTGGCTCAAGAGGCGAGTTCTGAACTGTTTGATGAAGAGAAGCTTAAAGATTTGGCACTCAAGAAGATAGAAGAGGGGGGGATTGTTTTTATTGATGAGATTGATAAAATTGCCGTTCCTGCCAATTCCAGTTCACGACAAGACCCAAGCAAAGAGGGTGTTCAGCGTGATTTACTTCCTATTGTAGAGGGTTCAAATGTTCAGACTAAAATTGGTATGGTCAAAACAGACCATATTCTTTTTATCTCAGCAGGTGCATTTCATTTGAGTAAACCAAGTGATTTGATTCCAGAACTTCAAGGAAGATTTCCTTTAAGAGTAGAGCTTGACTCGCTGGATGCTGAAGCACTCTATCGAATTTTAACAGAACCTAAAAATTCATTGATTAAACAGTATGAAGCACTACTAGCTGTAGAAGAGGTAGCTTTAAGTTTTGAAGAGACAGCACTTCGTGCTATTGCAAAGTACTCTTCTGTTGCAAATGAGAAGACAGAAGATATTGGCGCACGACGACTGCATACAATTATGGAAAAAATTGTGGAAGATATTAGTTTTAATGCCGATGAGTTTAAAGGACAAAGCGTGGTAGTGGATGAAGCTTTAATTGAAGAGAAGCTTGAGAAACTTGTAGATAATGAAGATACCACTCGGTATATTCTTTAAGTAGATAGAGACTCCCCTTATTAAAGGGGGGGATTCTTAAAAAAATATTAATGTTTTTTTTTATTTAAAAATAATTTTTTAAGTTAGAGATAATCTAGAATCATATAAAATCACAATTTAATGAAATTAAAGGATTATTTATGCACAATGTTAAAAAAACTACTCTACTTTATCTTATTTTACTCTTTTTTTTTAGCTCTTTCATTTCTGCTTCATCTTTAAGTATCAATTCAAATAGCAGAACAGTTAGACTAGGAGAGTTACTTGCTCTCGAGGTTGAAGCTTCTGAGGATACATCTATTCGTTGGATGATAGGAGAAGAGGTTAAATCGGTAAAGAAGAGATTCTATTTTACACCCACTAAAGAGGGAATTTATCAGATTAAAGTTTTTAATGGAGAGGTTGAAGAGGATACCATTACGATAAGAGTTAGCTCTTTTCCTACGCCTCAATGTGGTAATACAACGATAGTTGCTACAGGAAATGATGGAGAGGTAAAAGAGACCAGATGCAATATTCAAGAGGCTTTAGATTTTCTTCAATTACATAATGGAGGAGTAGCGCATCTCTCTGCGGGTATCTATCCGATTAATCAACAACTTATTATCTATGATAATATCACCATAGAAGGTACAATGGACGGAGAAGATACACGCTCAACAATTCGATTAGAAAATGATGTTCAGTGGAGCGATAGAGGTAGAGGTGGTGATTGGGTTGCAGTCCCTCCTTTGATTATTAATGATGCAAATATTGAAAAGGGTCAATCTCTTTTACGTCAACACTTAAGCAGTTCTAATCATAATATTACAATTAAAAATATTCAAATTAATGCAAACAGAGAGAATCAACTTCGTAAGTGGCACTCTGGTGAGGGACATTATATTGTTATAAGCTTTAAAGATGTAAAAGATGTGAATATATCAAATGTTACACTCTATAATGGGCTTTCAGATGGTATTTTTATTAAAACTGGCGAGAATATCTCTATTAATAACTCAAAGATTAAAGATATGGGACACTCTGCTATTTATCAAGTTGAAGTGCATCATGCTGTTGTTGAAAATAATAAAATAGATGTACATGTAAATAGTGGTATTAGATTTTTTGGAGGAACAGATTTTACTATTAGAGATAATACGATATTCTCCTCTTCACATTATGGAAACTATGGTATTCAAATTTCACAAGCTTATTCAGCAAATATTCCTATGAAAAATGTATTGATAGAAAATAATATTATTACTCAAATACCCTATGCAGGTATTGCTCTTTATGCGAGTAAAGAGGGGGATATTGCAGAAGCGATTATCAAAAATAATATTATTGTTGGCTGTGGTTCAAAAGCTCCAAATTTAAGCGAATTTCCCAATACAACTACAGAAGAGAGTGGAGGAATAAATATTCAATCATTCAAGGATGTAACCATTGTTAATAATACACTTTTTAACAATTATGGTAGTGGTATATGGATTGATAATCGATTTTATAATTCAGATGTTGATTTTAGTGGTTTAGAGCGTATTTTAAAAAAGGTTACTATCAAAAGTAATATTATTGCCCGAAGCAATTCAGAGAAAAAAGAAGCTTATGGGGTAGAGAAGTACCTAAGTACATCATCTAGTGGGACAACACTTAATATCTTTAATAATATTTTTTATAAGAATCAAAATGGTAGTTATAGTAGCAATATTAAACTTAATAGAGATAATTTTTTCAATAAGAGTCCAAATTTTATGGATGAAATAGAGTTTGATTTACGATTAAAATCAAACTCTATCGCTTTAGATGAGGCAGGTAATGTTACTATTGGTGCATCCAAAGAGATGTTGGAGAGATATAAAAATCTCTCTCTTTAATTTTTAAGGAACAGAACGGAAAAGAGCCTTTTGAGGCTCTTTTTTTGTGCTGAAAATATCAAGGAATTTGTCTGTAATTTTGCTGTAGGTGTGGTGTTCTAAAACAAAATTCTTTCCTTTTATACCCATCGCTTTTCGTCTCTCTTGAGGTGTGTTATAGAGTTTCAATATCGCTTGGCTAATTAAACTGCTTTTATGCTCTTTAATGGTTATTCCACATTGTGCCTTAGAGATTAAGTCTCCCTCTCCACTAAAGAGATGAATAATTGGTTTTGCTGAATACATATAATCAAAAATTTTATTGGCAGAGATACCATATTTATAGATGCTTTTATCTTCCCATCCAATATAACAGACATCAAAGAGTGCAAGCATATTCTGCACCTCTTTTTTAGGAATGGCATCGATAATGGTCATATTGGTTAGTTTTAATTCTTTAATTCGTTCTCTTAATCGCTCTTTTTCTGAACCTTTTCCCACTAAGACAAAGTGTATTTTTGAAGTAGTTTTTAGTTCTTGAGCAACATCAATAAGCAAATCTAACCTGTCACCCATTCCCATAGCTCCTGTATATCCTATAATAAACTTATCTTTTGGCACTTCTGCTCTGGCTTGTGGATTCAATGGGTCGGGATTTTTCAGTTCTTCTAAAAAAATACCATTTGGAAGATAGGTGAAATCAAAATTATAGATACCCTGTTCTCTAATATAGTTATCGGTATTGGGTAGTACAGATGTGATATGGTCGGCATGTTTAAATCCAAAATTAACACACTTTTGCATTATATACATAAGAGGATTGTATTTTGAGTAACCTTGAAAGTTCATAAGTGTTAATGGCCAGATGTCTCTAATTTCAAAGATAAGTTTTGCTCTATATTTTTTTGCTAAATAGTAAGAGGGTAAAATAAGCATTGGTGCAGAGCCTGAACAGAGAATTATATCTGGTTTGGTTAATATTTTTGGAAGATTGAAGAGTTTAAAACTAAATTGAAACCATTTCCAAACCCGTTTTTTATCTCGAGAATCTTTATATTTAATAACTTTTAGCCAAAGATATTCTACTTTATCAACCATCTCTTTGAGATAGGGTTGATTTTTTTGAATAGGAGGATATGTATTTAAAAAATGTGAATAGGATGCCGATATAATAATGGGATTTATATTTTTTTTCTGTAACTCTTTTGCCATATAATAGTGTCTGTATGTCATTCCATGTGATGGACTTCCTGCATAATCATTTATTATCCATACAGTTTTTTTAGGTTGATTCTTCATTAAATATCCTTTTTAGATTCATTAAATAGATTGTTTCTTAGATTTTCAAATCCTATGTTAAAGATTGCATCAATAACAGATAATCCTTTAATAAACTCTTGAGTTTTTGGTTGTTTATAACTAAAGGGAGGCATTTTATTATAGAGAAGGGTTATGCTCTCCTCTTTATAGTCCTGATGCTCTTGATAGTTGTCTCCTCCCTCTCCTGAAAGATAACTATTTCCATGAACAGCTTTAATAAGCTCAATCAATCTTTGGGTTGAGCCTGATTGAAGATGAAATGCTGAGCTTCTTTTAAATTCTGTATTAAGATGTAGCTTTCTTGATAAAGATGTAATGGCATGTATATTATAGTCTGCTAAGTTATCAGCTTTAAAATTAATCAGTTCAAATATAAAGTCTTTATTCTCTTTAAAATAGGGACTCTTTGCATAGTTTGCTTGAAGTGTCCCTATGAATTTCTTTTTCCATTTTTCATTTAAAAAAGTTGTTTCATTAATCTGTTGAACACCACTCCCCCTTTTTATGGGAATGGTTAGGTAACTGCTCTCTCCAGAGATATTGACGGTGACTCTGTTTGTATAGCTTGAACCTGTTTTTATAAACTGAACATCATCTAAGAATATAAATATATCTGATTGCCAAATTTTATAAAAGTAGCCAAGCCATGGCAGAAAATTTGGTTGATGAATGCCTACAACTATTTGATTATCCATCTTAGCACCTCAAAACTCTCTGCATACTCTGTACCAATTTGGACTCCACGTGTTTTTGCTAAAGAGAAGATAAAATCTTCACTCATATAGGCTCTTCCCTCTTGAGATTTATACTCTTTTAAGGCATTACATTTACATTGAACATGTTTTTTATCCAGTTTTATAAAGGATGTTGTATTGAATGTAAGATTATTCCATATGAGTTCATAACCAAGTATGGTACAGTTCTTAAATGCTCTTAGACCCTCTTGAGCAATGGTTGCATGGTCTTGATGAATGTCATGTAGCGATGGCATTAGTACCAAGTCGGGTATAAGTTTTCGTTTGTATTGAATTAAGTCTTCTAAAATATCTTGTCGTGCATAGTTTAATTTTCTTACTTGATAGTTGTATATAATAACATTTTCACGTTTAATGCCCAATCGTTTGGTTGCATTGATAACTTCTCTCTTGAGAATGTCTTTTGGATGACCTTCGGGTACAGACTCTTCTGCTGTAGAGAAGGCGAAATAGTAGACATTTGCACCATTTTCAATTAATTTTGCAATGGTTCCTCCTGCTCCAAGCTCTCCATCATCGGTATGTGGTGCCAATACAAATACATTTTTAAATTTACTAATCATTTTTTACTCCTACTTTAAGAGGTTTTAAACGCTCTTGTTTAGTTAAATTACTATAGAGACTCAAGAGCTTTTTCTCTTGATTTTGCCAGTTGTATCTCTCTTTAACTCTTTTTATATTGTTGTCTTTATTTTTATATGTCTCTAATATTTTTGGAAAGAGTTGATTGAACTCCTCTTGATTAAATATATCTTCAATAACATATCCTATTTGATGCTCTTCTACAAATCTTTTTAATTCAGATAGACCAGAAACAATAACAGGAAGGTCAACCATCGCATATTCAAACATTTTATTTGGTAGAGCCAAATCCCAACTCTTACAGAGGTTCTCTTCTATACATACACCAATATCTGCTGATGAGGTGTAATCCAGTAAAATATCTGGAGATACAGCATCATGAAAATATAGATTTGATTGAGACTCCATTCGCTTTAAAATCTCTTTTTTTAACTCTCCAAATCCCATAATCACGTAACTTACATCTTTTTTATCTTTAATGAGTTCTAAAAATTCCAAAATACCTCTTCTTGGTTGCAGACCTCCTTGGTAGAGGAAAATGATATGCTCCTTTGGAATATTAAATTTTTCTCTAAAAATATCTTTTTTCTTGATAGAGATTTTACTGGGTGTGTTGTAGATAAGTGCTGGTTTTTTTATTCCATAAAGTTTAACATAATCATCGGCGATGGGTTCGCTTACAGTAATAACCTCATCGACATATTTTAAGAGAAATCTCTCAACAATTTTCAAGATTTTCTTATCAAAATTACTTTGATGATGTCGCTCTGTTTCATGTTCATGTGCATCATAGACTACTTTTATGTCTCTATTTTTAAACTTCTTGATTATAAATGCAATGGGCAGTGTATCCAAATCGTTACAGTGTAAGATATGAAACTCTTTGCAGTGTTGAACAGAGAGTTTAATATATTTAAAATAGGCTCCCAACTTAGAGATTATCCCTCTGCTCTCTTCTCGATTTAGATAACTAAATCTTCGTATTTTAAAGTTTCTTTTCTCTTCATAGGCTTTTAACTCTTTGTCATTATGTGCAATAACTTCAATTTCATATCCAGCATCTGCTAAGGATATTGACTCTTTTAATACACGACTATCATTGGTAAAGTTATTAAATACTAAATTTGCAACTTTCATCTATCCTATATTCCCTTTTAATTTTTTATTGTAACTTGTTGATTTTATTCTTTATCAACTACTCTTTTTGTAAACCCTTATCAGTGAACAGATAAGACCCTTTTATCTATTTATTATTTAAAGAAATGCTATCTTGTTCTGCTCCTTTTATATAGTTTACAGTTACAAAGAGTGCATAAAATCCCAGCATCATTCGTATGTCAATGAGGCTACTTGATTTTAAAACATTTAGTAAAAAGTAGAAGTATAGAGCCAAACACCAAGGACAATGCTCTGCATTAATCTGTCTGTAGACTTGATAGAAAAGGAACAGAAAGAGAAGCAGTGGTATGTAACCCAATTCAAACCAGACCTCTAAAAAGATATTATGAGGATAGTCAAGATGGTCAATATTGCTTATCTCATAGCCATAACTTCCTACACCATAGCCCCAAAAAGGGCGCTCATTTATCTTTTTTACAGAAAATATGGTATTGGTTATCCTACTATGTGCAGATGCACCACCACCTTTTTCTGTAACTAATCCCATTAATCTCTCAACAGTATTATGTACCAGTTTCATTGTAGGATTGTCTGTTGAGGTGACAGTTGTATTGGAGACCACAAATATAATTGAGCCTGTAATGGCTATAACAACAATAATGGGAACTATTAACTTATTAAATTTAAAAGTTGTTAAGAACTGATAAAATTGAAAGAGCAGATAGACCCCCAAAATTAACATTGTAAAGAGAAGTGGTCCTCTTCCTCCTGCTGATATAAGAATAATGAAGGCTATTAAGAGAATTCCCCAGCGTAATATTGGTGTCTCTTTTTCATTAAAAAAGTAGTATAAAACAAGAATCCCATTTAGCCAAGATATGGTTAAATAGAGTGCTGTCATCTGTAATATCTCATCTTTATCCATATTGCTAAAGCTCTCTTCAGAAGTTCCACTAATATATGTTGTATAGAAGTTTAAAAAGAGAATACTACAGAGAAAAATTAATGGTGTAAGTGAAAGCATAAATTTTTTCATATCAAAATCTTTAACTAAAAGAGGAAAATAGAATGCCAATGCCATTGTTCCAAAATTAATAGTTTTTGTAATACAGGCAGTTTGAGATGAGGTATAGCCCAATGAGAAAATCATAAATAGGTAAAAGAGTGTTAATATTAAAACCAGCTCGAACTTCTCAATAGCTATCGCCTGAAGAGTGGTTTTTAAGTGAGAGACCATTATAAGGGTAACAACCATAGCACTAAGAAGTGTTAGGTCAGGGAGTCCCTTTATTCCCATAAGTGGTAGTACCATTTTTATTGTTCCACTTAGGAGTAAAACAGCAAAAATAGACTCTTTAGAGAATATCATTAAATTTTTCACAATTTTAACTCATGATACTTTTCAATGGTCTCTCTATAAATTTCTCTATAGACTTCTAGAGAGTGTTGGTTAAATGAAGCATTGTGCCATAAAAGAACAAACTCTCCATTATATTTTTGAACAGCTTGAAGATAGTAGTCGACCAACTCTCGAACTTTTTGGGGAGATTTAGCCTCTTCAATAAACGTAGCTTCCATCATAATAAGAGGATGTTCCATCAGAGTTAATTTCTCTCTGGATAAGATGTTGAAGGGGTGATAAGGGTAGCAGACACCTGTACGGAAACCACTCTTTTGGGGATATGCTAAATTGGAACACCATTTCATTCTATTATCTTCCCAAAGTTGCCATGTTTTAGGTATTTCAAAACGAAGATAGTGTTCTCTTCCATAATAAATTTTTTCTCTATTTACCTCTTCTAGAGCCTCTTTCTCTGCTTTAAACTGCTCTGCATTATTGTATGCATTATAAGAGGGATGGATACCAATTTTATGTCCTCTTATTTTAATGTTCTCTATAGTTTTTTTAACATAAGATTCATCAATTTTATATCTATTGTCATATTTCGTGGTTGTTCCTCCAGCCATAAAAAAGAAGTATGAGCTAAGATTAAATTTGTCACTAATATCCATAATTTCATCAAAGGTATCATAGGGGTCTTTAATTTTTCCTCTTTTGATATTTATATATTGAAAAGCAGTTTTTAAAGCTAAAAGAGGACTTTTTCGATAGAGAATATCTCCAACCATACCTTTTAGAACTTTTGTTGCTGTTGGATAGCGTAAAACTTCATCAATATCATGTGTTAAAAGCATGGAGAAGTTTTTTTTATCACGTTGATTGGAATAGTCCATCTCTATAAGCATATTCCATAAAAACTCTATAGATTCGTTAACAATGGGTCGTTCTAAAAAATTATACAAGTGTGCTAAACTTGCTTTATGAGGAAATCGATTGTGTTCGTCTCTTTCGAGTAGAACATACTCTTCCCATCTGCTAAGCATAAAAAATATGGTAGCAAATATATCAATATGAGAGATAACCTTGTTCTCTTTTATCTCTATCTTCTCTTTACCAAAAAGTACGGGAAGATTCTCTTCTACAAAAAGAGCATGTGAATAAAATGAAACTTTTTTAGGAATAGATGATGCTTTTAAATAATCTAACGGCTTGGGATAATTTGAGAAAAAAGCATCTTTAATAATAACAGTTTTTTGATTCTCTAGGAGAATTCTATACTCTTTAATATCTTTATCTGACAAGGTTATTTTATAAGGGATTTTAAAAAAATCATTAAAAATAACCTCTATAAGATAGACTCTCTCTTCAACGTTATTGGGTGGTATGACTATATTCAACATGATGTATCCATAAAATTTAATGGGATATTATATAACAATAATTATAATATTAATATTAATAAATAATATTTAATGTATTAAAACATAATTAAAATAAATATTAAATAATATTTTATAATTAAATAGATACAATTTTAATATCTAAAGCGTTTAACAAAGGATTTTTATGCAAAATAGTATTGATATATTATCAATGATACGAAAATTTTATCGGTACAAGTTGGGAGTATTGGTGATATTAGTTTCAATACTTATTGGTGCATCAATTTACATTAAAACAGTCGTTCCTATCTACTTGAGTACAATTCTTATCGATGTTGGAGAGAATGACTCTTTGGATATTAAGTCACTTTTTCCAAATAGTAAAGTACTCAATCTTGATATGGAAAATAAACTGGAATATGATGCTTCAATTTTAAAGTCTCAACATGTTGTTGGGGCTGTTTTAAATCAGATTGACTTTTCGAAACGTTTTTTTATTAAACGTGGATGGCAGGGTTATAATCTTGAACTCTATGGGGATAAGGTACCATTTAAAATAAAATTTAAACATTTCAGTAAGAATCATCACTCTGCAAACTTTACTCTTAAACCGATTGACGATATGCATTTTAAATTTTATATTAAAGATGATAAAAAGGGAGATATTTATAAATATGGAGAACGAATTACCTATCTGTTTTATACGCTTGTTGTAACAAAAAATGGTCATATTCAGCCTGAAATAGGAAAAGAGTATCTTATAGAGATAGAGACCAATAAAGAGATTCTTATGTCACAAATATTAAATAATCTATCTATCGAAAAAGAGGCGAATAGATTATTGAAAATTGGTTATAAAGACTCTATTCCTGAAAGGGGAAAAGAACTCTTGAGACAACTGGTTTATCACTATCAGAAATATATTTTAAGCAGTACAAAACATAAAGATGAGGCTTATGGAGAGATGTTAGATAAAAAGATTCTTTTTATGGATAGAGAGCTAAAACGAATTGGTAAGAAGATACGTGATTACAAATCAGAACACAAAGAGCTGTTGGCATTAGGATTGGAAGATGCTGTCTTTTCTGATATTATTGAAAAAGACCGTAAGTTTGCAAATATTTCACTACAGTTAAAGGCATTGATGGCAACAAAAGAGGCAATTAGAGGGGGAAGATACTCTCTACTTCTGTTAGAGAATAACGGTATTGTGACTGAAGATTTAAAATTGCTCTTTAAAAAGCTTAGAGAGAGGAGAGTTCAACTGGAGCTTTTAGAGCAACAGAAGAAGAGTCCCGAGACATCTATTATTAAAAGTGAGACCTATAAGGAGATGTTAAAAGAGCTTCAGAGTTTAAAGAGAGAGCTAACTACGCTCTCTCTTGAGTATACGGTTAATCATCCAAGTTATCAAAAAATTAAGGGAGATATAGATGCAATTAGAGCTGAACTCTCTGGATATATTGGAAAGAGTATTAAGAACAGTAAGACAGAGATTAGAGGGATAAAAAAAGAGATAGATAAATCATTAAGTGCATTAAATAGAAATTTAAATGGACAGTTTAGTTTGATGAAAGAGCGTTTAAAAGAGAAGAGAGCAACGATTGATAATTTACCCAAGTCGGTTATGGCTTTAGAGAAGTTAAAGAGAGATTTTACAACAAAAGAGAACAGCTATAAGATACTTTTAAAAAAGAGGGTTGAAATTTCTGTAACTACCAGCTCTATTTCAAATATTCAGATTGTAGATAATGCATCCAGCACACGTTCGCCAATTCAACCTAAAAAGGCATTTCTATATCTCTCTTCTCTGATTATGGGATTGGTTTTGAGTATTATTTATGTCTCTTTTTCTATTCGTAAAGATAAAAAACTTTATAGTGAAAAAGATATTTCAACAAAACAGTATAGCGTTATTACTCATATGGAAAAGATGGAGAGTGATGATGCTTTTTGGAAACTTATATCACTTTTAGAGAAGCGTATAGATGCAGATAAAAAAGAGGCTCTGATTCTTCTGCTTACAAGTAGCAGTTATGATGAACCAAAAGAGATGGTTTTAAAAAAGCTCTCTTATCTGTTAGACAGTATCTCTAAAAAGGTTTTGATTATTGATTTTGATACTTATAACCCTCAAGTAGATAGTATTTTTAATGGTAATTCACAATTGGGATTGAGCAATATTTTAATGAGTAAACATAATATTGAACAGTTGAATTTACAACAGTGTATCTATCGTCGTGAAGCACATATTGATATTCTTCCTGCTGGTCATACAGTTCAAGACAACCTTAAACTACTCTTTAGTAATAAGATAGAGAGACTTTTGGATATTTTTTCGAAAAAGTATGACCTTATTTTGATTAATGGTACACCAATGGGGCTTTATCCTGTTACAGATATTTTATTAAAATATATTGATACCCTATTGATAGTTGCTGAAATTAATAAAAGTGACAGAACAATTTTAGATAATTTAGAGAATAAAGATATAGATAAGATGGTTTTCTTGATTAAATAGATTGAATTTCAATAAAACATGAATAGTTAAATAATATTATATTTTATTTTTATTATAATACGTTTTAGATTTAAAAAGGATTTTTATGAAAATTATAGAACTCTACTATGAGAAGATATTAAAAGAGGATGTTCCCTATTACGCAAAGTACTCATTATGGACAATAATAATGAAACCTATTAAAAAGTTTTTTAATATTGTTATTATCCCAAATGTACCTTTCCTTCGCTTACGGGTGATGCTTTATCGACTAATTGGTTTTAAAATTGGTAAAAAGAGTGATATTGGTATGAAGTGTTATCTGGATGAGATTGACCCTTCAAAGTTAATTATTGAAGATAATGTAACCATCTCTTGTAACTGTTATTTTACTTGTCATGGAAAAGGGCAACCACATACTAAAATTGTGATTAAAGAGGGAAGTTATATCGGGATGAGAGTCAATGTTGTTTCGGGTAAAGAGGGCGTTGTTATTGGGAAGAATGTTATTGTTGGTGCAGGAAGCTTGGTAAACAAGAGTATACCTGATAACAGTACAGCTGTTGGTGTTCCTGCAAGAGTACTCTCATAATGCTTGGTGCTATTAAACCACAATCCGAATTTGGTCGGAATGTTTTAACACTTATGACAGGGACGGTTGTTGCTCAAGCGATACCTATAGCAATAAGCCCAATTTTAACGCGAATATACTCTCCTGAAGATTTTGGTCTTTTAGCACTATTTTTAGCAATCTTATCTCTATTCTCTGTAGGCATTAATGCTCGATATGAGAGTGCTATTATGCTTCCTAAAAAAGATGAAGATGCTATTAATATTTTTGCTCTTGGATTGATTATAAACTCTACCATATCATTACTTCTGTTTATTATTATCCTTATCTTTAATGATACTTTTACAAAAATACTTGGGAATGATGCCATCTCTATTTGGCTCTATTTTATTCCGATAACCCTTTTCTTTACAGGGCTATTTAATATTTTAAACTCTTATAATAATCGGCAGAAACAGTATCGTGATATTGCAGATGCAACCATTATAAAATCGATGGTTATGGCTGTAGTTCAAGTGGGTGTAGGCTTGGTTAAGAGTGGTGCATCGGGATTAATAAGTGGACAGATTTTATCACAGTTTTTTGCCAATATGAGACTTTTGAAAAATATTATATCAAATAGAAGTTTGGTTGCCTCTATCAGATGGATTAAAGTTGTTGCTTTGGCAAAAAGATACAGAAATTTTCCAAAATTTTCACTCCCTTCAGCTTTTGCTAATGTCTTGGCTGGTCATCTCTCTAATATTCTTATATCAATATTTTATTCAGTTTCAACTTTAGGTTTCTACTCTATAGTTCAACGTATTCTTGGTATTCCTTCAGCTCTAATGGGGCAATCAATAGGTCAAGTATATTACGAAGAGGGTGTACAAGAGAAGATTAAAACAGGTGTTGCTAAAAATGTTTTTAACATTACTTTAAAACGGTTGGTTTTTTTAGGACTTCCCTCTTTTTTAATTCTCTTCTTTATTGTTGAAGAGCTTTTTGCTATTGTTTTTGGAGAGGAGTGGAGAGTCGCTGGTCAATATGCACAGATTGTTATACCGATGTTTTTTATTCGTTTTGTTGTGGCAACACTTAGTGTCACCTATGATATGTTTGGTTATCTAAAAATAGAGTTGCTTTGGCAAGTTACGTTATTGATTGGAACCATTTTTATTGTTGTTGTCTCTCATTTTATGGATATAGAGTTTAAAGTTTTATTGATTTTCTTAACACTCTATACAATATTGATGCAACTTATTTCATTATATTTTTTAAAAAAGATAGCTTCAGGAGCATTTAATTATGACAAATAGAGAAAAATATAGAGTTTTTTGTAAAGAGAATAGAAGCATTCCAATCTTTAGTAAAGATTGGTTTTTAGATGCTGTTTGTGGCAAAGATAATTGGGATGTGGTATTGGTTGAGAAGCAGAGAAAGATAATCGCTTCTATGCCTTTTTATAAAAAGAAAAAAGCACTTTTCACGATTATAACCATGCCCAAACATGCACAGACAATGGGTGTTTTTTTAACTTATCCAAAAGGTCAGAAGTATGAGACTAAGCTCTCTTATGAGAAGAAGATAATGCAGAGTCTTATTGAGCAGTTGCCTACTGTTGACTACTTTAATCAAACCTTTCACTACAGCATCACAAACTGGCTCCCTTTTTACTGGAAGGGGTTTACTCAAACTACAAATTATACTTATGTTATTGAAGGATTATCCAATTTGGATATGGTTTTTAAAAATTTTAGTAATGGAAAGCGAAAAGATATTGAGAAAGCAAAATCAGTGGTTGAGATAAAATTTGATTTACCTGCAAAAGAGTTTTATGCACATCATAAGCAGACATTAGAGAAACAGAATGCTAAAATATCGTATAGTTTTGAACATTTTTATCGTATCTATACCAATCTGTATAATAATAATTCTGGACGTACACTTTTTGCTATTGATAAGGATAATAATATTCATGCAGCACTTCTGGTTATTTGGGATGAAAATAGTGGTTATAATTTAATAACTACCTTTGACCCAACTTTTAGAAGTAGTGGGGCATCGACTCTATTGATTCAAGAGAGTATACGATTTATATCAACAAAAGCAGATATATTTGATTTTGAGGGAAGTATGATAGAGCGTGTAGAGAAGTCTTATCGACAGTTTGGAGCAAAGCAGAAACCCTATTTTGATATAACCAAAGTGGATTCAAAAGTACTGAAATATATTTTATAGTCTCTATGTTGTGTGGGCATCTCTGCCCACGAATTTAATAAAATATAAAAGATTAAGGCAGATTGGAAATATCTAAAACTTTTAAACCTCTGTAGTAATCAACAGCATAAGCTTTTGTATTGTCTTCTGAAAGGGTTACACCAAAAGTGTAGACACCTGTTGATGTTTTGGTAATCTCTGTAGGTGAAGATGGTGTTATAACATTAATTGCTACCAATCCATTCTCTCTATCAGCCATAAATACCTTCTCTTCATTTAATGATAATTTTAGTCTCCATGCTTTATCTTGTGATGGGAAATGACCAATTTTTATTGGTGTAGATGGATTGCTTATATCTATAATAACCAGTCCATTTGTATAATCGGTTACAAATGCAAGGTTTCCATATTGAGAGATAGCCACATCAAGTGTTGTTCCCTTGGTATCATACTCTCCAATTTTTTGAATATTTGAGAGGTTACTAATATCTAGAATAAGCAACCCTTTTGAATGGTTGGCTAAATAGGCACGGTTTTCATCTTCTGAGAGTACAATATCCCATACTTTACCACCATTTTGATAATCAGTAAGGTAGTGACCGATTTTATTAGGGTTGGTAGGGTCAGAGACATCCAATACAACCAAACCATTAAAATAGTCGGCAAGAAAGAGTTTTGTTCCATCAGATGAGAGGGTTACTCCTTTTACTCTTCCTGCAATTGTATCATATGTACCAATTTTAACAATATTTGATTCATCTGATATGTCTAAGATAATAACGCCATCTTGGTCAAGTGCAACATAAGCGATATTTTCATCTTTATTGAGTACTACATCAAAGACTCTTCCTCCATTTGTTTGAGTAAACTCTGAAACAATAGTAGGATGGCTTGGATTACTTATATCCATAATTACCAATCCACTGGAGTAGTTGGTCACATAAGCTCGGGTCTCAGCACGGTTTAAAACCACCTGTTCAGAGTAGTGTGAGGTCTCTTGTTCACCTATAATAGGCATTGTATTGTCTGCATAGGCAAACGTTATAGAAAGTAGGAAGGTAAGGTATATTGAAATAAATCTATTCTTCATCATTTTTCCTTAATTAAATTTAGTAGTTTATATTACTTACTACCATTAGAATAGTATCATATTAATAGTTCATTTAAAATAAATAAAAATATAAAAAAATATAAAAAAATATTGACTAAATATATTAAAGTAATATGTTATACTACGAAAATTTTTTAGAAAGTGATTGTATAAAATTATGGAAACAAAGACAAAATCAGGATTTATTGCTGTTGTAGGAAGACCAAATTCAGGAAAGAGTACTCTACTCAATTTTTTAGTGGGAGAGAAGTTGGCGATGGTCTCGAAGAAGGCACAGGCAACACGAAAACGTATGAATATTATTGTGATGCATAATGGGCATCAACTTATTTTTGTGGATACACCTGGAATTCATAAAAAAGAGCGTCTGATTAATGAATTTATGTTAGAAGAGGCATTAAAAGCGATGGGAGACAGTGACTTAATACTCTTTTTAGCACCCATTACAGATAGACTTGATGAGTATGAGAAGTTTTTAGCACTTAAAGAGAGCCAAAAAGTAAAACATATTATTTTATTAACCAAGATGGACCATGTTCCACAGGGTAAAATTTTGGAGAAATTGGGAGAGTATCAGAAGTATCAAGATAAGTTCGAGGCGATTATTCCTTTTTCTGTCAATAAAAAAGTGGGTAAAAAAGCACTTCTTGATGAGGTGGTGAAATATCTTCCTGAATCTCCAGCTTTTTTTGATACAGACATCACAACAACAGAGTTTGTTCGTGATATTTATAAAGAGTTGATTCGTGAGTCTATTTTTGAGAACCTCTCTGATGAGATTCCTTATGAGTCAGATGTAACAATTGAGAAGATTGATGAGGATGAGGAGATGGATAGAGTCTATGCTACAATTATTGTAGAGAAAGAGACTCAAAAAGGGATAATAGTTGGTAACCGAGGAGAAGGGATTAAACGAGTAGGACGATTGGCTCGGAAGCAGTTAGAACTCTTTTCAGGAAAAAGAATCTATCTTGATTTACATGTTGCTGTTAAGAAAGGTTGGAGTAAATCTCGAGGAGGTCTTGAGGATATGGGTTATATCTTCTAGAAAAGTGATTAAAATCATATTTTAAAACAGTAAACAACTATAATATCCCCTATATATTAATATTAACAGATAATGTTATATTAATATATATATTTAAGAAAACTTTCAAATTAATTCAAAATAGTAAGCAATAATTAATTCTGTTGTTAATATAATTTTTATTATCTTATAAAGGAGTGGTAAATTAAAAATTATGTCAACTCAAAATATTGACCCTAGAATTAAAAAATATAAAAATATTATTACCATAAATCCTTATATTAATAGCTATTATGAATATAAGAACCAAGAATTAAAAAAAATCGATAAACTTACTTATAATGATAAGAATTTTACAATTGCCTATGCAACCAACAAAGATTTGATTATCGCTTCATTAGATATAGGTTTTGATGCTGATTTAGAAGAGATTGAAGATACTATCTATATGAAAGCCTACGAAGAGTTGGGTTTAGATGAGGAGAAAGAGTACACAATTCATCATCACAAGACAAACAGTGATGAGAACTCTACTCTCTATACAGTCTTTATCTCTGAACCTGACAATTTAGGTCTTAAGCTTTTACCTCTTGTTGAAGAGATAAAATATATCGACTTGGTTATTCCTGCACCACTGCTCTATCGTACACTCTATAGTAATAATGTTCTTGAAAATCGAGACGCACACTGTTATATCTATTTTACAATGAAAGATGCATTTGTAACTGTTTATAAAGATGGAGAGTTTATCTACTCTAAGTCAATTGAGTTTTCATTGGAGCAGATTTATGATAAATATTGTGCTTTAATTGGAGAAAAGATTGACAAAGAGGAGTTTTATGAGGTTTTAGAGTCTGAAGGGTTAAAGACAACCAATTCAGTCTATCAGCAAAATCTTATGAAACTTTTTGGAGAGGTGTTTTTACAGATTAATGACATTATCATCTATACAAAACGTGCTTATAATATCCCCAATATCTCTAAACTGTTTTTAGGCTCTGTAAAGAGTCCAATTATCGGTTTAGGAGATTATGGATATAACTATCTGGGTATTCCTACATTTAATTTAGATTTTAATTTTGATATTAAAAATGATGAGTGGTATGTTGACCAATTGCAATATTTAATGGTCAAATCTGGTTTAGATTATCTAGAAGGTTCAAAGGGTATTATTAATATCAGCTCTTATCCCAGACCACCTGTTTTTACAAAACGTTCAAGTGGACAGTTTATTTTATCAATTCTAGGTGCATCACTCTTGGCAATAGGTGTTCCTTTGGGTTATTTGGTGCCGTCATATATGAATGAAGCTTATAATCTAAAATTAAATAAGGATAATCAAAGACTTACTCATGAAGTTAAGAAATATAAGAAAATATTGAGTGATAAGCAGGCGATTATTAAGAGTGAGACAAAGAAATTAAAGAGTTTAGAGGCTATTTTTGAAGGGAAAGCGAAAACATTAACTTCTATCCACAAGAAAAAAGTAAATTATAATTTTAAATCAGGATTTTTATATACTTTTGCTAAAGATTTAAAGAAATATTCTGTGCATGTAGAGAAGATTCTTTCACATGAAGATACTTTTACTCTTTATCTTGTTAGTTCTGATGAGAAATTTATTACTAAATATATTAAATTTGTCTCAAAAGAGTATTCGTTAAATATTAAAAAAATTGATATAGAGCGTATTGCAATAGATGATAAAGACAACCTTTATCGTGGAATTCTAAAGGTTAGTTACAGATGAAAGCATGGATTAATTTATTAAATGAACTGGATACCTTTTTTGAGGGTAAAAGTGATAACGAAAAATGGATGCTTATTGGAATGGTCTTTATTCTAATAGGATACCTCTCTTATAGTCTTTTTTTACCTTATGCAGAGGAGCAGTATAATCAATCGGTTCGTAAGAAAGAGAGACTTCAAAAGAGTATAGCGAGTAACCGACAGTATCTTCAGAGTATTACAAGAGGTGGAGATAGGGACTTTTATATTAAAAAGTACGACAGAGATATTTTACAACTAAAAAAACGGATTGATAAAGCACACAATGAGATTACCTATATCTCTTCTAAATTAGAAGAACTCTCTCCATTGATGTTTAATAAAGAGAGTTGGTCTAAATTTTTAAATTCAATTACTCGCCAAGCCAAAGAGCAAGAGGTGAAGATAGATTATATTGAAAATAGTTATGTAAATAATCATGGTAGCTTTGGGCATATTTTACAGATAGCTGTTGGGTGTAATGGCTCTTATCGAAATATTGTTAAATTTTTTAATAAATTAGAAAAGAGTGTTCTCGTTACAGATATTTATGGTGCTTCTATACAATTAAATAAAGAGCATAGCACTGTTGTTGCTGATATAAATATTTCTGTATGGGGGATTAATCATTAATGAAAAAATTACCAATAATTGTCCTTCTATCTCTATCAACAGTTTGGTCAATCTCTTTGGGAGAAGAGAAGATAACTAAAATGATTAAAGAGATAAAAGAGGAGAGAGTCGGGATTAAAATTGAGAAGCTCGAAGAGACAGAGAATCCTTTTATTCTTGTTAAGATAAAAGAAAAAGAGGAGAATTTAACTAAAGAAGAGAAAGTTATTGTCAAAGAGATTATTGTCGAGAAGGTCTATAGACTTGATGCAATTTTAAATCATTCGGCATTTATTAATAAAAAGTGGTATAAAAAAGGGGCTAAGATAGATGCTTATAGCGTTGCCAATATTGGTCAGCAGAGTGTACTACTTAAAAGTTCACAAGGAAACAAAATTCTCCACTTAAAGAAGAAAAAATATATGAAGTTACATTAAGGAGATAAACAATGGTTTATTTAAAAAATAATTTAAAAATTTTAATATTAGGAGTTCTCTTTTCCATGCTGACACTCCCAGCAAAAGCAAACAGTTGTGAATCTCAACTTTTTACAGCAACACTAAATAGTGCTTTAACGATTGCAGATGTGATTGAAAATTTAGCAGATGAGTGTGGATTAACATTAATAGTAAAAGATAGTGAAGCAAAAAAGAGATTGGCAGAGAAGCTCTATTATGTAAAGCTAAATAATGCCTCCCTAGATGAGTTTTTAGATATTATTTTGGTTGAAAATGACATCTCTTATATTTTAGAAGATTCGCGTCTTAAAATATCCTATTTAAACACACAAACTTTTAAACTTCATTATATTTCAGGTGATAGAAAAGGGACAAGTAACGCACATGTAACCATTGCTAATTCAGGAAAAGCCTCATCTTCAGGAGGTGGAGGTGCTTCTTCTGCTGATGGAGGAACAGGTTCAAAGACAGGTGTCTCTATTGAGAGTAGTGATGATTTCCAATTTTGGTCTAAGATAGAAAAAGAGATACATGCCTTACTTAATCGACCAGAGGATGATTATACTGCACCCACACCAATTATTAATCCCGAAGCAGGAATGATTACTGTGACAGGTACAGCAAAACAGTTGGAACGTATCTCTTTTTATATCGAAGATTTAACCAAACAGTTAAGAAGTCAAGTTTTAATTGATGTTAAAATTTTAAGTGTAACTTTTGATGACAGTTACAGTACAGGGATAGATTGGGAACAGCTCTATAGTGTTCAAAATATTGCAATTGCAAGTGCCAGTATGATACAGAATAATGTATCTGAAGTAACTTCTGCATTAACTAATGGTGATTTGGCAATTACTGATATTAAAAATAGCCCAGATACAGAACCCAAATCTTCAGGAGCAATTATTACCAGAGGCTCTGTTAGTATTAATAATATTGTAAAATTTTTAAAGACACAAGGAGATGTGAAATCTATCTCTAATCCTAAAATTTTAACACTAAATAATCAACCTGCACTTATCTCCGTTGGAAATGAACTTTTTTATAAAATTCAGTCAACCTCTCTTCTTCAAGGTTCAGCAGGTGGAGGTTCTCAACAGACAGGAGAGACTATAGATTCTGTTTTTGCAGGAATTTTATTGGATATTACTCCTGAAATCTCTGAAAGTGGTGCAATTACATTAAAAATTAATCCCTCTATATCGGATACATTAAATACAGTAAGCCGTGATGGTTCAGGTTCTAGAAATATACCACCAGACTTGTCTCGTAAACAGATTTCATCGGTAGTAACACTTCAAGATGGTGAGCATGTTATTTTGGGTGGGCTAATCTCTTCTAAAACAGGTACAAAAATCTCTAAAGTTCCTCTATTGGGAGATATTCCTCTTTTAGAGCATCTTTTTAAACGGGAGATAAAGATTGAAAATGTTGATGAGTTGGTTCTGATTATTACACCACATATCATTACAAATGATAAGGAGCTTTCGCTTGAAGATTTGGGCTATAAAAAGTTAAATTATGAGTAGTAAGTATAGCATTGTAAAAGATATTTTTATAGACAGTGTCGAGAAAGATGCTTATGTTGATTTAGAATATGCAGTTGAGAATTATAAAATTTTAGAGAGCAGTTTAGAGAAACCATTAAAGATGCTTCTGCTTTTTGGTAAGCCCGGAACGGGTAAGAGTATGCTTTTAAATAAACTCTATCATAATTTAAAAGAGCATCGAGAGATACACTATTTTGATGCCCCCATTTTAAGTGAAAAATCTTTTTTACAAAGGATTTTTGAATCCATCTCTTCAAAATCTATTCCTCAAAATATGAGGGTGAACTTTGATGGTCTTTTAAAGTATTGTCAAACTTTAAAGGGGAAACGAGAGATAGTTTTTCTACTTGATGAGTGTCAACTTTATAGTGAATCTTTAATGGAAAAGATACGTCTTTTATCGGATACACGGGTAATCAAGTTTGTTATTACATTACATAAAACAGATAATGAAGAGATTATTGCCAAAGAGCATTTTAAGACACGTATTTGGGAAGTTATTGAGATGCGTAATGTTACTGTGTATGATTTGGAACTTTATATTACAAAAAAGCTGGTCAAAAAAGGGTTTATGGAGATTGCAAATATGTTAAGTAAAAAAGATTTTATATATATACACACCTGTACAAAAGGAAATTTTAGAGAGACCAATAAATATCTCTATACTATTTTTGATATTTACCAATATTATGATGAGGTAGAGCCTCATAAGTTATCAAAAAGAAAGTTTTCTAAAAAGATTTTAGAGATGGGTGCAATAAGATTAGGATATATTGATGGATAAAATACGAAAACTCGAACAGCGTTGGTATCGTTATCGGATAAAGAAAATTACCTCTTCTATGGTTATTTTTTTACTTTTTCCTCTGGTTATGGTTGGAGGATACTTTATTGGTTTAAATTTTGAGAGATTAGAGGAGATTCTATTTCCAAAGAGTCTTACTGCTCCTGTAGAGCCACTACTTTCGTCTAAAAAAATAGAGCAGAATGTTACAATCCCAGAAGTACTTCCTCTAATTGCTCCTATTAAAGTCTCTTTACCTCCCGTGGTAAAAGAGGAGAAATCAGAAAATCTACTTTTAGAACCAGTTATCCCTATTATTAATATGAGTGAAGAGATTAAGCATACAAAGGTTAGAGCAAGAAGCCGTTCTACTCATAAAAAACAAGCTCCCTCACATCAAGTTCGAGCCAAGCCAAACAGTTATATAACGGCTCAAGAGTTGTCTCAAGTAAGAGGCAGTCAAAATCGTGATACAACGCAATTGAAAAAGATTCATCTTCACTCCAGTTCAAAAGATTATATCAAGAGAATGAAAGAGAAGTTTGAGAAGCATAAAAACTCAAGAGATGCACTTCTTTTAGCAAAAGAGTTTTATCGTCAGCATGCTTATAAAGAGGCTGAAAACTGGGCATTAAAAGCAAATAAGATAGACTCCAATTCTGAAGAGAGCTGGATAATTTTTGCAAATGCTAAAGCTAAAATGAATAGAAGAGATGAAGCAATAAAACTTTTAGGTACCTATTATAATAAAACAAAATCAGCCAAAATTAAAAGGGCTATTGAAAAAATAAAACATGGAAAAATTTAATGAAGACAATACTCTTAATATCAATAATTTCAACTTCTCTATTCTCTTCAAATCTTTCGGTACTCTATAAACTTTATGAGAAACAAGAGTATGAAAAAGCGTGTAATTACGCTTTTAAATATGCAAAAAAGAGAAAAAATAGGAACTCTGAAAACTATTTAACCCTTTATGGACTCTCTTGTCTTGAGACAAATAACCTCTCTAGAGTAGCGATTCCGATGACTTCACTAACCAAAACAGAAGATGCACGGGCTAATGCCAGTTATTTTGGAACAATTCTTCTTCAAAAACAGCTTCTATTACAAGCTTTAATTGATAAAAAGCCTCTTGGAGATTTACGTCTACCGACAACAAATTTTGTTCTATCCAAAGTCTTTTCACTTTTTGTAAAAGAGGAGTATAAATTAAAAAATGGGGTCTATCGATTAAAAGATAGAGAGAATAAGAGTATAGAGTATCGGTTATATATAAAAAATAGAAAGCGACTGAATTATATGATACTGGATATATATAAAGAGAGTAAATTTACAAAGCGATACCAATATAGATAGGAGAGAATAATGCAAAGAATTATAGATTTATTAATAAGAGAAGATGCTCTTGATGAGAAAAAATTAGAACTTTTTATCAATCGATATGGAGAGAGTAAAGTAACCATTCCCAATCTTATAAAGGTTCGGCTTATTAATCTTGAGGAGATGGAGAAGATTTTAAATAAAGAGTTACGTCTACATAATCTTGAGCTTAAAGATTTAGAGTCTATTTCAGGAATTGATACCACATCTCTTCTTAAAAGACAGGCAAAAGATGCAAATATGGAGTATATGGATATTCGGGATGTCAAGATAGATTTTAAGTTGATTAAACGATTACCTTTAAAGCAATTGGTTCGATATAAAGTGCTACCTCTCTATATTGAAGATGAAAAAGTGACTGTTGCACTCTCCGACCCCAATGATTTTGAGGCAAAAGGAGCTGTTGAACGTTTTTTTCATGGAAAGATTATGGTTACGGTTCTTGCTCGAAAAGAGATGATTGAGCAGATTTTAAATCAGCTTGATACCGAAGAGAAAGTAGAAGAGTTTACAAAAGATATTAAACAAGATTTGGAACAGGGTGGAAATGATGTTGTTGTAGATGAAAAAGCACTTCCTGCTGTTGTTCAGTTGATTGATTTGATTTTAGAGTCAGCAATTGAAAAAGGGACAAGTGATATTCATATTGAAGCAACAGAACACTACTGTTTGGTGCGTTATCGAATAGATGGAATTTTGCAAGAGTATTTTAGAATGGAACAAGCAATTTTCTCACCTCTTTCATCGCGTATGAAACTCTTGTCTAATCTTGATATTGCTGAAAAGCGTAAACCTCAAGATGGAAGATTTACAAAGATTATCGCTGGACATGTCTTTGACTTTAGGGTTTCAACGCTACCAACCCTTTTTGGAGAGTCCATTGTTATGAGGATTCTTGATAAATCAAAATCAATGGTAAAGCTCGAAGATGCTGGTATGAATAGAATCTCTTACGAGAAATTTATTAAAGGGATTCATGCACCTTATGGAATTGTATTGGTTACAGGTCCTACAGGGTCAGGTAAAACAACTACCCTTTATGGAGCATTAAATGAGATAAAGAGTGTAACTGATAAAACCATTACCGTAGAAGACCCCGTTGAGTATCAAATGGAGGGGATTCAACAAGTACAGATTAACAAAAATGCTGACCTTGGTTTTCCTGATGCCTTGCGTTCTATTTTACGACAAGACCCCGACAAAATTATGATTGGAGAGATTCGAGACCAAGAGACATTGCGTATTGCTATTCAGGCTGCGTTAACGGGTCACTTGGTTCTCTCTACCTTGCATACCAATTCTGCCTTAGCTGCTATTGGACGAATGTTAGATATGGGGATTGAATCTTACCTCATCTCTGGAGCTTTAGTTGCAATTCAAGGGCAACGATTGGTGAGAAAAATCTGTCAAAATTGTAAAGAGAAGACAACACTCTCTCCAAAGCTTTATGAAGATATAAAAAGTTATGTTCCAGAAAATGCAACTTTCTACGAGGGGAAAGGGTGTGCTATCTGTAACGATTCTGGCTATACAGGACGAGAGATGATTTCAGAGGTATTGGTTATCTCTGAAATTATGTCAACAATGATTGCTAATGGTGCATCCAAAGAAGATTTGGCAATTCAAGCTGAAAAAGAGGGGTTTTTCTCAATGTTTCAAGATGGTATTCAAAAAGCATTGGCAGGAAAGACCACAGCAAAAGAGATTATTAGGGTGGCACGTTCTTAATGAAATATTTTAATGTTACAATTCTTTCAAAAGGAAAGCGACGTACCGAAGTTATTAAAGCGAATAACAAAATACAAGCGATGAGAATTGCCAAACAGAACAATCCCAATCAGACAATTCAAAAAGCTGTTGAGACTTCTGCTCCAACAGGTGCTCAATTGGATGAGTTGGTAAAAAATATCAAAAAGTCATTTGAGCCAAAAATTCAGCTTAATAATAAGATTTCTGCTATTCGACAGATTTCAGTTATGACCGATGCAGGAATCTCTATCCACGATGCTATTACTGAAGTTGCAAATAATACTGAAAATCCTAAACTAAAACAGATTTATCAAAATATGGGAAACGATATTAACTCAGGAAAATCAATTGCAGATTCAATTGAACCCTACAAAGAGGAGTTTGGACATGTTGCCATTGCGATGACCAACTTAGGAGAGCAGACAGGAAATATTTCAGGCTCTTATGCCAAATTGGCTGATATTCTAGAGAATATTCGTGACAATATAAAAAAGTTTAAAAAAGCGATTCGTACTCCATTAATAACCTTTGCTGCAATGGGGGTTGCTTTTACAATTTTGATTATGGTGGTTGTTCCAAAGTTTAAAGAGATGTTTGAAAGGTTTGATTCAGCACTGCCCGTTCCTACGCAAGTACTGCTTTTTTTAGAGCATATATTAAATAATTACGGACTCTATATTTTAGGTGGGTTGATTCTATTGGTCTATGCTTTACTCTATTACTATAAAAATGATGAAAAGTTCAAATATAAAGTTGATAAAATATTGGTACATCCAAAATTTTATCTAATTCATAAAGTTATTTTCTTCTCTTCAATGCATCAATATACTTTGGTATTTGGAGAGCTGGTAAAATCAGGTATTCCCGTCTCTGAAGCACTTGACACAGCAGTAGGAATGGTAACAAATGCCTATATTAAAGAGAAACTTTTAACAGTAAATGCCAATATTGCAAGGGGTATCTCCCTCTCAGATGCTTTTGAACAGACAGAACTTTTTGAAAATATGCTTCTTCAGATGATTCGGGCAGGAGAACAGGGTGGACAACTAGATGCAATGTTGGGTAAAGTAACTGACTACTACGATGCCCGTTTTCAAGACCTAATCGATAATCTTGCTGCCTATATTGAGCCAATTATGCTCTTTTTTATTGCAGGTTTGGTTCTTTTAATGGCATTGGGAATCTTTATGCCAATGTGGGATTTGGGAAAAGCTGTAAAGTAATTCTAAATTAATTTTAAATAAGTCGGGAGGGTGCTGTTTTCTCAATGCCAATGCAATAAGCTTGAATACTGTAGGTTCGATTTTATCGAACGAGAATTAAAGCCTATAAAACAATCTATTCGATGAAATCGAACCTACAAATTTTGAACATTAATTCCTTAATTCATTTGCATTGGCTGTTTTCTAACGCATAATTATAAAAAGAGGTAAATAAAAAGCCCTAGCCGAAAGACTTAATAAAACTTTAATTCAAAGATATTTTTTATGCCAATTTAAGGTGCGTTGAAAACAGCACCCTACGACGTTTTAACTCTACCCCCTATAAAAAATAGTAAAAATATTTCAAAAAAGTAGGGGAATTTCTTTTTTACTCTAGTATAAGGGGGGTAATTAAAACAAAATTAGGAGTAAAGAATGTTAAAAATAGCACTTTCATCAATCACAGCAGTAGTAATTTTATTGGGTAGTCTCAATGCCAATTCAGGGGTGGGTACAAAAGATATACACGTTATTTCAAAAGTAGAGGTTCATCAAGAGAGTAGTTATATTGAATCAACAGGAGGTGTATATGATGAAGATAGTGAGGATGAGGTAATATACTCTGAGCCGAATCCACCAATGAATTATACTGAGCCACCTTATGCTCAAAGTGATATAGTTGAACCGACCCCAAGCTATAGCAATACGATTATCTATGCTAAACCTGCAAAAAAATATTATAGAGTGGGAGAGGCTATTCGTATTCGTCTTAAACTTAGAAAAAAATCAAATATATATATCTGGACAGTTGGATATGATGGACGTGGATATATGATTATGCCAAATAGATTTAATGGTTATAATAGATTTAAAAGTCACTACGCCTATGTGTTTCCTGAACGTTCACTTAATTATGAGTTTCAATCAGACCGAGCAGGAACAGAGCATATCTATATTTTAGCCACCAGTAAACCAATATCAAGAGCAAAGATGGAGTCTATTTTTAATCAAAGAGTTGGTAACTATCCAACAGCCAGTGCCAGAGCAACAAAAGATTTTACTACTAAAGATATTCACGTTATTGCAAAAAGAGAGAATCTAGAGTACGACATAGCACATGTAGCAATTGGGATAGTAGATTAATATTAAGGTTAAAAAAGGGGGGAAAGGTATGTTTAAAAGATTGTTTCTAATAGGGCTTATTGCTCTGTTGCCAATATTGTTATCTGCAAAAAAAGAGGCACTAATTGTGGCTGTTGGTAAATATAAAAATTCAAAAAAAGTGCTTCATGTTGGATATGATATTAGTAATATGGAGTATCTTTTAGAAAAACAGGGTTTTCATGTAGAAATTTTACGAGACAATCAAGCAACCTATAGAAATGTTGTAGAACAACTAAAATCATATCAAAGTCTCTCCAAAAATGATGTTTTTGTCTTTTATGATACCTCTCATGGGGTACAGATTCCTGATAAAAATGGAGACGAGCTAGATAATTTTGATGAAGCCCTTGTTCTTTATGATGCCATATTTTATAATGAAAAGATAGTAGATGTAAAAGAAGGGATATTGGTTGATGATGAGCTTGAATTTCTTTTGGCTAAAATTCGTGCTAAGAAACTTATGATGATTGATGCTTGTCATAGTGGCTCTTTTCATAAAGGCTTCTCTGTTGGATATACAACTAAAGGTATCGAACGTTCGGTAAATTTTAAAAATAGTAGAGTTAAATACTTTAGCCAAAATCATAATAGTAGAGTTGAAAATTTGGTTGTATTATCTGCATCAAAAGATAATGAACTCTCAATCGATACCCCTAATAGTGGTGGACTCTTTACAGATACTGTCTATAAAATTTGGGATAAAAATCCAAATATTAGTTTTAAAGATTTAACCTATAAAACAGCACAGATTATAAAAACAAAAGAGTATGATAATCTAAAACCACAACAGCCACAGCTTGAGAGTACTAATAATCAAGAGAATACAAGTGTAAACCTCTATCTGCAAGATGTAGAGGGGTATTTAGATATGGCTGTAAGAGAGAGCCATAATAACCCAATTTCTATTAAATCAGTTCGTCCACACTATCGTATTGGTTCATCTATCTTTTTTAATATTAATACATTCAAGAAAAAGGGTTATTTATATATTTTAAATGTAGGAGAGAGAAAGATAGAGAGAATCTTTCCCAATAGATATTATAAATCAAGCAAAATTTTAAATACAAAGTTTAGATTTCCATCTAGAAGATTTGAGATTAAAGCAATTATAAGTAATCACCAGAAACAACAGAGAACCGTAGTCTATGCCATACTATCAAACAAGCCAATTAAACAACTAGAGAACAGTAGCCATCTCTCATTCTCTATCTTACAAGATATATTTGGAAATCCAAACCAAAAAGGTTGGTTAAAGAGAATCTTCTCTTCTAATATCTCTGTTGGTAAGAGTGATTTTTGGGTTTATCGGTAGGGTGCTGTTTTCCAACGCACCTTAAAATGGCATAAAAAAATATCTCTGCATTAAAATTTTATTAAGCCTTTCGGAGAGGGCTTTTTGGGTTTGTGTGTTTTTATAATGGTGCGTTGGAAAACAGCACCCTAC